>Ga0233444_10000986_pt1 | contig 34007 bp, 19 predicted proteins | sample SI_124_October20_6_FD_182792 | JGI IMG/M metagenome (GOLD analysis project Ga0233444, IMG submission 182792) | Seawater microbial communities from Saanich Inlet, British Columbia, Canada - SI_124_October2016_10_MG | ecosystem: Environmental > Aquatic > Marine > Inlet | place: Canada: British... | reverse complement strand
GTTCTCCTCCCTATTGGGTATGGGCTTACGCCTTCCCTGGAAGTGCTCGGGTGCGTTGTGCGGTGGCGACGTGGGATACTCACCATACCTGTCTACCTCCTTGCCCCACGTGGTCGAGAACTGTGGTGAACAATAACTGCACTTTAAATTACAGGCGTTGCTGAAGTTGACCTCCACGTACCTGGGGGTGTGATTTTCATCTATGGGATTCTTCCTGATGTCATCGAAGTCCTGCATGGCCCAAGGTTCACCGGATCTGTAGTGCCTGTCTGACATCTCCCCGGTCTTCTCCATGTTCCAACAGTATGAACAACCCGAGGGCTGTTTGCCTTCGAGCATCTGTTGTCGTTGATTCAGTTTCTCCGCTGTGTTGTGCAGTGCCGCGGGGTTGTCTTTTAGTTTTGTTGCATCTATCTCATGCAGTGGCGGGTGGTAACACGAGTTGGTCATACCTGTAGGGAGATGCAGTGATGTCTGGTTCCACTTGGCCAGACACATCGTAGGTGAAACTTCTGCCAACTTGTCCTTGGCCTTTAGTGCGTCTGTCTTGTAATCACTGTCGCTCACGTGTCTGTACCCCTTTATTCTTGTGTGTTGCCATGGCATACTTGAAAAACTTGCTCTCATTTTCATCGTACTCGGCCACTGGTATGTCTAGTCTCTGTCTTATGCTTTCGCCATACATCTGTAACTGCTTATCCATGGCGACATCGTAGGTGTGTGCATTGTACACACTTTCCATGTAATCTAGGTCCTTGACTCTGTTGATGTCCATTGCCCCAATCACTGTGTCATAACAACCTGTCCTTGCTCCCAACATGGCGTATTGTCCGTTTGGAATATCGGCACCCACAGACATCCAGATTGATAAGGTCCTTAGATTGGTGGGCCACATTTTCTTCTTAAAATTTTCTGCTGTGATTGCCTTGCCCCGATCCAAACTCATTTTTACACCTTCCCTGTACCCTGCAACAAAGGCCTGCTGTGGAGTAGTATGTATAACTGTGCTAGAGTAACAGTTGAATAGGTTTTCATGCGGGACACCCCAACAGAAATCAACTTGGTTTTCCTGGTTGTCTGAGTTTTCATGTGTCTTCATATTTAGACAGGTGTCTTTGGGCCATCCTACGATACCGCCGTTTCCGTAGATCAGTCCGTTCACACTGTTGGTCGCCCTCCATCTATGTACGGCAGTTGGATCTGTTAGAGAGAAATCCAATGTTTCAAGCAAGAATCGTTCATGTATGATGTTATCGCCGTCTATGGATATGAAAAAATCAGTCTCTGCTTTTTCCGCCGCGGCCTTGTGTGCTGAATCGAATCCAACCACCCCGTCCACACGTTTTGCCCATGGCACTTTGTTCTTGAGGTCCGCCCAATTCTCTTCTTTGTTAGGTTCTTTGAAACTGATGTACACGAAATCTAAATCACAGATTTTTACCTTGTCCACTCGTAACCTCCTTCGACTTTATCTGTCGGCCAGAATATGTTGCCATCTAGCAAATCGTGACCCTTTTCACCTTTTGCTAAAACGGGATACTTACTCCTTGCCTGTGACCGTGGTTTCATCACTATCTTGTCGTTCCTCACAGTGTATTCTTGTTCTCCATGCTTCTGTATTTCTTTGAATAACTCCGTAGAAACTTCAAACTCTCGGCCATCTATCGTTACCTTAGGAACAACTTTCTTGGGTTCGGGAATGTTTTTAAGTGCTTCAAAAAATCCTGGCATCCATCTCCTTAATCGTAGTTTTATCCACGTAGTGCCATGGCCTGCTTATGGCATATCCTCCCAGGAATATCTTGTCGTCTGCACGTGTTGGCAACAGATAGGTGTTCTGGTCTGCTACATGAGTTAACCCGTTAATTGCTTTCTTGTTATGAATCATCTTGAACCATGGGAAATCTATTAACTCTTTGTTTGTTGGATCCATTAGCCTGTACGCAAGGGCATACACCATGTCGGTGCTGGGGAACTTGTCATGACAATTAATAAGAATTGTTTCGCAAACACTTTTCCAGTTTTTTGTCAATGCTTCGCATATTCTACCAAATCTAACAGTTTCCATACTCCGTCTGAAGTAGGTTAGATCACTGTATATGTTTGGCAGTCTGTTTCTATCGTGGTGAGGCCTATATGTCATGTCTTTGACCAACTGGTCTTTGTAATTGTAACAGTTCACCGAGAACACCATGTCGTGTTGCCATAAATGGTACCACCACCAGTCTGTGTTTGCCGTCCATAGCATGTCTGCGGCCAGTTTGATTGTATGAGTGAATGGAGACATGGTAAAGGCCTTGTATTCATTTCCCCATTTAATGTCATCGTGCTCACTTTCATCCGATGCAAGTACCTTTATTTGATCTATGTACGGAGAATCTATTTTTGTTTTTGCATCTGTGATCACGCACACATTGTTATCCTTATTGAATTTTTTTAAAGACTTTGCTAAGGCCACTGAAAGTTCAACATAATCTGTTTTGTCGTTATTTTGGCAGAACCATAAGAAACCCTTAGACATCCTGTACTCCCTTATCAATTATGTGTACGTCGTTGTTTGCTATCTTACCATGACGGCCATGATGATTCCATGATACATGAGTTGCTGATACCTCAGTGACTTTGGCCGCGGCCGGAAGGGTGGGCAATCTGTTAGGTATGGTTTCATAGCCTTTGAATCCTCCTATTTGATGTAATGCTATTGCAAACGCATAATCGTTCCTAAAATTTTTGAAATCTATCCTGTAGAGATCACAGAAATAACTGTAACGTTCTTTAACATATTTGACCATGTCAAATATGGCTTTGGTCCTTGGTGTTTTTTTAAAAATGATCACTGTTGCCCATACCATAGGTATCATGCTATTTCTTGCGAACTTGTAACTGTCGTGTCCTGTCACGTCATGAACTTTGTCATGGACCATAAAGTCTTGATCCGTGTTGGACAGTGTGAGTAGATAATCTGAATAACAAAAATAGTCAATGTCTAACAGAATGGTTTTCTCATACGGTGAAAGTTCATAGGCTCTATGCCTGTCTAGATTATGCCAAGATTTTTGATTTATATAGTTTCCTGTTTGGTTTGTAATCACCATGTAGTTCACACCTTCCTGCTCTGGTAGATGCACACGGGTTTCGTCGTTGGTCACGACCGTGATCTCAAGTCCTAGATTTTGCCTCAGCAGTGGTATGGTCTTGGCCGCTATCTTGTCATAGCGATAAAACTCAGTGTTGAAACAGTAGAGCAGAACACCTGTCATTTTGGTTATCCTTTAGATGTTAACTCAGCGTATGATTGGTGATAGATGTTCAAGGCTTCCTGTTGTTTTGTGATCAATCTTTCTAACAAATCATCAGGATCTTCGACCATCATGGGATTGTGATTGCTGTCTAATATTACGAATTTTTTAAGTTTGTTTTTCAGCACCTGAACGAGATTTATTGTCTCTGCGTTGGCCTGGAACAGATGTCCAGAATAGGCCAAGATCATGGAAGATCTTGCTTTTTCTAAAGCATTCTTCTTGTTGACAGCGATACGATAAGATCTGTCAGAAATGTCTTTTAATTGATTAACGTCCATAACACAATTATATTGTAATTATGGAGTGATAGCAACCGAATAAAATTTATTACGTTGTGCTGTTACTCACAGTGTTAGTGGTTGATGGTGAGTATGCGTTGGCCAATCCGCCACCAGTCGTGGTGTTGATCGAATACAACCTGTGCTCGTGTGTTCCGTTCCTGTATGCGTTGTTGTCTGCACTAGCATCATTGAACGTGAATTCTCCCGATCCGTCAGTGGCTGTGATTTGGAAAGTCATTACAGTCGATGATCCTGGTGCCGCATCCAATTTGGCTTCGATCTTGATGTTGTTGGCTGTGTATGGATATGAGTCATCTGAAAGTTGTAAAAGAGTTTGGTATGAGGTAGTCAATTCGTAAAATCCAATTGATAAACCGTTTGTGTCTAATGTCTCACCTGAGCCTGATCTTGTAGTTGCCTGTGACGCTATGTCAAGGTTTCCTACTGCGTTGTAAAGGTTGTCCCAAGCACCGTCCTTGCCTGATGCACCGTCTGATCCACCATTCCCTGTCCTGATCGGATCGATCCTGAGCTTGCCGCCTGCGTTAAAAAAGTATCTCATAGTGTTGGCGTTTGTGAAAGTGGCACTCACCTGTGTGGTGAAACTTCCCGTCCATGTCGAACTTGATGCTGGTTGTTGTAGAATTCCTGATGTGGTCAATGCTGTGGTGTTTGGTGATCCTGCCGCCACTGAAGCCGCCAATGTTACCAAGTCCGCCGCTACCGCCGCCTTGATGGCAATCGTATCACCGGCTGATACAGCCGATCTAGAAGTAAGTGTGTCTGCTGTGTGTGCTCCGATAGTGGCCATGCCCGTGAAAAGTGTGTTCCATGATGATGCGTTGATTGTCTCACCCGCATTAACTGTTGCAACTGCTGATTCTCCAAGACCGTAATTTAACGCACCTGTTCCTGCGAAATGGTTTAAACCAAATGGGCTTGAACCACTGTTTACGAATGTGTTGTATTCGTCATCTAAAATTGTATCACCTGCTTGATATGCCATAAAACTATTTAACTCCTATCACGCACTCCGTAAGTGCTGTTTCTTTATTATATTTATCCTTGATCACTCTACCCAAGGTGTTAAAAGCGGTACATTCATCGAGATTAGCCACTCTTGCCTCTCCATTGCCTGCTGATACCACCCGATCCCCCGCCTTTGCTGTTCCTTGTAATTTCAGCATCACTCGACCTTTTAAGGCCACCATGGGGTGTGAGTCGTTGTTGCCTGCTTGTGCATTCATTAAAAACGCTGGTGATTCGGATATCACACCAAATACAGCGTCAGATAGTTCTTCTTCGCATTTGGTGATCTCTGCTTTTCCGCCTAAAATAACGACATCACCAACTTCTGTGTCGCAATCTGCTTCATAACGTTCCGCCAAGTCGGCATACATGGCACTTGTAGTTGTCGCATGTACTACGTTTGCCCTGATATCTACCAATGTTGGTGCTTCCATTTCTGTGTCTGTGGCCGCGGACTTGAATGCTGTCCAGGCACCGCCTGCATTTCCATAAGTCGTTGAACCATCATCCGCAAAGGTCTCGTCCCATACCCAGTATAGGTTCTGTTCTGTGGCCGAGGAAGTTGAACCCCTGTTCACTTTCAACCCTGTGTAATTAGGCATACCTACATTTGACGATACGTTCCTGTTCAATTCTATGATGTTGTCTTCAACACTCAATGTATTTGTGTTTACTATTGTGCTCGTTCCGTCAACTGTTAGGTCTCCCACTCTCAAGTGCTCTATCCTACCTGTTGATCCTGACATTCTCAGTGCTTCTTTAGTGATGCCGCCATCGTTTAATGTGAATATGATGTCTTTGTCTTGTGTGGTCTGTGCTATGGTAAAATTATCATCGGTCAATGTCATTGTTATATCATTACCTGCACCAATTCTTATACCAGCATCGGTCTGTACGTTCATCCCGCCCGTGTTTGCATCTGCAACGTCTGACCTTAAGTAATTGGCCGCCGCGACTCCACCTAGTTTATCCGAGTCTGTTGCCGTACCTCTAAATTTCGCACTAGACACTGTGCTTGAAAGTTGTATACCCTGTGCCACTGTGGCGAAACCTGCTGATATCAATGCGGCCGAAGTTACGTCTGTTGAGCTAGGCGTGAATGCTAGGTCGGATATCACACCCACCACTGAGTCATTTACCACAAGTTTAAGAATACTTCTTTTTACACCTGTGTTGTCCTCTGGGGATTCAGGAATGACCTGTGTTACACCTGAACCAGCCACAGTGGTTGGTCCAATCAAGGTCCAAGCAGATCCACTATAGATGTAATATTGATTGTTTGTCGTGTCAAACCATTCATCTCCCAGCACTGCGTCAGTTGGTTGCGATGCTGAAGAGTTGGCCGATCCAACCGGTTTAAATTTTGTACCCGTGTACACCTTCAATTGGCTGTTAGTCTTGTCGTACCATAATTGTCCCTGTATCTTGTTAGAAGGTGCTGTGGTGTTGTTGAAGTTCTCTAATAATTTTACAAGATTTTCATTCAGACTCTCTCCAAACCCTGCATAACCTTTTCCAAACAATGCGAGGTCAGTGGTCGCTGTGTCAATCGTGCCGTCAGCCAGTGTTACCAGTAAGGTTCCAAATGTGTTATTAATCTTGTATGCCATTCTCTATAAATTTCTATTTGTTTGATCCCTTGATACGTTGTCTCTGATCTCTATTAGTCGAGCCACATCTCCAACCACCTTGATTAATGCCTGTGCAAGGTAAGGATCTACCCTTTCCTGTAAGTGTGCTATTTCATTATCATTCAATGCACTCTCAAGGTTAGCATTGATGTAGTCCGCTACGTCCTGTTTTGTAGTCATTACTTGTTCTCCTTGTGATTATTTATTGGTTGCCCAAGACGGTGTAGATTGGTCCTTTTCTTCGTGAATTTTCCTATTCCCCAACACATGGGTTCAAATATTGCTCTGTAAACCCTACCCAAATTGTCTCTTTTTTTGTTTCTCATCTCCCCGTAGAAGTCCGCCGTCACGTGTTTTCCCATGTGTGTCAGGATATTCCTGACGATCAAACTAACGGTTCCGTCTTTTTTAGCGAATCTCACCAAAGGTAGGAACACTGCGTGATAGCCTTTTTCCATCCTGTGATCTTGTGTGAATGATTTCTTGCCATTGGATCCTTTTTCTAGCCAAAACTTGTGCCAGATCCTGTTCCTGAAGGTACCAAAGCCTGCGGTTTGGTTCATCATGGTGCACACGATACTTTTTGAACTGACTGGATTGCCTGTGTCTCCGTCAACCACATAATCCTCCTGACGACACTTGTAATTAGGCTTGCCAGGTGGTGGTGGTATGAATACGCCTCCTCCCTCACTATCCTGTGGTGGAATAGTGGCCGGTGTTGGTATTCCGCCCGATCCCTCCGTGCCTGATGTTGAACCTCCCGACACGTTCCCAAAACCTACCGAGTTGCCCTTGAATTCAATGTCTGTGGTGAATATGTTCTTCCATACCCCGCCGACCTTGTAGTATCCTTCGGTTATCCTCTTCCATGTGCCAGACACCTTGTACTTGATGTCTGAGAAACTTTTCCATTCTCCTGAATCCTTGAACTTGGACTCGGAAGGTATGTTGAATATCAACACTGCCTTGCCGTTTCCGCCAGCGTTACCGCCTAGACCACCTAGGGCAATTCCTGTTGAATAGTAAGCGTTATCTGTAGCACCTGGTGTCCTTCCCGAACCGTTGTTTTCCGAACCTCCAGATGGCACCGTGTTTGATCCTGACTTGCCGCCGAATCCACCTGCATCACCCGTGGCTCCTGAACCACCTGTTCCGCCATCGGCTCCGCCACCACCGGCTCCGCCACCACCACCATCTCCGGAATGGTTTGCACCATTCTCTCCCAGTGTGCCTGGTGTATTACCTGTCGCTGAATTTGTGTTTATACCTGCACCACCTCGTGATGATTCACCTGTGCCGCCGCCTCCACCACCGCCGCCTGCAATGGCTAATTTAATTGTGTCTGCGGCCTGTCCTGATTCGAATAATGTCAATGTCGTGGCTCCTCCACCACCTCCGCCTGAACCTGATACACCTGAACCTCTTCCTGAACTACCACCATCTCCGCCTGAATAGCCCGTAAGTGCTTGACCATTCCTGCCGCCATCGGTGTCTTGGCCCATTCCTCCGGCCTCACCTCCACCTCCAACGCCTACGGCAATTTTCTTAACTCCGGCGTATGCTGAAATATCTAAATCTGTTACTGTCACATAGTGTCCCGCGGCACCGTCTGCTCCATCACCCGCTGTGTCAGGACCACCGCAACCACCTGCTCCACCCCATAAGTGCATGGTCACGCTTTTTGTGCCTGCCGGCAAGTCGGCTAACTGAAGTTGTCCGCTGTAATTGAACGTCTTAATTATTGTTGGCATGGGATTACGCCTCCCTTACGAACCAGAAGTCCCCGTCGTTCCCGTCACTGCCTGTTGGATTGGCAGTAGAAACTGTTTTTTGGGATCCACCCCATTGATTACTTAGAGTGGCCACCGCACCTATAGTTGGCACGTTGGTGTTTGAAGTGTCTGTGTATGTGATCGATCCTACAGCACCCAATGTCATTGATGTTGCTTTGACATTTCCGCCCGCTGTGGTTTTCAAAACTTTACCCTTGTTGGCATCACCATCCTCGACTGCGTCTGCTAATCTTATTACTTGTGAGTAACTCTGATTCTGTCCTGCTGACCAGTAGTTCTCAGACACATCATAGAACATCCTTGCATCATCTGTGTCAGATGTGTCAACTATAAGTCCAGCATCTGCTTCTGAATTACCAGAGTTGACTTTGATAAATGCATCATCATATGTTGATACGTTCGAAACCGAACTGTTGTATTCTCCTGATATGTTCAGATTACCTGTGATTGTTACATCACCAGTCAGTGCGATGTTTCCTGATGCACCCGTGAATGCCAGAGGAGTCTTTGTTACACCTCCATCATTGATCGTGAAGCTCAAATCCTTGTCTAAAGATGTCTGTGCTATAGTTACATCATTGCTTGATACAGTTATGCTTAATTCTTGTGCATCACCAACAACTAATCCTGTATCTGAATCAATTGTAATTCTACCTGTTGTGGTGTCTGCCGCATCTGCCCTTAGGAAGTTTCCGCCTGCGATGACTGTTGCTGAAGTGTTAGACGTGCTAGACACATCAATCGATGATGCTTCTGTCGTTGATCCTTCGAACACTGCACCTAAAGTAGAGTTAAGTGTAAGACCTGCCTTGATTGAAGCGAATCCCGACTGAGATGCTGATGGTGTGAATGTTTCTTTTGAGAGTATCGCTACCCTCGTGCCTCCTGCGTACATGGATGAAACAACTTTGTTTCCGCCTGCACTTGCCAGTGTCTCTATCTTCCAACCTGATTCCGTCTGCCCTGCTGTAAAAGCCGGACCTACCAATTCCCATTTGTCATTGACCTGGTGTGATCTCGAATCACCAGTGTAAACAAAAACCTGATCATTCGTTGCATCCAACCAAAGATCACCCGCTGATGGTGATGTAGGAAGTGTAGTGGTTGACTTCGCCCCGCCAGTGGGCTTGAAACTCGTGCCGTCGTACACTTTGACCTGGTTCGTTGTGGTGTCGAACCAAAGTTCACCCTTTAGTGGTGCTGTTGGTGCCGCAGTAGAAGCCGCGTTCTCTAACAACTTCACTAGGTTTTCGTTTAATGCTTCACCAAACCCTGAATATGATTTACCAAACAACTGCAACGAAGTGGTGTTGTCCACCGTTCCGTCCGTGATGGTTGTTACTACTGTTCCGTCTGTTTTGTTTATTGTGTACGCCATTTTGTGTATTTATTACGCCTTTACTCGTTATTAACCTGCACTAATTTTTAATGTTCCTGAATCATTCCACAGTTGTCCCGTATTAATGGGGTCACTAGTGGGAAGATTAGCCATTAAAATAACTGCTGGAATCATCTCAACGGCACCCGTGCCTGTAGCATCAAGTTGTAGATTGTCATTAGATCTCGAAGCAGTGATCAAGTTGTCATTGATCGTTACTCCTTCTGTCTTTAATTCTGTTGAAGTAACTGTGTCTACGAATGCATTCGCGAATTCCGTTCCAGATGCTCCCAGGTTGTATGTGCTGTCTGCACTTGGCAGTATGGTTTGTCCTGTCAATGTTCCTGTGAGTGTTCCGCCTGTCTTCAATAAGTTGAGGCTGGCAGATCCTGTCACATTGCCTGTGACGTTACCTGTCACATTTCCTGTCACATCACCATTGACTGCACCTGTGATCGGACCTGTGAATGCAGTTGCCGTTACTGTACCTGAAACATCTAATTTTGTTGTTGGTGATATCGTACCGATACCAACTCTGGATTCAGATCCGTCTATGGTCATTACCGTTGTGGTAACACCCGCATCGTTGACCTTGAAAGAAATATCTGTGTTGTTTACTGCATTGGATATCACACCACCTGTGCCATCAACTGCGAAAGTGAAATCACTGTCTGCTCCAACAACCAGTCCACCATCATTGGCGATACTGATAGTGCCTGATGTGGTGTCGTTGGTATTTGATCTCAAGTAGTTGGCCGCGGCAACACCGCCCAGTGCGTCTGCGTCTGTGGCAGTGCCTTGGAATTTTGTGTCCGCTATCGCTGTTGTTAAAGTGATACCTTTTTTGATTGTGGCGAATCCTGATATAGCCACCTTTGGAGTGAACTCATCCTCCGAAACTATAGCAATGAGGTTTCCGTCATTGTACCACTTGGTCACGTTTTGTGATGCGTCTACACTGTCAAGTATGGTTTCAAAAATGAATCCATTGTTGGTTCCCGTCGAAGCAGGTGGACCAACGAGTACGTTACTGGATCCATTATACAAATAAAGTTGGTTAGTGTCTGAGTCTATCCAAAGATCACCCTGTGACAAAGTGCTTGGTGCTGTTGTCTGATAAGGAACGTTTCCGCCTGCAGGAACAAATGCTGATCCTGAATAAACCTTCAACTGTGAATTCGTGCTGTCGTACCAAAGTTGTCCTTCTATAGGTTTTGTTGGTGCTGATGTGTTTGAAAAGTTTTCTAATAGATGTAGGAAGTTCTCTGCAATCGTCTCTCCATATCCTGCGTAGCCTTTACCTATGAATGAAAGATCAGTCTGTGTGTTTAACACACCATCCTGTACTGTGTATGAACCACTACTTGTCTTGTTTACAGTGTATGCCATTAGTATCCTGTGTTACCACCTGACGTTGTTCCGCTCACTGTGTTTGATGTAGACAGTGCCGTAGAACTTGTCTCGGTGAAGGTTGTTAAACTCTGTATCCTCAATGTGTAATCAATCTGTATAAGTCTGTTCAATGACTTCTGTACCGGGTGGAATATCACGTGTGTCAATAATTTATTGGTTGCTCCGTTCTCTGTTCCTTCCCAACTCTTAAGACCCAGTTCATCGAACACATAATCACCATTGAAATCTGTTGTGTTATCGAACGCCGCCTGTCCTGTAGGCTCACCGTAGTCAAGTGTGCAAGTCACAACGATGTCAGTGTACTTGTTGCCCGCAGTGTGTCTCACTTCCATTTTGTTCCTTGTGGTGTCTTTGTTGGTTGCACTGTTGTCATCGACCACTTTGTAATAAGTCTGGTTATATAGTGTGGCATTTGTACCAGTTGAATTTGGAGTAAGGTATGTGATTATACCTGTTGGGTCAACACTTGTTCCCCCATTGCCCAATGCAATCTCGTGTACGAAGCCTGTTGTCTTGTTTGCTAAACTATTAGCAAGTGCCTGAGACATGTTCTCGTAGTGTATCGCATTTCTCTTGTCTACGATAACTTCACCTGTCTCTGGATCTGAAATCTTGATATGCCCCGTCATCATAACACCCGTGTTATCCTGAGGCTTTTGGTTCTCTTCTTTTGCTTCTGTGGGTTTGTTGTCCTGTGTCATCTAGTGTATTTATTCAGGTGCGTTTGTGGGCTCATTAGCAATGAATTTAGCCTGTTGAGTAGTCGAAGCCTGTAATCCTTTACCATCCGCTGGATTACCATCTAGTGCCGTGTACCATACCTGTCCTTTCTTGTGTAATATTTTGATCTGTGTGCCTGATGCAACTGCTCCACTTAAAGTTACATCTGCGCCTGACACAGAATAATTTATAGTTGATCCATCCTCGCTAGTGAGCAACAATCGTTGGCCACCAATGAATATGTCTAACTCACTAGCGGATGATGGTGTTTGTGATAGTGTAACGGTCTGCCCTGCTGAACCAGTGCCTGTGAAGGTATTGGTGTATACAGTGTCCGCATAAGGGATGGTTTGAGTACCAGACGCATCTACCACTTCAGTGCCTGATCCATGCTCCTTAATTCCTGTTCCAAGCGTTCCACGTCTAAGTTGTCCTAATACGTTGTTAGTCTTGGTAAAATATTCTATTCTCTCTTTGTCTATGAATATGACTCCTGGAAGATTCGTGTATGCATTTGGTGTTTGTAAAACACTTGCATCTTCCACAGTTATAGTCTGTGTTCCTGCTGTCATATCTACAGTTAATTTTGTTGTTGCAGTCTTAGATATACGTTTGTAGAACGTCCTGTTCAACATGTCTTTGAATATCCTGAATCCTGTTGCACCTGTGACAGATTCGATTGCGAAGTACATGACATCCAGTCTATCGCTTGAAGTTATCGTCTTGCCGCTGACTGTGATAGTGTTGCCACTTGCCAGGTAATCCGATCCTTGTACCAATTGCTCACCATTCAGCCACACAAAGGTATAACCTGCATTCAGTGTATTAAATCTTAATTTGAAGATTCCACTTGGCCTACCTTCGAGAACTTCCCTTCTCTGTTTCATTCCAAGTGCATTATTGAACGTAGTCACTGACAACACATCACTTGCACTCAAACTGTATGGAGATGTTATTGCACTCGGAACTAAAATTATGTCTGTGCCCTCATTGTAATACTGATTGTCTACCAATGTTGATATGCAAATTACATCTGTCGAAGTAGGAACCGATGACGCTACAAATTCAATGTTTTGATTTCCAATGTCCACAGTGTAGTGTGTGTTCAAATCTTTTTTAGTACCGTTCACAAACACCTGTACTTGGCTTGCCGTTGTGATTGTCTTGGCTGGATCAACTGTTGAATCATCTTCCAGACCTGACACCACACCATACGTGTAAGTGCTTCCATCTCCAACATAGTAGGTGTTGTCTGGACCTCTCAACACTCTTCCATTCACCTCCACTATCGTCAATCCTGAGAATGGACCTATCGCACCTGGTGGATATGTCAATGTGTGTCTATTGATCGAACCATCATATGTTATTGATTGATTTCTCACACTTGCGTAACTTCTTGTCGATGTAGTTGACTTGTTGAAACCTGCTATCTGTATGTAAGAACTTGCGGCAGGAGCCGAGTCAAACACGACCGTGATTGTATTAGCAGTAGTAGTCGTTGTGTACGCTGTTGTGGGCACACCATCAACAGTTATGTATATGTCCGATGCTGTTGAATCTAAATTGAACTCTCCCCTTGTGGAAGTCAAGAACGAAGTAGAACTTCCGTTACCAGTGAAAGTATTCAACACCCTGTAGTTCTCGCCCGATATCGCAAACACTTTTGTTGATATCATGGTATTGTTGGCAGGTGCTGATGCGAATGTTATTGTTTTGTTTGCGACGTTGACGCTGTAATCTGTCGTTAATTTTTTCACAGATCCATCAACACTGACTGTCACAGATCCCAATGATCCGGGATATTCACCTATGCTGAATGTTGTTGTGCTTCCGTTTCCTCTGTAATTCTTCTCACTGATGAACGGGACGCCTGATTCGGGTGACGTGTACACTTTTATGTCTAGTGTGTCAAACAGTTGTCCTGGAACAGTTTCCTCAGGTGCATAACTTGTGTCAGGAGAAACAAAATCATCACCCTCTAATATTATGTCACTTGGTGCGTGTCCCAACGCTGATGTGAATAGACCTCCTTTAACAATTGAATCTAAAGTTCTGTCATCTGTTGGTGTCAACACACCATCGTCATCAAACGGAATGAACTCTACCAAAGCGTTCTCTTCTGGGGTCTCACTGATTGTGAATGACACTGTTGAACCATCACCCCTAATAACGTCTGACAGTTTCTTCCTAGTGCTGTCATCTTGTGTTAGATAAACTTGATACACTTCGCTACTTGCTGGTGCTGTGTCAAATGTGTATGCCGCTGTCGACCCATCCGCCCTGAAGGCCTTGATTTTTGACGCTCCGTAGTTGTCCCAAGGGAAGTCATACCAACCCGATTTGTCCCAACCCTGTTCTTGACTGAATAATAATCCTGTGACCATTGTGCCACCATAGTCAACACCAGTCATCACTTGATCTAGTTCATTGCCCGGCATTCCAGATCCTGGTGTATAGAAACCTTTGGTCCTGTCTGCCGCTGTAAGTCCTGTCTCGTCACCGTACACCTTGTACACACTTCCTATGTTGTCATCAAAGTCCGTGCTTGAAGTGAATGCATTTGTTACTTTGTAAAGTTGATTATTGTACCTCAATAAGTCATTGTAAGCGTACGCCGTTGATGCCGCCCAATCAACCACACGTGAAGTGCTTGACACCCTGTCAAATTTTATAGTTGTGTTAAAATCCCTTACGAGGTCATTGTTAAGATTTGCATATGCTTTAGCAGTGTCCGTTGGTGTCGTTCCGTCCGTCTTACCTCCTGATAGCAAAACAGTAGGTGTTGCAGTGTAATTCGCACCTATGCCTGTGACATTTATTTTTGTAACTGCACCACCTTGTATGATAGCAGTGGCAGTGGCCGCTGTTGTGGTAGGTGTCACGTACATCTTGAACGTGCCTGACTTGTCACTCTCTGACTCTCTCACAGATGCGGTTGGTCCATAGAATGTGTCTGTGTAACCATCAAATGTGTAAGTCTTGGTTGTACCTGATCCTGAATTCTGTGTGTCGTAGATCTCTGCCTGCTTCTCGTTAGTGAACAATGGGTAGTAGTAACCAAACTGTCCATTTGTCGCACCTGAACTACTTGTGGCCTGTATCTGGAATGGTCCTGTTGATCCTGTTGTTCCACCAACTATGGTCACCGTTGGAGCAACCTCGTAACCTGAACCGCCTGCCGTCACTGTGATTGACTGCACATACTTCTTGTGATAGTCGTACCACATTTGGTGTGGATATTGTGTCAGTTTATCTGTATCCAATTCAAAGTTCAAACTCCTGATCTTGCCTGTTGCGGCATCATAGAAAGTTGGATTGTCAAAATCCGAGAATATACCGTCCTGCGTTTCCGTCTTGTCGTAACCCAGTTTATACTCTCTTAATTTTGTGTGGAAAGGTTTGACTTCGTTGATGTAGCTCTCTATCCAACTGTCCGTGCCGGTAGTGTATGTTTTTCTCTGGTCAAGTTGTCTTACACTATTCTTGGCATTTATAAACGACGTCTTGAACATCCAGTCAACATATGTCTGCTCAGACATAACTTTTCTCAGACCTGTGAAGAATAATGTGTTGTATTCGATTGCTAGATCATTGATGAATAAATCATCTCTCAATGCCGTGAGTATTTTCCTAGTTTCCTGGCTTGGTTCCTGGTCGAAGAAGTTGTTATCGAATGTATCAGCACCTGCAAACCCTGTGGCATCCTGTGTGTAATCATATAGTTTCGTGCTCAATCTTATGGTGCCGTTTTCTGTTCCAACGTTTTCCCAACCTGATGCAGTCTTCATGAACAGTTTCCATCCACCTGTGTCTGCACTTGTGACCTTCACGTGTTTGCCAACTGCAAGATCTAAAGTGTCCAGATCGTATTGATATGTGACCTGTTTATCGATTTTGGTGTTTTCCCCGTGTGCCATTTCTCCGTCGGTCTTGTACCAATCGGTGTAACTCCAGTATGCAGAAGTATTATAGGTCTGTAATTTTGTCCTCGTGAATTCAGTCCCGTCCCATTGGTATATGGCCCAATAGTTGTTTGCCGTCTCGTCTGCTTTGACCAAGTAGTTCACAGTTCCTGAAATGTCTGCTGTGTTGAGGTAGGTCAGTTCTGCGTAGGTGTCAACAGTCGCGTCCCACTCTCCACTCTGTGCTGTGGGTTCTGGTTCTTTGGAGTCTAAGTTTGTTAAGTTGATCTGTCCCACCAATTGATTCTTCTTCAACACGGAGTTTGCGTAGTCTATGATCTCTTTGAGTGCGCCAAATCTGTCTACATACCAGCTCTGCCTTGGTCTAATGTTGTTACCGGATCTCTCATTGAGTGGTAAATTATTGTCAGGAACTATGTCTCCTGCTGAATTTTTTCCTATCAGAGAGTCCCACCAACGTGTCTCTATCTTATGACCTGGCCTGTAGTCGGCATCACCTTCCCTGACCAACTTCCATACACTGTGTGAATCTCCCTCGAACGTGTTTGCTCTTATATCTATGTTAAGTACTACATCGTCATTTGCTAAATTTGAGATGTTATTCAATAGTAATTTGTTAGTGTCGGTGACAGAATAGTATTTGTTGTCAAACCCTGCAGGGTTTGAAATCAAGTTGGCCACAAACGCCACTGTATTCTTCCTGTGCGGATTTATATGTCTATCTCCATGAAGCGTGTCTGCAGGCAATGTTGTCTTGCCTTTGACCCAGTAATAGTAAAAAGGTACAAATCTGTCTAATCGTGAATCGTATTTCTGCACTACAGTGTACTGCGAATCATCTGCATGTAATGGTGTGCCATTTCCTGAAGTGACATATTGACTTGGTAGCGATGTGGATTCTACCCACTCATAGATGTCTATGCTTGATCCCGGGAAGGTCTTGCCCCAGTTGTTGATCTTGTATTCCTGTGTGGCCTGCTCGTACCAAAGCCATTTGACCGTCGACAGATCCCACCACACTTCTCCTATGTGTGTCTCCGCCCATGGTGTTTTTGTGTCCGCGTTGGCTCCTACGTTATACGTTGCAGGATCCCATGCAGTCTTGATGTCAATCTCCCTGTCTGCTAAACCTAGTATCCTGCCTTTGACCGGATCGTATAGGTCGTAATAGTCTCTTATTTGTTTTGTTTTTCTATCGAATTCAAAAACTTTACCCAACTTATCTATGTCCATTAGTGCTGTTTCTGTCGCTAGGTTTTTCCAAGCGTACTGGTTGTTCACCGTGAGATCATAGCAGGCAACTGTACCGTCGTTGACGATTTTCGTGCTTCCGTCTGCGGCTGTATTGCCGTCGTCCTTTGGTGCACCGACGAATACTGAATTATCAATCATGCACACTCCACGTCCGAAATCGTCGTTCTCAGACATGTTTGGCGATGTCATCCTGTCGTCTATGACAAATTTAGTGTTGTACATCGTGGCAGTGAATGCTCCACCTGACTGTAGGTTTGTGTCAACAATAGTCGTGTCTTGCAGATCAAATGTGGTTTCTCCTGAATCGAATTTCATCTCTGTATAACTCGCAAAGTTCTCGGCACCGATCACTAGTCTTGTACCATTGTTGTTAAGATCTAGACTCGTACCAAATTTCATGTTTGTGTGTGAACTAGGTGCAGTTATTGTCTGTTGTAGTGTGTAGGTATTGGTAGAGCCATCTGCGTTCCATTTGTAATAATAGATAGCACCTGAATCTGGATGCGATGTTCCGTCAACTCCCGGGGCACCGATCACTAATGTTGTTCCGTCCTTGCTCATTGCTATAGATTCACCAAAAGCAGTGTTCAATGATGAGCCATCACTGGCCACACCTGTTATGGTCTGTGCTAGTGAGAAAGAATTAAGTGTACTGCCGTCATTGGCCTGTGACGTTTTTACGAATATTTCTACCTTGCCCGCATTGCCTGGTGCCAATGAACTGACAGCAAGTATGTCACCGTTGTCGTTGGCCTGTACCCTGTGCCCGAATCTCTGTCCACCTCCGCCGTCTGGTGCCTCTATGGTGGTCTCAGATGTCCACGTGTCATAGGTCGATCCATCCGCACCCACTCCCCATGTGTACATGTAGACCCTACCACGATCACTGTCATGACCCGGTGCTGATACGAACAAGTATTTGTCAGGAGTTGTTCTAACAGAACTAGTGCCCGGCTCTGATATCTTGTGATCCCAACCAAAATTTAAATTTTCGTTCGAGGTTGACCCGTCTGTTGGTGCTGTGACTGTATCAAGTAGGCCGTACTTGAATGTGCTAGGATCCCAAATGTAAATTTTTAACAATCCTGCATTCTGTTGCCTCGTGCTTCCGTCAGCGCCTATTGTGTTCGTGTAAGGTGCACCTGCCACAACAAAATTTTCATCAGTACTGATCGACAAAGATTCTCCTAGTCTGCTGGTGTTATCATCGTTGTCTGTCATTGTTGCAGTCAACTGTACTTGCAATGTGTCTCCTGCCACTGCTTGTCTCCTAAACAGGAAGGTTACCTCACCTTGTCCTTTGCCTGGTGCTGATGTAATAACTGTCCTTCCGTCATTACGTGCAACGATCCTGTGTCCGAACTCCTGTTCCGTGGTGCTGGCATCTGGCGATAGGACCAATCCTGTGGTGTATGGATCCTGTTTCTCATACACACGCCACAGTCCTGAACTGTCCGCGTCCGCGAACACCTTGTCTCCTGGCTGTTCTATTGCGTCATTCTTATCAGTGTACTGGTCGTATTCCAACAGGTCATTGACGTTGTCCATTGACGCTAACCTAACGGATATAAATTTATAAACATTTCCATAACTGTCCGCTGTAGATCCATCTTCCAGTGCAGGTATAAATCCAACATTGCCATCATAATCTATGATCACCGTCTTGTGGCTTGGTGTAGAACTAACCTGGTACACACCGTTCAGTGTCGCTTCCTCGCTGTTGGATATGCCGAAGTAATCTGCTTGTACTGTTGTTGACCCTGCCGTCAAGTTGTGAGAACCTGTGAAAGTGATCTCCAACTGTGTTGCATCGTTGATCAGATTTAATGTTGCTATCTTGATTCCTGCACTCGTAATCCTTAACACGTCCCAATCACGGTTGCTCTTGTTGGCCACCCATATCAGGTCATTTGTTGTTATGGCGTTCATGTCGAGATTCAGTATCTCGTCTATGTTGAACGCAGTATGTTGTACCTGTTGCAGTTGAGGATACCCTGCGGTCTTGAAGATCTGTGCCGTGTCCCTACTGACACCTTCCTTGGTGTAGTCCAATCTCTTGAATGTTGTTGATGCCGTGTACTCCACCGGTTTGTAATAGAAATTGTCCTTAATTATCGCTTCCGACCTTGCATATTCGACTGCATCAGAAGATGTGTCTAACAACTCTATGCTTTGCGGATCTGCTGTTATCTCGTCGTCTTTCAATGTGATCTGTATGTTCTCTATGGAATCTGTGTTGCCGAAGTTACCTGTACGTATCATCCATTCCGGATACAGGTCCAACGTGATGTCCTCGCCCTCGTACTTGGCCTTGAGGATCTTGTCTATGGCGTTCTGTGTGCCCTTCTCCCTGATGTAGCCTTGGTAGAACTTGTACTGCGAAACATCATTGACAAAAAGGTTCTCTAGGTAATCCCTTGATTGGTATCCTGTGAGCCTCTGTGCCAACTGCTGTTGTGATTCGTCGAAGTTGTTGGTCTCTAACTCATAGAAATCGTTGAACTGTGCTATCTTGTACTCGAAGTTTGGTATCAACTGTGGTGCTGGTTTCTCATCTTTGAGTGTCCAGTTGGTTTTTTCAAAAGTGGCACCCGAGTTGTGATTAGTTTTTGCCACATAGAACTTGCCTTGGTACTCCACGCTGTCGCCGATCCTGTAGTCTGTGTTGGCAGTCCAGTATGTGACCTGTGCGGCGTCAAACACGAAGCCAGGTGCGTAGTAGTCTCCATTCCATCCTGCTGTCTTCCACCCCACCAGTTTCAGTCTCTGTTGCCTGAATCCTGTGAATGGATCATAAATGATGTCCGCGAACACAGTGTTATTGTCGAACAACAGTACGTGTTCCTTCTGTACGGTGTTGAGTGCTATGTTGTACAGTCCAACCGTGTCGGATTTGATCCCCAGTTCAAAAGTCTTGCCTATTCGCTTGGTAGATACCTCGCTGATGTCTATCTTCCTGCCACCCGAGTCTAGTAGTGAATAGTCTCCTGCCAGGTTCCTCAGTTTCCCCACGATGCTGTTGTTGGTGTCTAGTTCGAAACCATCAGCGGCAGGAGAAACGGTTATCGCTGATCCTGGTGACCAATCCTGCGTGGTCCAGAATAAAAATTCTCGTACAGCATTTGACCAGTTCAGTGTTTCTTTGAGTTCGTTCGAGAACTTGTTGAATCGGAAGCCTTGTGATTCCAACCAATGTCCATAGCCAAACAAGAAGTCTGCAACGTCCTGTATAGTGTCAAACACGTGACCATATGGTATGGTCTGTGTGGTTTCTTGGTATGCTGTGTACTGCTCTACCGCCGTTGATCCCTGAACAGACACTGCTGTTGCTGTTGTGGTCTTGACCGGATAATTGAAATTGAAGTAAGGTTTGGTAGTGCTGTAGCCTAATATTTTATATCCGCCTAGTATGGTGGAACCATCCTGACTGATATCTGTGTTCTTCTCTATCAGCACACCAGAATATTGAAAACTCTCTACAGGATTTGATGTCCTGAAAAGTATCTTGTAGTTTTCATCCGGAATGAATTTTGATCCTGACTTGGATCCCGGAGACACACTGTCTGTTAAGATCTTCATGTTGTCTTTGTCCGTGAATCCGCCCAACTTGTACGATAGTTGTACAGATAAGTTCTTCATCTTGTCATAGTAAAAAGTTTTACTGTCTAGGTTCCTAGATATCAAATAATTGACCACAAAAGGTTGGTATCCTGCCGTCTGGTATCTAGTTGTCACACCTGTTGCTGTATTTGTTTCCGTTTCTAGATGATATTTCGCTGTTGCCAGTGTTTTCCTTATGCCAGTTTCTGTGTATATTTGATTTCCAGCAACGTTGGTTGTCAACCTCGATGGATCAAAAAGATTAGAGAAGAACTTGGCGGGTTTAGTCAGTGCCAATGCTTTTATGACCGTGAATGGGTAGGCGCTGGATCTCCTCCATGTCGTCTCTGCTGGTGCTTGATCGCCAAACTTCCAAGCGTTCTGTCTTCCTGGTATGTCAAAGTTGTCAACGAGTCCTGCCGCCAACGGATCTAGAAGATTACCCGAAGCATCTACCGGTAGGTAGTTCCTGATCAAAGATTTCCCGTATCTACCTGGCTGTGTCGCAACGGCGTTCCATAATACATCATTGCCTGATGTGTATGGAGCGGTTCCGTAGGTCGCGTCCCACGTGCTAGGCTTCTCTGAATGGCCCAGCATCTCCCATGGTCTCACATGTGGAGCGTCCGTGTCGTAGAAATATTTGTAAATTCCCCTCCAGTGTCCTGGTAAGTTCTCATCAATCAGTCTGCCTTTTGATCTGGCATAGTTGTACGTGAATGGTGATCCTTCCGTGAACGCTGTGTTGTTGATGTACTGCACATTGTTGCGACCTGCCCATTGATAGAAGTCTGGTCCCATCACCCCGTCCACTTCTTGTAGCGTGTATTCCGTTGATGTGAAAGCACTTGGCAACACATCGTGTACGTCTACCAAAGTGGCATCGTAGGTCACTTTGATGTTGTTGTAGATCCTTTTCTCTAACTCTAATATTAGATCATCACGTTCATCTCCATATGCCTTGATAATGGAACCGTCGTGCTTACGGATCACTGCCGTGTCTGTGAGATACGTGGTGTCTGTGAATGTCTCTGGTGTGAACTTGGGATACATTCCCAGTTTAGTCGGCGACGGTGGCATGTAACTGCCTGTGGTGTCTATGTAATCTTTGATCACGATCTTATCACCTTCGGCAAGGGTCTTGCTGATGTTGACACTGTCGTCTGTTGTGCTGAAAGTGTAATCTGTTCCTAGCAATAACTGAACACCATTGAGATAAACGTACACTGCCCTGTTGCTCAATGTTGTGATGTTGTGTTGTGAGTCAAGTGCATACTCGGTCTGGGATGATCCCATCACTGTGTATGATCTCGTTGAAACATTTTCTCCCCAGCCTAACATGTCCTCATAGAAGAATGGAAACGTGCTGTTTCTTCCTGGCGTTATGGCTGTGATTATTTCATCGACTCTATCTGCGGCCACGCCTTCGTAAGCGGTGCTTGTGGCGTGAGTCAAGAAAGCATTGTACCATTTCTCGTATTCCTGGCTGACGTAATCTATCGATGAAGTTATGTTGGAATTCTGATCCACTAAACCAAACATGGCCGGGAGTAATGATCCCTCGTGTTGGTGTATGCTACCGCCCTTCAATCTCGCATCTGGCTTGTCTCGTAGATTTGAAACTCCTGGTATCGCCCCTGTAACATCTTGATTCTTGTCAAGTATGTCTCTGACATGGGCCATGATCTGGCCAAATGTGAATGTGCCCAACTGTTGGTTGAGACTGTTTGTCGCTAAATTTTCCGGTATCTCGTATATGCCCTTGTCGGCGATCTTGTCAGCACTGCTGTGTCCTGCAATCCTGATCTGATCATTGACTTCCAGGGCAGTATTAAATTTTACGTATTTGTTTTTTGTTCCTGTCTCCAGAGTGTAATCGGTGGTCAGTGTCTTCCTTGAACCATTGACAGATACCGATACTTCAAGATCTGTTAGTTCCGCTGAATTCTTGTAGAAGTCGATCGGGAACAACTGCTTCTCGGTTGCGTCGACTATGAAAGTCCTGATCACACGCTGTTTGCTCTCCGTGGTCCTTTTGATCCAGGCACTACGTGAGTTGTGTGTTGCTCTTCCTGTTGTGTAGTGCAGATGGCCTTCTGCTAAATTTTTTGTCAGTGTCTTTGTGTCGTCCCTGTAAGTGAACGTTCCCGATGTGTGGTCCGATTCAAAGACTATGTCGCCCACATTGTTGATTGTGTTGTACTTGACCTTGATTCCCAACACTGTGTCCGTTGTTGCCGTTTCTGACGTCGCGAAAGCGAACACTTTTGCTCCTGCGAAAGTCGAGTTGGGATACGCTGTATCATCGTCAAATGGTGTGTGATCGTTATCGAACATAGCAAACAGAGGTTGCTGATTCACTCCTGTTTTCTGTTGTGCTTCCTTGAAAGTCTCTGTGGTCGAGTCATAGTAAAAAGTTTTACCTTGGTTCTTTGTTCCAAATTCGATGAAGATCGAATCGTTCGCAGTGGGAGTGGCATCCGACGCTTCGGTCAGGCTAATGACTTGTGTGGAATCTCCCGCTGTGACGAAGTTAACGTCATATATCTTGTTCTTGACTGTAGGATCTGTATCCGCCGCGAATATGACCCTCATTCCGTTTGCTAGTGCCAGTCCGTCAACGATGTAACCTGTTTGTTTGACCACTGTGCTGAATGCGTCCGTTGTGACCGTGTCATACAGTGTCACAGATCTCTTGGCCACGGTACCATGATTGTACAATGCAAGTCCAGAGTCAAATTCTATGATTGGTCTCTTGGCCCTGTCATCTTCGTTCAAGGTTGGCGTGAATCCACCGACCCTCGCAGTTTCCTCTATGACCGATCGATGGAACCATCTGTTGTATCTTGACCAGGCATTCTGATCACGTGAGTCTCTCTTGATTGTTATGTAATCTTTGTTTTCTGGTGTGTAGAACGCTTTGGCGTATGGACGTGAATCGTATCCTGCCTGATCATACAGTATGGTTGATTCGGTGGCATAACTGCCTGGTGTGATCAGATCCTCCACATCAGTTAATGTTATGGCATCACCGACCCCCTCTACGTAGTATTCCTTGTCTTGATAAGAACTTGTCACTAGGGAATTCGTGAATTTTATCTTCATACCGTTTGATAGGTCCAGAGTTCTAATACTGTAATTCTTGACCCCTATGATATCGTCCTCGACATTTATCGCTGTTGTGCTTGTGGCATCTTTTATCTGTAGTATACCGTACATGTCGTCATGGTTGCCACACTGGTAATATAAAGTGTCTGGTGCGCCTGTCGTGGGCACGGTGAATGTGACCGTTCCTTCGTCAGCACCGTTGTTGGTGACACCTGTGTTGAATATAGTAGACGTTGATCCGTCTAATGAAACCTTGCTCTTGTAGGGTTCGGTCATTATCCAGAAAGGGTGTCCTTTGGCATTCACACTGAACTTGTACGTGTTGCCTCTGTATAGTGTCAGTATGGGATTGTTTTCATTCTCCCTGTGCGTGAACTCGTATGCTGATTGACTGTTGTTTTTTACACTGTATTCCGCTACCACACTTGGTCCAACAGAATCAATTTCAATGGAACCAGGACCATCCGGCATCCAGTAGTACTCCCTGTAGTTGACCAATTTGTCGTAGTCTATAGCCGGGTTCCAACTGTACACAGTCTCCTTGTTGAGCCTGTCGTGGTTGTTGACCTTGCCTCCCAGATACTTGATCTGGTTTATGTAATCATCGTACGTTCCTGTGAACTTGACCTGATCTTCAGGATTCACCGACGTTGTATCTCTATCTGTGTATGTGACTGCAGGTTCTAACTGATATGCGAATCTGTCCCTGCTTGTTGCGGTAATATATCTATCACTGACACTCCTTGTGTATGCGTCCTGTCTACCAATGTAACCGTCCAGCCTCTCCAGTGCGCCTTTTTGTACTAAGGGATCCATAGTGCTGGCCAGGAACCGCTGGTTGGCGTCAGTCCTGTAGAAAGCGGGTAGGTGTTGTACTGTACGCCTGTACTCGTTAGTACCTTGCTTTACAACTTCGTTATTGGTTAATGCGTTGGTGGTATTGTCCGCCATTAGTATCCTGCCCCACTACTGCCGGTGCTTGAACCGGAACCTGTTGTAGTAGAGCCTGACACTGCTGATCCTGTCGTGGTGTTGGTCGTGGCAGTTGATGTCGATGTGATCACAGTTCCGGATGCCGCCAGTTGGTTGGCTCCCAGTGCTGTTATGATTGACACATCATCAACGGTGGCCCCACTGATGAAAATCTCGTCTGCCGCTGAGTCAATTTGGAACAAGGACCCAAAACCCTGTCCTGACTGGTTGGGCACAATAACCGCTGTCAACAAGTCTGGTGCTAGTTGATTGTGTATGTATGCGGCTAATTCTGTAAAATAAAAAGCGTCGCCAAAATCCCAGTTGTCCAGTGCGAAGAATTCATTGATCGCGGCAATGACTCTGGTCTTGACCACTGCGTCTGACACATTGGTCTTCGGATTCTTGACAACCTTGAAAGTTGCTTGTAGTTGTTCTTCGGCATTTGAACCAAAAAGTATCTTGTATTTGACAGGATGGTAAATGATCTGATCTGATAGAGATTTCAATGGGTTAAGTTTGCCTGAGTAGTTGATCCTCAACTGGTCTGCTGTGGATGTTGTCGGTTTACTTCCGCCGTCCTGCAACCAGATCCTGAACAAGTTGTCATACGTCCTTTCTAACAAGTAAACGTCGACGATGTTCGACACGCTGGGATCTATCCTGGTCTCTTGGCCGGCATGGTGTTTGTATTGGAAGTTTATTGAACTCCTGCCTCTCCTTGCTGTGTAGTCTGTTGTCGTGGTCAAGGTATTGGTTGTAGAACTGTACTTCTTGATCACATCCTCGGCACTGTCATAGAAATAAAACAGTTGCCCATCAGTATAGGTCGACGTGTTTAAATTTATGTCTGCTTCTTTTTCCGCAACAACGAAGTTGGATGCGGCGTATGGTCTGAATCTTTCAATGGCATCATATGATGTGTACTTCTCGAAGAACACGAATTTTGTGGATTCTGAAAGTGTTGGTTCAACGTATATGTCAAACAATTCAGGATTGTCCACAACACCGTCATCGTCATCGTCATAGAAACCAACCTTGACTTTCCTGTTATCCTGGAAACCGTCTGTTTCGGTCACAACATCGACCACTTGCCACGTGATTGGGTATCCAACACTGTTTCCCGTTGATACGATACTGTTTGTTTTTAATATCTTCACTGTGTCCTTGACACTCTTTCCTGTTTTGTAGTCGTAAATTTTCTCTTCCACGTCATAGTGGAACTTGTTCTGTGATTCTGATTCGAAAATGTAATCCAGTTTCCTGTATTGTACGGTGTAGGTGTTTCCGTCGTTGGTGAATTTAAACCACCAACTGGCATCCGCGTTTGTTCCTGTGGTCGAACCTGTGTTACCAAGACTGAATACCGAACTGGTGCTAAGGTTCGTAGAAGTGATCACTTTCCATGTTTCTGAATCTGCGTCATATCGTAAACCAAATTCTTCGTAGGCCTCTATCCTGGATATGATATCTGCTTCTAGCGTTGCACTGAAAGATGTGGTCAGATTTGGAATTATTGCATTGATTACAGAACCGTTTGGCACTATGTTGTTAAGTGTAACTGGACCAACACCTGACTCTAGGTTTCCCAATCCGCCGTTGGCTCCATCAAGAACCACTGCACCTATCTTGGCCCATAACCTGTCTTCCGCGTTGTCCGTGGATGATGTGACCAATGTTCCGTTCAGGAACTTCCTTGTGTCTGGAGAAGTGAATTTGACCAATGCACCTGGTTTAGCGAACTTCATGTTGGAAGTTGCAGAATCACCTATGACCAACGCTCCGCCGGAAGTGAAATAACCTGTGTTGGTGTTCGTAGATGTTGTTGTAGAATTCCATGTTGCGGAAAGTGTGCTGGCATCTTTCGTGCCGTACTTCAAGTAGTAGAACTGCCTGGCGTATGCTTCCTTTAACTTGGCTTCTACAGATGTGTCTATTGTTGACTGTATGTCGCTCTTGTTGTTGAACGTGAACGTGAACTGCTGTACTGATTCTTCTCTGTATAATATTCCATCCTCGGCGAACACGCTGACATTGGAGTATGCACCCGTTGGATCTAGTATCTCTTTGGCCCTGCTAATTCCGGAAGCGGACCTGTTGACAGATCTAACTTTAACAATCTCTTGTGATGCACTCAATGGTACAACTTGGTAGTCCTCTGCTGTGATCATCCTGTTCTGTGAGTAGTAGACCTGAGACGCTTTCTCCTTGATTGAATCATTGGATTCCGTGGCCGCTGAATTGTAGACACTGGCCTTGAGGCTCACACTCATGGTCAAACTCTGCTGTGCACCGTTGGCGTCCGTGTATGGCACGGTCAACTGTACGTTCTGCATGTCTGATGACTGTATCGCATACTTGGCGTTGTCACTTACCCTGTAGTAGGTCCTGAAGTTGCCTAGAGGTATGTTCGAGAAGTTGCCATCTCCGAACACAAGATCTATCGTGTCGTTGTTTTTCGTTACCACATTGTAGGTGTTTCTCTCTGCCTTTGATAACGAGTTATAAATCGCGTTGTTGCCTGACAGTGATGGCACCTTGGTCCATGACTCTGCCAACTGTCCGAACTGGTCCAACTTGTACACCCACACGTCCGTGTTGTTGATGTTGGATGCGTCCAAAGGTTTGATGTAGTTGGTCACTGATGTGTCCACTGTGAAATCTGTCTGTTGTAGTGTACCCTGTTTGAACAGGAAGAAGAATCCCGTGTTATTTGAACTGTCACCTGATCCATCAGATCTGTATGTGTATGTGAGTCCCGTTCCGGGCACCGGTGAAGATTCGTATATGCTGTCTGAATCTGTTATGGTGCTGGGCACTATCTCGAATGATCTGGACACGCCTCCAACTGCTTTCTGGAATTTGAATATGGGTAGATCCAACTGATTTGAACTCAGGGTGTAGACCTCAGTGCTGATTCCACCTATGGTGCCTGACTCCCTGGGATTGCCGAACAGTTGTCCTGATTGGTTGGCCGCGTTCAGTATCGCAGTGAACTGCTCCCTGTAGTTTGAGTTTGCTGAATCATTCCAGATGATGTTTGAATTTGCTAGGTTTGTTCCCGAACTGTCTTGAACATCCTGTGTGGTGGATATTGAATCTATCTTTAACAGTCCTGTTGCCGGTTGATTCCTCTTGGCGTTGTAGTTGATCAACCTTGCCAACCTTAGAACTGAGTTCCTTCTCTCTGCTGTCTCCAGGAAGTTCTCCCTGGCGTTTAGATCAACCCTGAATGAAAGTGCTTGTGCTATGTAGGCTATGAGATCTATCAGTGCCACGTACTCAGAACTTTCAACGAAATCGTTGAAATCATCTGGGTAGTTCTCCTTGAGATATGCTACCATAGTCCTTCTCAAGGTCTCGAAGTCGTATGATTTGAAGTCGGCCTGTTGGAAAGCCCGGTAGATCTTCCTCCAATCTTCCGCTACTAATAATCTGTTCTGTCTATCTGTTGTAGCCATTGTAATTACAATGGTATTTATATGTTAGGAAATGTGCGTATATTAAGATAGGCGTAACAACGAATTCTCATCGAAGTTGAATCTCAGTTTCTCTGTGATGTTCAGTGGCACATAGGTTATAGTGGCCTGTATGGCTATGCCCTTGTCCGCTTCCGTGACCAAGATCTCCTCTGTGCTGATACGTGGATCTGCGTTGAGATTTGCTGTTATGTCCTCTACAATGGCGTCTTTGAGTTGCTCTGTAAACGGTTCAAATATGGCATCATAAATTATCGTACCAAATTCTGGGTTCTCAACCCTCTCACCCTTACGCACACTCAACCTGTTGATCAGGTCCTGCTTGGCAACCTCGAAGTCGTACAGTTTGAAGTTCTGCTTGTCCGCACGTGAACTGAAACCCTTGAAGGTTACTGACTTGTTTGATAAATCGCCTGATCCTGAATCCCCGTATGCCATATGCTATATTTACTCCCTAAAATCTAAAGAAACTCCTCACCGCCGAGATGGCCTGATTTTTCAAGTCTGCAATTTTACCTTGCACGAAATTCATCGCCGCACCTTTTGGATCTTCAAATAATTTTTGTATGTCATTTGCCTTGCTCACGAGCGTGTTGAGATTCTTCACGGGCAGTTTGATCTTATCGTTGAGTTTGACCACTTTGCCCAGTTTGTCAGACACTGCCTTTATGCTCGGCTGTTTCAACAGTTCCGCCTTGATTATTTTTAATTCTGTTGCTGACAGTTCCGGGCTGGATGCCTTGATCTCTGCCATTGCTTCATTAATGAATGCCTTTGTCCTCTGTGTGCTACTCTGCCTGTCATATGGTTCATGGGTGACGAAGTCCGACACCGTGGTCTTGTTCTCGATCTTGTTGGGTTTTCCTTGCGGTAGAGGATTGTCGTCATCTATGTCTATCAAACCGTCTGTGACCTTGATGCCTATGGCATCTGGTTTTAGCCAACCAGGCCCCCACGTGCTACTAGCACCCACCGAGTTGAAGTGCACCTGTGATCCTGCCAGGTCTATCCTGCCCTTCGCTCCGTGCAGTTGTGTTCCGTCCGTGAATGAACTTATCCCGTCCCTAGCGTAGTTCCTAACTGAGCCCTTCTGTGAACTGTTCAGTATGCCTTTCTCTCCCATCGCGAACACATAACCTTCCGCGTTAAGGGCCACGTTTGTCTCTGAAGTAAAATTTATTGCACCCTTGGCGTGGAAGTTGATGTTCATGTCCGAGTGTAGGTTAAAATCCCTGCCCGATCTTAGATTTATTCCGCCATCCGAGTACACACTGACAGTGCCGTCTGTGTCCATCTCTATGAATGCCTTGCCCGAACCATTAGCCAGATACACCACACCCTCCGAGTCGTTCATCAACAGTTGGTGTCCTGAGGCGGTCCTCAATCTGGTCAGTTGGTTCGTGCCATCCGTGGCGCCGTCGTCCATGACGAAACTGTGACCTGGATCCCTGTCCGTCTTGACCTTGCTGTTGTCCAATCCTATGTTCAGCTCTCGTGAGTCTGAACGTATCCTGCCCGGTGTGTTGATACCAAACACCCTGCTTGGAGATTCACGTCTCGCTGACGATGATGTGGTCCCCCTCACTGTGTCCTGTACCAGTCCCTGCTTTTTCAGTTGATCTGCTAAAACATCATTGACAGGATATTTCCATTTGTCTATGTTCTGTAAAATCTCACCTGGTGCGTACAATCGCTGATTCTTCTCACCTGCCGGTAAAAATTCTGTTCCGTAATCGGCCAACTTGCTGGTCTCTGATGCCTCTTGTGCTTCCGCGGCCTTGGATGTGTTGACCGAGGCGCCGTTACCTGGCACCTGTTGATTGACCAAGGGTTTCTGCACACAACCTATCCAGAAAGCACTGGCGTTGGACTGTTCTCCCTTGGCGAATATCACCAACACGTCCGTGTCTACATCCGGTGGTACCGCCCACATGCCGTAACTGTGCTGTGTTTCCTTGTATAGGTAAGGATCGATCTCTGACACGGCGTTGATGCTTTTCGCACCGTAGAACGGTGACAGGTACTGGCACCATATTATCTGGCTCGCAGTTGGGTTAGTGGTCTGACTCAATGCTGGTATGTTCACACCTAGTCTGCCCATCTTCAATGGGTCGACAGTGACCTTTACCGTGCCAATGTACGGACCTGGATCGTTGTCGATGTACTTCTCGTTGAAGCTCTTCTGGTTGTCCTGTGTGTCAGTGAATCCTGCTGAAGTGTATGCCATGCTTTATTTTATCCTTATGCCCCCGGGTAGTCCCTATTGGTCTGATCAATCGATTCCTTGAACTCGTCAAATTTTGTTATTGGTTTGGTTATTTTTTTCTTGATGTTGTCTTTCACACTGTCCTTGATCTCCGTTATGCTTTTTATCGAGGCGTTTGTCAACAACGGTACTGCACCCTCGCCCTGTTGGTTGTTGAACCTGCTACAGTGCAATGTCTGTAGGAACTGTCCGTTGTCGAATTTTGTGTCTATCTTGTTGACCTGGTACAGTCCATTGAAGAACAGGTTCTCGTCCCTGAAACGTTTCTTGCCACCATTGAACATGGTGCCCTCTTTCTCGTCTATGTCATCGGGCAGACGATATCTCACGCTGATTATGGGTTGGAATTGGTCAGCGTTGAAACTGGCCGATGCTGTGTCGAATGACTCATCCTTGCCACCGAATGACTTGCCGTCCTCCTGTATTGGCACGTACATGTCCTGGCAGATGTAGGTGGGATCTCCCAGTATCTCCAGTTCGATCCTCATCATGTCCACCTCAGGATTGGTCAGGTAATCATAGAACTGCTGGGCCTTGTTGGCCTCCCCTGACAGTGTCTGCACGGTGTTGGCACCCTTTATGGATGACGGGTATTGTCTCAGAGGCAACAGCGGTTCTGGATCACGCTCCCTGCCGAACACGTTCCTGAACGCTTCCGTCAGCGGTGCGAACAGTCCCTTCTCTGTGTCACTCTTGTCATCACCCCTCAAATTCCTTAGGTAGTAGGCGGTCTTGTAGTTGATTCGTAGACCCTGCACGTCGACGTTGTCGCCGGTGTAGATGTAATTGTATTCCTTGTGTACCTTGCGACCCCAGTCCACGTTGGCTATGCTGACCCCAGGACCAATGAACTTAAGGATGTGTATCTTGTAGGGTATGGCCTTGTATGTGATGGTCTTTGGATGCATCTTGGTTATGGGATCGATCTTGCTGGTGTCCGTGTACACAGTGGTCTTGATCTTGAACCAGTCTATGTACTGGTTGTTGAACAATATCTTCTCGAATTCCTTGCTCTTGATTATGGAAGCCACCTTCTCCTTGGTGAGGCTCTCCTTGGTGTAGTCGGAATTGGACCTGATGTATGTGGTCCAAAAATCGTTGGCCAACTCCTGATAATGGAATCCGGCCCTAATGGCATCCTCGAAGAACTTGGTCACTGCTATGCCCGAACTGGCCTGTGCAGACATGGTGTTCTGTCTAGGTGGGGGTGCATCAAAGTCTGAATTTAAACCAGAAAAGTCTTCTTGGTTTTGTGCTACCGATCCAGCACTGTTAGTTGTGCCTGCTATATTCTTGTACTGTAATCCTTTTTTCTCAAGTTCACCGTCTATCTCGAACTTGTAGAAGTCTGGATAATACCTCCGCTGTTCTTCGAACTCCTGTTTCATCTGATCAGACAAGGCCCGTTCCGCGGCCGCGGCCCATTGATAGGGATCATTTCCTTCGATAGGCATAGCAGTACGTGGATACTTGAACCTGTCATCGAACGCAAGGTCGGTGTATGGCACCGCCATTATCTGATATCTGGCACCACCCTCGTTGACGTCGAAGTCCACCCTGCTGATCAGTATGGGTATCTTACGTGTGTGGCTCTTGTTGGTGCTGTGTCTAGCGTATGGTCTTCCCTGCTCATCGAACCCCTTGAACTCTATGGTCAGCAACATGGGTGCGTCTTGGTAGTCCAGGAAACCGTTGATCGCAGTCGCGGCCCTGACCTTCTCTATGAAAGTGATACCGTATGGTTCGTGTATCTCGAATTCCATCTTTGTGAAGTTTCCTAGGTTACGTTCCGCGTTGGGTCCAACCGTTGACACCATGTTGACGTTCTCTATGAACAAGTCATGTGCCCTGTCCAATATGTCTATGCTGTCTTGGTACTGTTCGTAGTATTTCTTCTTTTCAAAATCCTTGATCAAGGTCCTGAAGGCCTCTGGCTCCTGGTTGTTTTCCTTGAACTGTCTCGTCTGCACATTGGCGTCACCTATTCCTCCGGTACGTGCCACTATGTCATGCACGGGATTGGTCAGGAACTTGGCTGTCCTGATCTCCTGCTCGGTGATGCCACTCAGCGTGAATATGGTGTTGAACGATGCGTACTGGTGAAGCACGTTGGGTTTCAAGAAAGGTTTACTGGCAGAACCTGATGTGGTGTATTTCTCCGCCATGTTATATTCCTAGGTCTGAGTTGACGTTGCCGGGTTTAGGCAACTGTATGGTCACTCCTGGTTTGAAGTCGTAGATGGGATCCTCTATCTGATCTGGGTTACGCTGTGCGAACACCCACCACAGCCTCGGTGAGCCGTACAGGTCATAGGCCAAAAGGTCTGGTCTGTATGCGTAGGTCATCTCGATTGTGTAACTCTGATCATCATCCTCCGCCGTGATTGTTCTGGGAACGAATGTTTCCAAGTTCACATCATTCTGTGGTGTCGAGAAGTACGGTGATGTTGCTGAATACTTGGCCATTAAATGAATCCTATCTCTCCTTCACCTTTACCACTCAATTGGCCACGTGCGAATTCTGACAGTGAGAATTTCTTGATTGATTCCCTGCTGTAGATTGGGGTAACCAGCACTGATATGTTTGACAGTGTGGGTGCCCAGGTCTGCGAAGTGCCTTCTTCTACTGCGGCGGCTAAAGTGGGATCTACCCTGCCTTGGCCATATCCTACCTGTGTTTGTTTTGTTGAAATGTAGTCTATGCCTGGTCTAAGTTCCACGTTGAATGTGTTAACTACAACCGGCACCTTGTTGAACATGTGATCACCATACCCTGACAGGTGCATGATCGGTGGTGGGTTGCCTTTGAGTGCTTGTTCCTTACCAAAGTACATCTTGGTTATGGTCCTCAGGAAGTTCACGGTTGCCACCCAGTGCTTGGCATCATCTGAATTCTGCACGGGGAACTCTCCGATTATGTTCATGGAGTCCACCTGTGAGTTCTGGTATGCCTGGAACGGATAGTTGCTGTGTGTCTGCGACAAGGGATTGTAGTTGGCAGAATGCTGTATCACAACCGCTGGAGTCAATGGCCAGAATATGCCACGTGAAGGCACCAATGGATTCAATAGGTCGTTGTTGGCCAGTATTGAATCGTAGACCGCGTCTGCGCCGTTTGGTATCTGTAGTCTCACACGCCAGTCGGTCTTGTCCGAACGTCCGGACCATTTGGCCCTGGCGTTGACGATCCTCGAATCCGTGGAAATACCAGCACCCGTGAGCCTGGCCAGGGTCCTGTTGAATATGCCCCCTCCCACGTTCTTGACTATCTTGCCTATGTCTCCGAATGCCATCTTAATGGTTGCTTTCCTTTGTAAAATTTCGTATACTTTAACTATATTTATAGGCATTATCTAGGCGCACTTAATTCACCATACGACACGATTCAACAGACCTGTTTGTGGTCATTCATATTAATATAGAGAGAAGGAATTATGAAAAGAGTAAAGTACCTAAACAACAGAGATCTACTGGCACAGATACACGCCAGCAAGAACACCTACTGCTCATACGTGACGCCCGAGGACGCACAATATGATTTGATCGTGCCCAACCTAAAGAAGGTCAATGCCAATGCAGTGGCACAGGCCAGGAAGGCCAAGGCCAAGCGACTGACACAGGAAGCGTGGGAGGAGGCCAAGACGGCCGGACTCAAGAAGATAAAATTAGTGGACTACACTGTCAGTCCCAGGAAAATTGAGAAAACGGATCTGGTGTTCAGGGTCATGATGTTTGATCACGTGCCCATGGACGACGAGAGGAAACGAAATCCCAAGACAACAGCGGATCATCATTCAAAAGTGAACTTCCCCCCATTCCAGCACTACAAGTTTGACAAAAAAGGTAAACTGGTGTGTG
>Ga0233444_10000985_pt1 | contig 34035 bp, 30 predicted proteins | sample SI_124_October20_6_FD_182792 | JGI IMG/M metagenome (GOLD analysis project Ga0233444, IMG submission 182792) | Seawater microbial communities from Saanich Inlet, British Columbia, Canada - SI_124_October2016_10_MG | ecosystem: Environmental > Aquatic > Marine > Inlet | place: Canada: British... | reverse complement strand
TTTATATATTACAATATTCTTTATTAGCATCAAAGCACGGACAACTTTTCGCGGCAAATTCATTGTGGCCATGTATTGTTGCACTTGTATGCATTTTTTTTAATGTTTTAAGCAATAACAATAAGCTTTCTTTTTGCTTAGGTGTTCTAGTGTCTTTAGCAATCCATTTACCATTATCCCCTCTTTCTCCTTCAACTCCACCAATATAACAAATGCCTATAGAATTTTTATTCATTCCTTTAACGTGAGCTCCTGGCTCATATATGCTACGGCCATACTCTATTGTACCGTCTAGCAAAACAACGTAGTGGTAGCCTATGCCTTTCCAACCTCTTTTTAAATGCCACCGATTTATTTCAGCCGCATCTAAATCTCTGCCTTCTTGTGTTGCAGAACAATGTACTATTATTTTTGATATTGCTCTCATTTAATTTATTTATTTTCTCTAGCTAATTGCGCCGCTGTTTTTCCGTCTTTAGTTACCGATCCGCCTTTAGCAATTTCCATAGTGTAAGCATAATCTTTTAAGCTTTTAATTTTTGTTGGATCTTTTTGAGGGGGTATAAAATTAACTGTTTGCCCATCATCATCAGAAGCACTGTATCCTTCTCGTTGTTTTTTAAGATAATTTTTGTATGCTGGTTTATGCAGTTTTTGAACTGAATCTTGGTAAGATTTTTTTCTTGGGTCAATTTTTTTATTTTTAGCTGCTTTTCTTTCTGCCATATAATCCTCATCTTGCTTGAAAAAATCAGGGTTATCTTGTTCTTTTGATTCGTCATATTTAAGCGTTTGCTTAAACATTTTTGCGTATATTGCTGATCCCATATTATTTTTTTTCTTTATTTTTATTACAAAAGCTTTTTGCAGCACCAACGCTTCCAAAACCCCATTTTTTTAAAGCCATAGCTTTTCTTGTTGGCTCACCTTTAGCATCTTTCATAGCACCTGCCATCCCTGCAAACCTACATGCAAACGACACTCTTCGTTTTCCAGTACCTGATGTTTGTCTTGACCCTAAAGTTTTACCTGTTTCTTTTTTGTACTTAGATCGCATCTTGCGATTAGACTTTTCATAAGCTTGTTCCTTTATGAAAAGAGGTGAATTGTTTTCCATTACTTTTCTTGTTTAAGTTTAATCCATTTTGTTAAAGTATACCCTATAGTTATTAAGAGTAAAAAAATTTTTAATCCATCTTCTATTTGCGTAAAAGTGGTTATACTTAATGCTCCTGCATTAATAGCGTATAATTTCATATCTGATATGCTCATTATTTATTTTTATTTTGTTTCCAATTGCCTTTTCTAGCGAAATTAATCATAGTTTCATTATCGTTAAAATCATAAAGTTCATTTCTATTTTTAGCTTGTTCCATAGATTGGTTAGACCAACTGCCGTTTTCATCTCTATATATAGCGGGCCAAGCGATTTTATTATTATCATCAGCCATTAAATGACTTGAAGGCTGATGCCCATCGTACTGAGGGTTTTCATGAAACTCGTAGCCGCCTTGCTCACCTGTTACATATACAGTATTTCCACCTCTTGCGCCTCTAACTGTTTCAGGGCTCCAGTGATGCATTGCTAATGGTGATTTACAGCTAAAAGCTTTTTGAAATGGTGAACTCATACTATTTATTTTTTTTCATTAATTCTAATATTTTATTTACTCGGTTCTTTTCGTATTGTAAAGCTCTTATTTCTTTTTTTGACAATCCAAACTTAAGCAATGTTTTTACTTGATCAGGTTTGTTTTCACCTTTAATAGAATCAAACTGTCTTCTAAGTTTTCTTTCCGCACTTTCGTTTTTAGGTTTTGTTTCTTGTTTAGGTTCCTCTTTAACTTCTTCAGATTTTACTTCAGGCTCAACCTTTGGTGTAACTTCTGCTTTTTGAAGTTCTATTATTTTTTCAACTCTTGCTTGCTCTTTACCTAAAGCTTTTATTTCTTTTTTAGTAAGCCCTAAATCTAAAAGCATATCAACTTGTTCTTTAGTTTTAGTTTCTTTTTTCATTGTAGTAACATCTTCTATAGCTTGTTCTTCAGGAGTTAATACTTTTGCAGCATCAAATCCGCCATAGTATCCTAAACCTACATCCCATGTAGACCAACCTAATCCCAGTGCAACCTTTTGCCAAAGAGCAGATTGTTCATTTACAATACCTCGCATGCTATTCAGCTTTTTTATAACTCTATCAAGAGGTATATTAGTAAGTCCAGTTGTTATTTGAGCACCTGCTAAATAAGCTGGATTGTCTAAACTAAACCCTTTGCTTTTTATATCTTTCATATTCCAGCTAAAACTTCTAAGACCGCTATTTATTTTTTGTATTTTAGAACCAAGAGGTGGTGAGAATCCTAGTAAATCAAATACTGCTTCTTCGTATTTAGATCTATCTTTTGCGTGTTGCTTACCTAATTCCATTAAAGCAGTTTTTAAAGCAACTACTGCAGCACCACCAATACCTAATCCTTTAAGTTGTGAATCAATCATGCCATTTGCTATTCTTGAAATCTTTTCACTTTTCTTAGCATCCATTTCTTCTTCGTCATCTTCGCCAAATCCTAATGCGAACACAGCTTGTTGCAGGGCATTGAATATTAAATTCTGTACAGCACCGTAATAAACAATTTTAGATACATTTGTTTTCCAATCACCTCTGCCGTTTATAAGATCTTGAGCTGCTCTTTTTTGTATACGAGCATACTGCATAGGTGTGTTTGCCCACGCTAATATCACACGCCCCGCACCAGATGCTTGTTGTGCACTAATTCTATTTGGATTACTTGATTGCTGGCTTTCTTCTGCTATTTGTCTGAAGTCATTAAACGCTTGCTTTTCTGCAGCTTTTTGATCCATTCCTTTAGCCACTAAAGCTTTTACTCTGTTTCTATAAAATGTAGAGCCACCTGTTGCAATAGCAAAACTATCCGCAAATCTAGTCATAACAAAACCTTTACTTAATAAAAATGCTATAGCAGACTTTACTTTGTTTTTAGAATCTCTTACAGCATCTGCTATTTCAGATTCACTTACATTTATTTTAAGTCCGTTTCTACGTTCAACTAAGTAATCAGAGTTCATAAGTGTCATGAAATCACTCCAGAATTGTTTTTGATTAGCAAATGCTAAACCAGCTTTAACAATATTATTATCACCCCAGTTTATAAAGTTTACCGATGATATTGTTTGAAGCAGCGCAGACCTTGTATTTAAAAACATTACAGCACCTACAGAATTGTTCAACCAATCTAATAATCCATCAGTAACTCTGTTACCACCTGGAGGTCTGTTACTACCAGATTTCATCCTGCGTAAAGAATCTTCCATAGCTTCACGCCATCTAGTTCCATATGCAGCTTCCATCTTATTCATATTATCTTCTGAAAATATGATGTCTACATTTTCTCTCCACTCTTGTTGGTACTCTGCTCTGTTTACTTTATTGATACCGTTTATAATATCGCTAGTTATGTTACCACCCAGCCAATTATTTCCAGGCTTAGGATAAGGTTTGCCTTTTTGAATTTTCATTAATTCATCTGTAAACACACTAAGCTCTGCATTGTTGTCTACAAAATCATTTAATTCTTTTATATCTTTTTTAGACAAACCTGGAATGCTCATACCTTGTTTAGACCACACGGCAACACGAACAGCATGGGAAAATGTAAATCCACCTACACCTGTTGGCTTGCTTAAGCTTTTAGGCAAAGTTTTTAAGTTTTGTTTTAATGCCTTAAAATCATTAGCTGCTGCTATCTTAGCTTGTGTTACAGCTGACTCAGCTCTGTCGTAGGGATCAAGTAAATTTGTTTTAAGAAATGCCATTTGAGCATCACCTTTTTTACCTTTGCCTAGCATTTTATATAATAACCCTGTAAAATCTTCAGCCGATGCTGGAATAAAGAAATTAAATTTGCCTTTGTTAGCGCCAACAGTTTTAGCTCTAGCGGCAGAATATTTTTTGTAAGTTTCAATACCCGCAGAATCTTCAATCATATCGTTTACGATAGCATCAAAAGTTGTTCTTTTACTAGCTTTAGCCAATTGAACTTCAGACTTAACATCAATTTGACTTAGCACATCTTTAACGGCCTGCACGTTTTTAATAGCATCATCTGCAAAATAAAAATCATTATAACCTTCTGCGGCTTTACCCATTATCCAGCCAGCTTTTGCTTCAGCTGTGCCATCGCTTAAACCTGTTATATTTTTTAAAGGTATGTCAATACCATTTGCTTTCATAAAAGCTTTTATAGGACCATCAGCATTTTGAGGTCTTGCTGTAAGTATAAATACATCTTCTGTTCCTCTTGCATCTGCTATTTTTTGAGCAACTTCAAACAAAGGTCCTTTTTTACCTTCAACAACTTTGCTAAATTCTGTAAAATCAAACTCCGCACCTTGTGACTCAAGATCAGATGCTTGCTGAGCAAATTGAGTTGCGTTTATTTTTTTAGAGCTACCGTCAGGCATATTAACAATAACCATGCTTTTTGATTTTGCAAGCGTATCATCAAAATCAAATACTCTAATTTTTTTAACGGGAGCATCTAGCCGTCTAGCATTGTTTAAAGCTTTATCGGTTTTTTCTAAAGCATTTATAGCTGTTTGTACAGTTATAGGTCTGTCATATTTAATAGCATCAGGTATTAAACCACCATCGCGCTTAGAGGCCATGCTTTTACCAGCCACTAAAGGTAGCGAAGCTTTGATAATTTTAGCAACATTATATTCAGGATTTTTTAATCCTTCTAGTATAGCTTCGTTTTGAATACTAGAAGCTTGTAGTTTTTCGTTAGTATTGTATTTGTTATACATTGTTGGATCAATTCCAAAACCACTTTCTTCTGCTATAGTTTTTCCTGTTATAGGATTTACTAAAGTTTGAAGATTTATTCCAGCAGCGGCTAACCTAGATATTGGATTATCAAATATAGTTTGGCCCTCCACTAAAGTTGCATCTAATTTAGCCATATCTAATTTATTATCATCTTTTTTAGAAAGTTGAGTTTGATAATAATTTTCTTTTATAGCCTTCATTATAGGCTTGGCTGCGTTATATTTTATAGCAAACATTATTTGCGCACCTATAACCGATGCAGGTGGATTATGTTCCTCTCTAAATTTTTCTCCTTCTCGCTGACTTTGTTTGCTTTCAGATCCAGCGTATTCCATTAATATAGATTTGTATTTAAAAGGGGCAGCTATTTTAATTAACCCAGAGGTTGCTTGATAACTTTGTATAACAATAGCACCTGCAACATCTAAAGACATTCCTTTGGCTACAGCGTCAGCTAGTTGATTAACTACGTGATCCAGAGTAGCCATATTTACTTTGGACTGTTCTATACTTTTTTCTGTAAAAGCATTTTTAACACCAACTCTTTTAGCTTTTTTACCTTCGTATTTTTTAGCTTCTTTTATTAAAGTTTGAAAAGCAGGGTCTTGATTACCATAATATAATCTTCCAGGTTTTGCAACCCAGTTAGTTATTTTGCTTCCTTTTAATTTACCTCTTTTGCTTTTTTCTAAAATATATTCGCCATCAGTGGTTTTTACATATTTTTTACCGCCGTCTTTTTCTGCTTTTTTTACAAATTTTCCTTTAACTATATTTCCATAAAAACTTTGTCTTCCACCGCTTCCCATCATACCTGCTTCCAAGGTTGCTGTATCTAACCCGTATTTTATAACGGCTTCTAGAACTTTATCTTGCTGTTCTTTTCTATTAGATTCATTTATAGGCGGTGAGCTAAATCCAAGTTTGTTAGCTAATTGTTTTTTACTTCTTAAAATAGAAAGATCTTTAAATGTATCCATTAAAGCAGCAGGTATTTCAGCTTCCGTATTTATACGCTTGCTAGCCATTGATGTATTTTTACCTGCAGCTACATCTTGTTTAGTTTCTAAGCTTAAATCTGTATCAGATCTTACAATTTCATTTGTTACAAGTCTTCCATACAAATTAGCAATACCTTTTAAAGCCTGAGCTTGTGAAGATCTAGCTTTAAAACCTTCTTGTTTCTTGCCATCAACTATACCAAATGCTTCTAAAAATTTTGCTTTTGTAATTCCCTTATTTAAAACAAATGGTGAAAGCCCAGCACCTTTGCCAAGTCTAGCTTTTTTAGTATAAAATGCTTCAAGCAATCCTTTCGGCACACCCGTAGAGGTACCTAAGAGCTTCTCTGTTGCAGCTTCTACTACTGCACCTTCCGGTAATATCTTTAATAATTTATCTGCGTTCTTATTAACAAATTGCTGAATAGCCGTAGCATCTGCTTTTGATAAATTAGCAGCAGGAACTGTAAGTTTTTTAACAGGTATGCCAATTTCTTTTGCAATGATTTCAGGGGCTAAATCACCAAGCTTTTTAAACGTTAGATTTTTAGAATCGATGCCTTTAATCTTTTCTTGTATCTGTTCTTTAATTTTAGTTACTGCGTCTTTAGAAATAAGTGAACTAGGTTTTATTTTTCTAGTAACAGGCTTTGTACTTACTTCTGTGGTTACTTCTTCAGCAGCAATTCCTTTAGCCTCCGTTACATCTGTAGTAAACTCTTCGCCTAAAACTCTTTGCGAAGCTTCTATAGCCCTGGCGGGTAAAAATTTATTTACATAAGCAGCTAATGGCACATTTGATTTAGGATCGTATTCTTTAATTAAATCTATTATACCGCGTCTACCTGTTTCAATTTCATCTGTTAATAATTGACGATCAAAATTAGGAGCTTGGCTTCTTCTTTCTACTAATTTATTTACTATAGGCTTAAATTGCTGTATGATATCAAAAGCGCCGTCCGTGCCTTTAGCTTCAAATATTTCTTGAACTTTAGCAGAAGCTTCAGTACCTGTGTTTTTTTTGCTTTCTTTAGCTACCATGATTTCAGCGTCAGCGGTAGCGTCCACCATTGCTTCATTAATCACTTTAACAACTTTACTTCCTTTTGTTCTGCCGTCAATTTTTAAATCTCCTGTTACTAACTCACCTGTAGCTCCTTCTTTAGATATCCTTACTTGTTCCTCAGTTAATTTTCCACCTGACTCTATTGTTTTATTAAAGTCTTTAATAAAAGTAAACACATCTAATCCGGTATCAAAAGTTATGCCCAGCTTTTGTTTATTGCTTGGATTTTTAAATAAACTAGAAATTTGTTTTCCAATTGCTTTCCAGAAACTATCTTGCTTTTTATTATAAACAATATCGCCATTTGTAAGAGATTCACTTATTAAAGGAATAACCTCTTCAAATGTATTTGCGGCTGAATAATTTTCATCTGTAAGATAATCATTAAACCTTTCCATAAATTCAAAACCTCCGGTAATGTCTGGATTGTTAACAATTTCACTAATTAATGCTTTCCCAAATTTTATGGCAGCATCTGGGTTTGTTTTAAAGGTTTCAAGGAAAAAGTGGTGTAAAAGCTCATGCTGATCTGTAGTATATCTAAAGTCTTCCGCTTGCGCTTGATCATTTATTAATATTATTTTTTTGCCATCTAAAACTAATGCTTGGCCATAACCGGTAGATTCTAAAACATTTCCACCTTGTTGTTTTATTTCTTCTACTCTTGCATCTATTGTGGCTTGATCACTAAAAGTTTCTAACGTAGTCCCAATTTGATCTTTTATGTTTTTTGCACCCGCTCTTGATTTAGATTCTTCAATTTTAGTTTTATTAATTTCAACTATTTGCTTGTCTAATTCTGCTATTTTATCGTTTATAGGCTTATGAAAAGCCGAATCTGTATTGTCTTTTTCTTTTAATAACTCTGTTTTTTCCATTAACAAATCAACTTCAGCTCCTGTTACATCAGAAGGTGATAATCGAACTGCTTTTGCTACATTAAAAGCAAATTGTTGGGCTTTTGTTATTTGCTCAATAGCAGAAGGATCTGAGGTATTCTTTTTTAAGGTATCAAGGTAGAGCATGGTAGAATCTAAATTACCCGCTAGCTGATTGTATATTAAAGTTTTTTGATTATTAAAAGTTTTAACAGCACCTATAGAACCCATACCGCTGCTTAGCATTAAAGTGCCTGCGGCTAACTCTATTTGCTCATTTAAAAATTCTGAAGACTTAGGTAATGCAAGCCCATAAGAAATATCAGTTATTAAACCTAACCCATAATTTACTTGCTCTTCCCCGTATTCTTTTAATATGTTTATGCTAAATTCTTTACCTGCAGTTTTTGTTGCTTCTATTGTAGCAGCTTTAGATAGCCTGCCCGCAAAAGCATCTTTTAGTTTTCTACCTCCAACACCTTTTAAAAACTGCGTATCAGGCATTATAGATTGCACCAATCCTTCCGCTAAAGATATAGATGCTGCATAAGTGTACCCTTTAGCGCCAAACAAACCTTTACTTTGAGCGTCTTTAACGTTGTCTGCATAAGTGCCTCTAAAAGCAGCTTCCGCCATTATAATATTATTTTTTAACTTAGCACTCAAAGGTGTTAACACCTTTGTAGTAGAATTAAAACCGTTTAGCGCCTTACCAATGCTTTGTTGTATGTTTGAAACTTTGCCTTTTCTAGCTTCACCTATTAAATATAACGAAAAAGGTAACATTCTAACTCCGGTTTTTCCATAATTTCTAAGATTAAAATCAGAAAACCCACCTTCTTCTTTTGTTATGCTAAATTTTTCATCCTCTGATTTGGGCACTAGCCCGTAATCTGTAAAATTGTAAATTGTATCTGCCCACGCTTCGTAAACTGAATATCCTTCAGGGTCATGAGAACCAACCATATCTCCTATCCAGTCTAAACCATTAGCAACTAAAGTTGCTCCGAAAGACAACGGATTTGCTTTCATAACTAGTTCGTACATGCCACCTATACCTTCTCCTCCAACTACATCCATAGTCCCATTCCAAAAACCTTCACCTGCAAATGATTCTCTATATTTTATTACTTCGTCGGTAAGTTTAAAATTGTTATTTATTGTGTTCTTAGAAAAAGACATATTCAAATCCCCCTCCACAAAGTTTTTAGTTGCAACTAAATCTCCTAACTCTTTTGTGTATGCTGTAATTTGATCATTTTTTAATAATGAAATATCTGAATATTTTTTAGATAAATCAGAATAAGCATTTAACTGACTTTGTGTGTTAAGACCTGTAGAATATAAATTATTCATTTCTAACTTTAAGTCAGCCAGCTCGGTATCCATAGCTGTTAAAGAACCTTTATAAGTTTCTTCTAAATTTTCAAAAGCTCTAGATAAAAATTTAGATTTTCTTTGGTAAATTGGAATTTTAGCCTTGTTAATTAATTCTTCTTTTTCTTTTAAATTAAAATAACCCTTAGCTAGCTTTTCTAAATCTCTTTGACTTAAAGAATTTATTATGTTAAGCTCCACCTCATTATTTAACTCTATAACTTCTGGGTCTCTAAAAACTTCTTCTAAGTCTACCCCAATAATTGATAAAGCAGAATTAAAATAATTTCCCAACTGCTGAGATGTATTCCCAGTGCTAGCATTGTTACCTGTATCTTTTTTTAATTCGACTAAAGCTTTCCTTTGTAGTTCAGTTAAACCGTTTAAATCTTCTAAAAGTTCTATTTCACTACCGTACTGATCATCAAAATTAGCTAACTCTTTATTAATAAAATCTAAGGACTGCTCCTCGTCAAGACCTTTACTCTTTGCAATACGTTTTGCTTTATTTTCAATTTCAGATCTTTGAAGCTTTATTTCTTTTATTGCATTTTTTTTGTCCGTGTAGTAAGTAAGATCAATGCTCTTGTTATTAAGGTTATCATTGTCCATAGCCTCAATTAACTCCTGATTTACAGTGCCTGTTATTTTTGGCTTAACAGTAACTTGACCAAGCTTTATGTCTAATTTTCCTAAATCAGGATCAATTTTAAAAGTATCTTCACTCCTGTTAAGTATGTCGTTAAAATAACCCGCTTGCTTTTTTTGCTCTTTTTGCTGCTTTTTAAACTCCTTTAGTTTTTTCTTTTGCTCTTCGTTTAAATGGCCTAGCGCTCCTGCTATATCAAAAATAGCACCGTCATTTTTTTCTAACTTCCAATCTTTTGCTCCCTCTTCTTTTTGATAATACTCTATATTGCCTTTTTTGCTAACGCCCCATTTAAGATCATAGCCGTTAGCAGTATACATTTCATTTTCAGATACAATAGAATTAAGCTTTGTTTGCTGAGTTTCAAATGCTTCTTTTTGTTTCTGTTGTTTTTTATAAGATTTTAACCAATCACTTTCTTGAAATAAAGATTTTGATTGACCATTTCCAAAGCTTATACTCTCGGACATAACCGGAAACGCTGTTGCATTGTCCTGTACAGCAGCAGTTTTCTTTTTTTCATTTACCTTTTCAGCAGATCCTTTTGTTTCTTCAGAAAAAGAATCTACATTTAAAGATCCATCTTCATTAAATTTATTAGGTTTTACTTCTTCAACAATAGTTTCTACTGGTTCATTTTTTTCCTTCCAGTCTTTAGTTAAAGCAATTTTTTCTTCTAAAGATATATCAGAGCCTAATGATTGTACGTATTCTAATAAGTTCATTTAATTTAATTTAAGTTGTTATCATCTAAAAATTTTTGTGCTTCTGCTTTCTTAGCTTCTGCTAAATCAAATACTGCGGCATCTTCTTTTACCGTAGGTATTTGGTTTTTAGTAAATTCATTTAGATAATTATTCATAAAGTATTCTTTATATTTTATTCCAAAAATTTCTTTTTTGTCTGGAGATAAAGGCAAATCTCTTTCATACAACCAACTTGATCCTGCTGCATTTGCATTTTGAACCATTTGATCGTCTTCCGTAACGCTAGTGTCTTTAGATATATAAACGTTCCATGCAGCTACTACGTCTTGCTCAGAGCCCATTAAGCCTGCAACTTCAGCATTTACAAATGGGGATACTTTTTGATTAATTTTTTTCATGTCATACTTAAGCACGTTTCTTCCTTTACCATTTCCTAAATCAACAATTTCATAATCAAAACTGCCGTCTGAATTTTTCATTACAAACTCCTCGCTTATTTTAGCATTTGACCCTAGTTCTTTATTTTCATTAATCATTTCCTGCAAAAATAACCCAGTGTCAGGTAGTAATTTTAGCATAGAAGCATTTATATCTGGAGTTGAAACAACTAAAGAAGTTTCTGAACTAGTTAAAGCGTTTAAAGATGCGCTGTTTATAATTAAAGGATCATCTATATCTATTTCTACAAGTTCGTCTTGAAAAGGAACTAACTCTTTCTTTTTAAAAACAGGTCCTCTAAATTCTATTTGCTGTGATCCGTCTTGCATTAAATCTAAATAAACTTCGTAGCCATCGTTTTTAGAAAAGCCAGGTCTTGCCATCATTATGCTATTAGCCGCTGTATATTTGTAATTGTTATTTGGATCAAAATTAGGTTCATCAGTTGTGTTTAACTCTGCTATTAGTGATGCTAAAAAATCTAAAGATGCTTTTGGAGCTTCTTGAAGTCTTTTTAACTGAGACAATTCAAAAGCGCAGTCTTCTGATTGACATTTGTTTGATTCTATAGCTATTTTTATTTGAGCATAGTACTTACCGGCAAAACGATAAGCATTATCAAGTAATTGAAAATTATAATCGCTTGGGTTAGCTACAAAATTTCTATTATAAGCAATAGCGTTGCTTTCATTAAATTGCTTTAAGAAAATATTTTGAAGTAAATTTTGGTTTTCCATATTTATTTTTATTAAGACTTAGCGGCTATATAGGCACCTGCCGTGGAAGCAATACCTCCTAGCATACCTGTTAAAGCGCCAGTTCTATCACTTTGAGCCTGACCTTCAGCTGCTCTTGATGCTCCTAACATTGCCGCTGTTCTATCTAATTGTTGCATTTCCCTGCTTTCTCGAGTGCTGAACATAAATTGTTCACCAGCAACATCTGCTTGTTGTAATCTTTGTGCTTCAGCCATTTTTTGTTGTTGTAAAGCTTGTTCACCCGCGGCTCTTTTGTCTTCGTTTGTTTTTTCTTGCGCTTCAATACTAGCCGCTACCCCTTTTTTAGATCTCAATGCAGCCTGCGCTAATGCCGTTGCGCCTCCGGCACTCGCCCCGGTAGCTCTCATTGTATCTAAAGTATTAGCTAAAGATATATCAGCTTCTTCTATTTTCATTTCAGCTGCACCCGTTGCTACAGATAAATTAGCAAAAGGATTGCTTATTAAACTACTAAGGTCCTGAATGCCATCGTAAGGGTTTATTATTTCTTGTCTATTGTTTTCTAAATTAGTTAGCTTTCTTTGCAAACGTCTTTTTTCTTTAGCTGCCGCTTCGGCTCTTTTTTTAGCTGAACTCATCCCAAACAAACCTCCTATTACCTGAGCTCCACCGCCGATTAAAGCCATTGTTCCTAATGCCATGTGTTATATTTTTTCATATTAATATCCGTTGTTAATTGAGTAAGTGCCTTCTACTGAAAATAGTGATTTAGGTCCACCTACGTCCGTAACTAAGTCAGTTGATAATTTTACAGTTGCGTAAAATCCTTTAATGCCGCTCATAGAATCGCCCCAAATTACTTCTCCTTCCGAAGCTGTGCTCTTGTTAACTAAGTTAGCTACATACTTGTTTTCTTTTCTATCGAAGCCAGCATGATATCTATTGTATGGGGGCTGCGCTGTGCCTAATGTGCCTGAGTAATCCGTCCATTTAACTGGTTGATTATTTGAAGGATTAATAACATATTCACCTCCATAAAAGCTTAATATTGTATTTGATGAATCGAATGTATCAACATATACTCCGTTTTTATTTTTTCCTGTTTTATCAGAAAAAGCAGAAACAGCTTCCCAGCCATTACTACCCTCGTAAGCAATAGCTTTAAAGTTTTTAGAAATTGTTGGATTTGGATTTAATACTAACGTTATGCTGCTAGGAGTTCTATTTCCGTAAAAATTACCTCTGCTAACAGATTCAGAGTAATGTTGATATAATTCATTATCTTTTGTTGTATAATATTTATTTCTTAAACTGAATATTTGATCTGGGGAATAAGTAAAAAAGCTAGTCCACCCTTTTGGTCGTTCATCAAAACAAAGTGTTCTTGTTTGAAAGCCTTGAGTTGAAATAACATATTGATCGTTGTGAATGTCATAGCCTCCTATTATTTTACCATTAGTAGCGGGGCTATCTACAGCGTTTAATTCATCTCTAAAATAATCGGTCATACCGTAGCTAGATATTTCTTCTATGCCATCACGGCTCAGTCGTAGGATTACATTGTTATTTCTGTCTGAAAAATACTTTCTATAACCGTAACTTGCAAAACTACCAGGGTCTAAGCTAATACCATACTGCCCTGTATATGGTTGAATAACTCCTATCACTAAATTACTAGCGGTAACAGTGCCTCCTCCCTCTGCAGAATATATAGCATCTTTATCTATTAAAGCCCTAGAGCACTTAAGCTCTTGTAATACAGTAAGGTTTGTATCTTCAGCAAATAATTTTTGTATAGAGCCATTAGCTGGATCTGCTGATTTAGTAATTTCTTCAGCAACAGAAAAAACATTGGTTCTATTTATTCCTGTTCTAGAATTAAATATGCCTGAGTATATTAACCCACTTGCTTTAATAGCTTGATTAGGTTCATCTTCTACTATATATGCTTTTACACCAAAATCTACAGTAGTGTTATTATAACCTCCTCTAATTCTAGATTCTTCAATAGCCCAGTTACTAGTTTCATTAATATTAGAAACAACTGGATATCCACCAATATCTGAAGGTATACCATAGGAACCGTTCCATATAGGCTCTTCTGCTTTACTTGTTTTTTTCAACAAAAAAGTGTTAAAGTATTTTACCTCAATTACTGCTCCTGCCATGTTTAATTATTACTTATTTTTATTTTAAATTACTTATATTATTTGAAAGACATATCCTGTTACATCTGGGTGCTGAGGTATGGTAGTGCCACAAATATTTGATTGACATCCTTGAGTAGTTATGTTTATAGTACTTCCAAAAATGCAGTCGCATTCATAATTCCCTACTAAATTTTCTAAATCGTTAAAAGATCCAGAAGCAGGTACATAAAACCAAACAGGGCAATTATACCCAGATCCAGAAGTAACTACTTGATTCCCTGCGGGGTCAGCAGTGTTTAAAGGTAAAGTTATAAGAGTGCCGCCAGAGTAGCTGACTAATGAATACGAATTACCATAATTTTCAAACATACCCCCTGTAAAATAATAGCGCCCATAAGCACTAGAACTAGCTCCGGGTACATTAGCGTCTATAACAATTAATGTAGCTGGATAATAATCAGGCTGTGTATCCCCTTGGCAAGTTCCTTCAGTAAGAGAATTAAAAATATTTCCAGATGGAATTAATAAACGAAAATCTATAACAATATCTACTTCTTCTAAACCACCACCGTCTTGCAGTAGAAGTCTTATATAAAATATGTCAGGAGGCATGTCTGTGCCTACCGCATTTTCAATTTGAGCATTTCGACTTGTGGTAGTTTCAGTTACTAACAAGTTAAACAAGCTGCTAGAAGTTACATCACTTTCTTGATTATTAGCGCCTTGTCTTACCCACTCAATAGACCAGCTTAAATCGTTTCCTGCAAGGGCAGTATTATTGGCTCCATTTACCCCTACTATACCACTACCAGGTAATAATGGGCCGGTTACTGTTCTGTTCGTATATATAGTAGACAAAGACGAAGGAGTTGGCACTGGTTCTTCATTTGCTAAAAATATATCTTTAATTATTGTATTGTCTTGGTTATTTACAGTTGAAGTAAAGGTTAATCTAAATTGGCGCTTTTCTTCGTTTGTATTAAAAAAGTAAAAAACTGCATCATAATAATCTTGTGTTATTTTAACAGTCCAATAATCTGTAGCTGTAGATTGTAAAACAAAATAATTAGATACGTTTAACCCCGCTACCCCATCTGAGGACAGTTCAGTAACAGATGTTAAAACTAAAGTACCTCCGGTTATAACATCCCCAAAATTAGTAGCTAATTGAAAAGGAGCTTGTAGTATAGCACTACCATTAGATAATCCTTCTGTAAAAGGATTATCATTCCAACCGGTAAACCCGCCTTGCCCACTTGGATTTAGTAAAGAATTATTTAAATCGCTTATCAAACCAGATGTACTTGTTTCCCAAAATATATCTAGCAAACTTACTACAGGTTCTGTTTCGTATACAGATAAGTATTGTATTCCAGGCACTAACACATCCCAATTTGGAGATGCACTTGTTTCGTTAAATTGTAAAACAGTTTCAGCTTTAGAAGAAATTCTAAAAGCAGTCCCGGCTTTATCTTTTAATGTTAACTGTCCAGGCACCGAAGCAAATGTCAATCTAGTACCTTGGGTCACGGTTGCTATAGTAAGAGGGCCTACTTCTAGTACATTAGTAGTAGAATTATAAGCAACAACTTTTGATCCTTCTGGCACATTGGTACCTGTTACCGTAGAGCCTACAACCACACTACCCTCTAACACGGATATTGCAATTTCGTAAAGATTTAATGATCCAGCTCCTGCATCGCCTGTTGCAATAGCAGCTCCTCCATTTCCAACCCCAGCTGTATACGTGTTTACAAAAACCTCATTAGGAATATCAATCCCGGAAACTAAATAATCGGCAGCAATAGTGCCTTTTATGCTTGTTATAGGAATTAAAAAGTTATTTTCTACATCTGAAACTATAACAGCACTTCCAGGCGTAAAATTTGTAGTAGATATTTGCCCTATTTTAGAGCTAGTGCTTATCCTAGCAATTAAAGGATTTGAGTTTAAGTTGTAAAATTGAGGAAAATAATTAGGTTGACTTGGGCTTATTGGATTGTATTCAAAAAGATCATTAACTGTAGATATAGTAGAAACAGTATCTGAACTTCTACCTGGATAATATTGAGTATTTGCATCGCCCACATCTGGCGATTGAAAAGTCGCGCTTGTGTTTTCAACTCTACCAAATAATCGCACTGAACTTCTAAATTGCCTTTGCTGAGGCCCTACCTCGTTTAAATCTCTAGGCACTTTATTTATGTTATCGTTTATAAGTACAACATGTGAGGTGTCACCCAGCTCCAATGTAACGTCGTCCGGGTAAGCTGCCATAATACCCGGCAAGTATACGTTGTAGTAATCTTGCTCAGTTTGTTTCACAACTACTTTATACGAATACCAACCCGTGGGATTGTAATCTAAACTAGTAATGTCGCCGTTGTATAAACCGGTGTCCCCGCCCGTTATAGGATTATTTACTAATATTTTTAAAGAATTGCCTGGCCAACTGTCTGGGTCAACACTTTCATCTATATACGGAGAATACAATGTAGATCCCGCGTATGATATACCATTTACAGTAAGTTCATCAGTGTTATTCGAAAGTATAACTCCTGATTGTCTCCCGTACCTATCAGATAATACAAAGCCAATTTGATAATTCCTATTTGTTTTAACAGAATGATTTGGGTATTCTATTCTAGACGTTGAATTTTGAGTATCAGAGCCTGGAAATAATATTATTATATCATTTGTAGAAACAGTTACACTGTTTGTTAATGTTACTGTTACTTGATTTCCCGCTGGCCCCAAAACTACTGTAGCTACAAAAGTATTATCAGGTATTATTGAACCTAAACTATCTGATGTAAATATCATCCCCGCTACAATATTGCTTCTATCTTTAGCATTTGTTACATCTAAAATTATAGTACTTGTATTTGTAAAGGTTTGAGGTGATGTAGTACTTATTTGATTTACGCTAAATTCAAGTTTAGGCGTGCAGGCTACGTTATAATCAATTGATGGCGGTGGAGAATGTTTATCTTGATAGTTACCATATATAACTCTATTGCCGGCAATTTCCTGCGCTAATGCTCTAACAGGCGTTTTATCGTAAACCCTAGTTGTTTGGAATTCAGGTAAAGTTTTAAATGGTTTAGTTGATTGATATGTATAAACAAAATATTCAGGGTCGTTTATTGTTAACGTAACATTGTTTTGTAATGTTACATTTTCACTAAGAGTAATAGTATTAGTTTCTGCATTAAAAGAAACTACTGTGGCTGGAAAAGTAGTAAGAGCAGCGTCATTTAAACCAGCTCCTGATACGGTATCTCCAGGATTTATTCCTCCTGTTATATTATTAACTACTACAGTACTTGAATTTGTAACCGCGCCGTTTACTCTACAAATACCAGCGGCTGATGTTATAGTGCTTATGTCTATGGTGTCTATTACCTTTACAGATAAGCCATCAGACTCTCTATATAGTATATCTACTTCGGTTATTTTTAATTTGTTAGAAAGCTCATAATTGTTAAAAGGCAGAGGTAATCTTAATGTAATTTCGTCTACTTTGTTTTCTACAAAAGAGGCTACCGTACTTCTATATGTATTTGTTTGATCATCTACTTTAGGCAAGCCAAGCTCATCTAGATACATGAAATACCCATCCTGCTTTGGTATAAATGCACTTTGAGTAAAAGGTGCAAATATAGAATATTCATTATTTTCAAATTTAAACCTATAACTAAACCTAACAAATTTATCTTCTAAGTAATCAGGATCTCCTGGAAAAGTCGAATTATAGTAAGGGTTAGGATTAAATACAATTTCAAAAGTTGTACTTGCTGGAATTTCAGGGAAAGTGCCGGTTGTTAATTCAACAGTCCATTGCTCATTTGTTGTATTGTATGAAGTTCCTGAAGATTTTACTAAAGCTCCTGCTATAATAGTTACAGGGCCATTGTCAGATGAAATGTATCCCACAGTAGCCGCGCTGTCGTAAGGATCTCCTTGGACTATATCTCCTTTAACAGAATTAGCATCTAATACTATAGTGCTTGAAGCAGCTATATATCCTGTAGCTTTTCCAATACCTCCATTTGGTAGCGTTATGCTAGTAACGTCTTTCATAGTAGTTTCGTAAGGAACATCAGCCGATGACGCTAGAGTGCTAAACTGATAAAGTTCTATACACTGGTAAGGGTTGTATTTTGCTACAGATATTTGATCTTCCGTAGTATAATACCCCGGGGTGGCTAATGTAACGTCTATTTTTCTGGGTTGATTTCTGTTATCACTCCAAAATAATAAGCCTTCTAATATATTAACACCGTATATTTCATTTGCTTGTGAAAAATTAAGAAAAGCGCCTTGCACTAAAATAGCCTGAGCATTTGTTAGCGGGTTATACGATATTATAAAATGCCCGGTACCGGGGGAATATTGTTGTTTTGGATTGTTTGTTAAAAATAAATAAACAGTATTATTAACTTCGTCTGATAAATAGCCTATACACTTAAGGTTTGCAACTCCTGTTAAAGTTTGAAAATTTAATACGCTTTTATTACCTAAAACATTTTCAAGCGAACCAACATTAGAGTTTTCAGATCTACTAATTTGTATATTAGTAGCTTCCCTGTATTCACCGTTTGGTAATATACGAGCATCCAAATCTTGATTCATTTTGGACTTTAAAAAAGTATTTTGAACTTTAGCCATTTAATTTTAGTGTTTAATCCATTTAGATTTACCTCTCATAACTTGAACAATTTCATCAAGTTTAATATTTGATAATCTTATTTTAGCATTTCTAAGTTTAGCTCTTCTATCTTTTTGTAATCTTTGAACCAAATACTCTTGCTGGCCAGATCTTGTAGATATTATAGAATGCAATATAGACGCATATAAAGCGTCTTCTGCTAACTTAGGTACTTTGGTGTCAGAGTCATAAGCTAAGCCGTCAGAAATATATTCTAAAACAATAAGCTTTCCAATTAAATTACTAGAAAAAGACATTTTACCATCGCGCTCATTCATATTAAACCACCCATTTCTTTGAGTGGTTTGAGGATCAAGCCCGTATTGTCTTCCCCAATTAAAATTATTATTAAAGTTGTAAGAGTTTTGAAAATCTAAAATCTCATTTACATTATTACCTTGTTGTCCGTTTATTAAATTGTCATTAGCTGACTTCCATCTTTCTGTTGTAATAGATGTTCCTTCTACATTTTCACCAAAGTTGTCTTGTGTTGGGGTGCCTGCTTGATCTTGTATAGGTGTTTCAAAGGGAGCTATTGTTAAGTTATTTGCTGGATATATAATTCTTTTTATTCCTAATTGATCTATCCAAGATACTCTAACGTAATTTACGTAGTCTTGAGGTAAAATAACACTTAAACTTTCAGGTATACTTAATTCTTGCGAGTGAATACTTTTCAATGTATCATAGCTAAATTCCTGCAGTGATCTTTTAGCAAAAAATAACACATCAGATTTTTTAGCATTTTGTATTAATTTGCCATCGCCAACATAACCAACCATAAAATTGTCTATTGCGTCGTTTAATTTAATGTATTCGTAGCTTCCGTAATTATCTTCAACCGTTTCTCCAAACGCTTTTTGAGTTTGTCCTTGACCGTATTGTCCTCCGTCTAATGTTTTTAATTGAACTGTAACAAAGGTTCCAGCTGTTAAAGCAGCGTTAACATTTATAACATTATTCTCAACAGAATAAGCAAGTAAATATTCTGTATAAGTTCCAGGAAAACCGTTAGCGCTTGTGTACAATTTAAAATTGTTTAAAGCGTAGTTCGCATTAGCGGGATTCCAATCTCCAAATATTAAATTTGTATCAAACGTGGTTGTAAATTTCTCATTAATAGCGCCAGTAGCAGATAAAAATCCTTGGGCTCCTTGGTAATATTGTTGATTTGTTTCAGTTATTAAACCCATTTGTTACTATGATTTTTCGTTATTTGACGTTTGTTGCGCTTCTTGAGAAGCTACTTGTATTATTGTAGGATCATTTATTATAATGCCACAATATTTTAATATATTTGTAATTATGTTTGTTTGTTCTGATATATCTAATTCAAAATCAACAAACGCGCCAGCTGTGTTATTAAACAAGTACTGACCTAACGTTCCTACTGTAAAAGACCATAAAGGAGATGTAGGTGTAAATAAACAATTTATAGTTAAAATATCTGGATTTGGGCTAACCTTTACTAATAACTGTTGAGTTGTAGAAGGAGCTATTATAGTTGTAGTTTGAGTTGTAACTGCTAAAGGATATTGCGCAGATGGTGCTGTAAGTTTAGATCTAGTAATTTTGCTAAAATCAGATTGGCTGGCTAATTCTGTTATAGAATCATAAGTGGGATTGCCTGTGTATGTAGATAGTATTTCGCCTAATTTATATATTGTACCTCCTCCGTTAAAAACCCAACCTTTGTTTGTTGTGTTATAAAGAAAAGTTACTTGCCTTTCAAATGGAAACAATTTGTAAGAGGTATCCTTAAACATGTTAAAGAACTCCGTATTGTTCTGTATGTTTTTTTGGTTTTGACGGTTTAATTGATTACCGTCTGGAAAGTAAGATTGAAATATTTCGTCTTGTACCTGAGCGGCTAAACTATTAAATTCAGCAGGCGTTATATAACCTCTTTGCTCTTTGTTTATAATATACAAGACTGTTTGATATACTGTATTTACGCTTACTGCCATTTGTTTATTTTTATATACTAAAAAGGCGGCCGAAACCGCCTATATATAGTATCACTTGTTTTTATAGTTTTTTATCTATAGATTTATAGATTTCCACACCTTCGTCTGTTTTTAAGAAAGCCGCAAACGCTGAGTAAGGGTTTTCATCAAAAGGAACATTCATTAGTTTTCTACCGGTTGATCCCCAAGTAAAGGTTCTTTGATCTTGCGATAGCATAATTATACTTAATTCAGATGCTCTAATTGCAAAGTTTCTAAGCTGAACATTTTCATCATTAGCTAAATTTATAAATAGTGCAGGTTCATTTCTTGCAAACAGCATTAAGTCTCTTTTAATTTCTTTAGAGCTCATTGTGTTTACGGCTGATCCTTTTTCTACTCTCATTATTGCTTCAGCATGATCTATATCCATAGCTCTCGCTGCATTTAAAGCGTCAATTTGTAAATCTAAAACATCCAATTCATCTTCAGCATTTTCAATTGCACTGTATTCTTGGTATATTTTATTTTTTAAAGGATGATATAATGATAATAATTTTTGCAAATTCTGCTGTGCTTTACCAACATTTAAAACACCATCTGAAAATCTTATATGCCCCATAGTTACTTCTCCTTTTTGTTCATCAACCAAAGGTGAGTCTTGATTTGTAGCATATCTTAATTCTCTTTGTTTTCCAGTTTTTTCATCAAAATATAAAAGAGCGTGTTTTCTAGTGTGCTTACCTGGTATTGTTAGTGTAAGGGGGCTTTTTGAACCCATTAAAAAATACATTCTATCTTTAATTTCCCACGTTGGTTTTGTAGGTTTTACTGGAGCAGCAACTTTTGTTACCACTTCTTCTTGAGGCGCAACCTCAACTTGTTTTGCTTTAGCTTGTTTAGCCATAATATAATAAAATTAAATAGTTATAAAAGTAATAATTACCCCCGTCAGTTCAACGAGGGTAAGAATTACATTAATGTTGAATCAATTAGATTCCTTTGAATAATACAAAGTTGTTAGCAGCTTGAGTTACTAAACATCTTTCAGATAGGAAGTTTACTTCCATAGCATCAAGAGTCGAAGTAGCAGCGCCTCCAGCAGAACCAGTTAACCAAGACTTCATTCTTCTATCATCATTTTGTGAAGCTCTATATCTTACGTGTAAGAAAGGTCTTCTGATGTTAGTTCCTAATACTTGATCATATACTGTAGAAGTTCCAGCTGGTACTAATACACCTTCAATTGAGCTTATACCTGCAACAGCACCACGTGTAGAAGCGTCGTTTAAGTATTTCCAATCAGTTTTGTAAAAATCATAAGATCCTCTTCTAAACCCTGAGAATCCAAGATTTAAAGCCATTTCTTCTGAATTTTCAAATAAACCAAAAGCAGTTCCTCCAGCGAATCCACCAGAAATGCTAGCTAGCATATCATCAAAATCTAAAGCAGTTTGGCGATTTAAGAAAAGCATGTTCTCTTCAATTGCTCCTTGAGTATCTAAGTTTTTAAGAATTGCATCGAACTCGTCAAGTCCAGCAGCAGCAGTAAATCCTACTTCTACATTCCCACGAGATTGAATAGCAGCAAATAATCCTTCAGATCCAGGTAAAGCAGCAGCAGATATTTGACTAAACTCACTTTCTACCATAGACATTTCTAAGTAATCTTCAAAACGTAATCTTGTTTCAGATTCAGCTTTTAAATACCATAAGTATCCAGATGTTCCATCTTCAGTTGCAACCTCTACCCATCCAATTTGTGCCATATCAGAACCATTAATTACATATTGGCTTCTTAATATAATTGGTGAATTAGAATATTGTGTAAATTGCGGTTGTACTGTTGCGTAACCTGTTGTGTGAGGCCCTGCTCCAGCAGCAATTGAATCTACAGCCACTCCTTTTGTATAAGCGGATCCATATACAAATATCTTAATTGTAGCAGATGCTGGGGTAATTCCATTTCCTGCGGCTGTGTCTAATTTTTTATTATTAAAAGCCTGAACAGTAATTGTTCCAGCAGCTCCAAGAGTAGAAGATATTACTAATGCTTTAGCTTCAGCCCCTGTAGCAGGATCTAAAACAACGATAGTATCGTTAGGCGAAATAACATTTGATACTCCAGCTACACCTCCAGGATTAATAGTAATTACGTTAGTAGTACCACCACCACCGGCAGCAACGCTTACACCGTCGTAAGATATGTGCAATCTATTTTGTTCAGACCAAATTACTTGATCAGATGTCATTGGCATTTCAGCGCCAACCATTCTTAAAAAACCAGATAACGTTCTGTTTCCATAACGCTCTACTTCGGCTTCATATACCTCTGGCAAATACTGTTGTGCAAAATCATTGCCAGCGCCAGTGTTAAATTGTAGGTAGTTATTCGCTAATGTCTGTTGAGTTTGCGAAGGTATTAAACTACCAAATTGAGGAGTTAAACTCATAATTGTTTGTTTTTTTAGTTAAATTTTTTTGTTTTAATTCTTAGTTTTGCAGAATCAGTACCTGAAATTGCTTTAACTTTAAATCCGCCTACAAACACATCCCCTTGAGTAGCCCTAGCTTTAGTACCACTTAAGTTTTTTGAACTGTTTACTACGTTTTTAACAGCGTCAGCTTTTCCTTGCTCGTAAAAATGAGCGGCAATTTTATCTACATTTTCAGCAGCGTACATAGCTTTATGATAACCTTTTGTGTCACTAACATTGCCATCTGCGTCAAGGAACTTCCCGACAAGGTTGTTAATATTTGATTGGTTTTCTGCAACCTTATCACGATTTTGAATATTGTACTTATAGTTTTTTTCGCCAACTTTAATATCGAAACCTTCGAAATTATTGCCAAAAAGATTTTTAGTACTTTCTTTAAATTGTGCGTGTTGTTGCTCAGCCTGTTCTTGCTGCTTATTATATCGGTTAAAAAAGTCCATAGCTTTTTGTTGGTCTTGAGTAACGCCCGGTCTCAACTTGATCTCGTCGTAATATTTACTCTTAGTTTCCTCTAAATAGTTTTTGGCTTTTGCAACTTCTTCTTTAAACGCAATTTTCTTTTTGCGCATATCTTTTTCCTCATCAACGTCTTCGTCATAAACAAAGTCTTCTAAAATGAGATCTATATCTTCACCTTCTAAATAAGGCTTTTCTTTTTTGTAATATTCTTTTAACAATGTAACGTCGTCTACTTTTGAGTAGTCAGCATTAAGTCTTGCATAGTCCTCTATTGTCCCACCTGTTTCTTCCATAAACGAAACTAGCTTTTCAATATTTTCTGGCAACTGTTTGCCTAATACTTTTTCATCCCTTAAAGCTTCTTTAACTTCAGCTTCCACTTTTGTTACTTCAACTTCTTTGATTGGAGAAAACCCTTCAACATCCTCGTTGGACTCTTGTACAGGTTCTCCCATCTTTGCGCTATCTCCGGATGATTCTTCCACAGATACCTTCTCTGTTTCTCCGATTTGAATGGCATCTTCTTCTTGTTTAGGTATTATTACTTTTGTAACATCCGACGGAACTTCAACTAAAGGCTCTTTAATGCTTACTTTAATTGGCTCATCATTTTTTGTTGTTAATTTTTTTGGAGTTTTCTTTTTAATTTTAAACTCACCTTCCTGTTTAACAGGTTCATTTGTTTTTACTTCTGACATAATATAATATAATTAAATAGTTGTTACTTTCTACATGAAAGCTTGCATGCCTTGTTCAGGCTGATTTTCAAAGTCTATTGGTAAGCCATCGTTTTTTCTTTGACTTATCAATTCGCTTTGCTGCGTAGCTTCCATTTTGCTACGATTATCTTTACGATCTTCAATTGCTCCTTCTTTTTGTTGGATTGTTTGAACATCTAATTGCTTGAGTTGCATGTCGTATTGAAACTTTGTTTGCATTTTTTGCGCTTCTAACTGCGCTGCTATTTCCATGCGTTGTATCTCCATTTGATTTTTTGATTGCTCAAACTGTACGTTAGCACCCATTATAGCTTCCTGCTTCTGTACCTCAGCCATTGCTGTTTTTTCAGCAGTGTCTGCTTGTGCTTGCCCTTGTGCCGCAATATTAGCTTGTTGATTAGCTTGATCCTGTTTGGCTTTAGCTTTTCTTTTTACCTTAAGCAATTGATTTGCTAATTTAAGATTTTTAATTTGCCTTAAATCTATAGCGTCCTCTAAGTTTAAACTGCCTTGTTGTAGTGAAACCTGTATATTTGCTTCAAGCTGTGCTAATTCTTCATCGTCTGGCTCCAGCTCTAAAAATATACCAAAGTCATGCAAGTTTAAATTAACAACCTCATCTAACGTTTTTATATTAAACGTTGATATAGAGTTTTGTAATGCGCTTCTTGTAAGTGGAAATTCTAAAGCATCTGCTATTTTAAGAGCAATGTTTTCGGCTAGTTTAAGCGTTAAATAAAGGCTAGACTGATTAATATGTCTGGTAGCAACATTGGACGCGTTAGCAGCCATCTTTTGCAATCCTACAAGTGAGTTCTTATCCATTGCTGTACCGTCTCTTGCTTCATTTAGTCCCGTTACATCACGTATCATTTGTAAATAATATTGATACGTTTGTATAAGCGCACCTATTTTAGCTTGACCGCTTGAACTATTAAGTTCTTGAATAGGAACTTTACCGGCATTCATATCGCCATCTTGAGTAAGTGATCTACCTACAATAGAACCTGTTTGGAAATACATATTAAGTGCTTCCGCGGGGTTGTAGTTTGTACCGTTGCCTAAGTCGACTTCTGCAAGCCCGTCCATATCCAAGTACACACCATCTGGAACCATACGAGATAAAACTTGTTGCAGCTTTAAATGTGTTAATTGAATCATATCAGCAAAACCAATACATTTGCTTACAATAGATTCAATTCTTCCTTTATACATTCTAGGCGCACATATAGCATAATTCATTTCAACCTTAGTTGTATCTGCTACAGGTCTTGACATATTTTCTGCCAACTCCCATTTAAGCATATCATTATTGCCTAATACTTTAGCTCCGCTATATAGTACTTCAATAGATCTTGATACTCTTTCAAAATTATCATTAGCAGGTGGATTAAATGTGTCTGGCTTTTCTAAAGCCTTCATTAATCCTTGTTCTGTTTGCTTTATTTTAAATACTTGATTGTGGTATGTTTTATAATCAAAGTATAAAACTTGTACAGTATTTTTATCATAGTTTCCCCAGCCTGTTACATATTGGCTATTACCTGGCATCTTTTGAATTCTAGCAAGTTCTTCCTCAGATATATTAGGGAACTCTTTTTTAAGCTCAGGTATTGTTATAGACTTTACTTCACCTACATAATAAATATCGTCAAAATTAGGATCCTCTGTGTAAGAGTAAACAACATATGCCGGATCTACGTAATCAACCGTTACGCCTTCTGCTGTATTAAAGCCTGTTTTAGCAACAGCAATACCTAACACAGTTAAATCCATATTTAATCTTCTTCTAGTAAGATCATATTTATTTTGAGCAAGCACAGATGATATAGCTTCTTCTTCTGCTATTTCAATTGACTGCTTATAGCTTAATTGCATATGAAGCTCAAGCTCTTCTTTAGACTCTGGTATCGTATCTATATTAGGTGTTTGATATAAATCAATTCCTAAAGTTTCTTTTAAACTGTCTAAATATTCTTTAGCTACCATATCTTCATAAAGAGTAGAAGCGTAATCTGTTCTTTTCTTTATTGAGTAAGGGTCTTGCGCGTACGCTTTTACATCGTAAGACTTAGCCGAAATTCCATTAACTACTATATCTACAAATTTAGATAATATAGGTACAGGTTTCCAGTCTAAGTTTAAATAAGATAAATCGCCATTAATTGACAGTTCGTCTTTATACTTTTGTATTGATTGCTCTCCTCGAGCATATAATCTTAATTGGTGAAATTGATTCCAACTAGTTAAATATCTATTACCGTTAGTTCGACCTTGACCAAACCATTCGTATTCAATAGCCTGCCCAACTTGCGTACCATATTCCAAACTTGCTTTTTCTGCGTCACTTACTACTTGACTAGGAAAAGCGCTGTTTGTGTTAGTATATATACTCATTTAACTTATTATTTTTGATATTGAACCTTTGTTGTCGTACTTTTTAATTCCTAAATCAACCGGTAACGGTCTTTCTCTTTTAGGACCTGGCGCGTATCTATGCTTGTTACATGCCATCAATGCTAAGCCTGAACTTATCGATGCATCGTGTTTTGTTCTATTATTAATATTAAACTTTGCCCAATCTTCTAATGTTCTTTGAAAGTATACGTCGCCGTATCCTGTTTCTTTAAGCCCTACAAATTCATTTATATATGTTTCTATAGCAGCCGCATGAGCTTGTTTTATATCTTCACTTGAGTTTGGTATACCACCTAACTCTCTTTCTGTTACTGATAATTTGTTATATTTTCTATCCGGTCTATTAATTGAATAGCCTCTATAGCCTCTTCGTTTAAAATGATATAACAATCTGGGTTTATTATTTTCAGCTAATATTGGCATACCATAAAATACGCAAGCCATTAATACATCTTCAAAAAATATTTCAGCAGTTTGTGGTCTAGCTATATATTCTAAAAAGAAATGATTAGGAGGTACGTCCTCCATACTGAACTTTGTTAAACCGTGAAGAGCGCCTTTCGACCCCCTACCGTCCACAGTGCCTGATATATCATATGGATCACAACCAAATGCTCCGCAGTGCTCATTGCCAGGATAATTAGTACCATTTTTTATATATCTTTTATTTTGTAATTGCTCAGGAGGAACCCAAGTTACTAAAAATCTACCATCATTATTTGGAACAAATATTACTCTAGTATCTTTTTCAGCATTTTCCCATTGGAAACTTCCTCTTGTTACGTTGATTGAGTTTTTAAGATCTTCATTAAAATCTATTTGTTGGTATATCTTAGTTAAATTAAATAAAGATTGTTTTGATTCATCTCTAAATGCGTGCTTAGTTGTACGCGGAAATTGTCTGTAAAATTCATTTAAACTATCTTGATCTGATTTTAAACCTTCTACTTCATTTTCCCAGTACTCTATTACACCTTGTGTTATTTTTGTTCCGTGTGGATCTGTAACTTCTTTTTTTGGTGTGTTGAATACAGGTAAGCCATAAGAATCAATGTATCCTTCGTAGTTCCATTCCATAGGTATGAACAAAGAATAGAGTCCTGAGCGAGTCTGTCCGTTGGCGTTTCTTTGTGTAACATCTGAATCATTGTAAAGCTTTTTAAAATTATCGCCGCCTTTATCTAATGAGTTTGACGTTGATCCCATCATACATTTGCCTATTACTCTACTACCTAATCGAAGGGTGGTTTTCGTAACACGCCAGTTGTTGAGGATGTTGTTGGGCCTTTCCCATTTCCCCGATTCATCGTGGACGAGGAGTTTGAGCTTCTCTCCATCGTAGGCGTTGTCACCGGTGTTCTTCCAGTCGATGGTGGTGTCCAAACCGGTAATTTCTTGTATTTTTTCGTTGGCTTCAAGCTTTCTACGGGTAAATTTGGAGGCAGGGACTCTGTAGGCGAGTTCGGTCTTTGGCCTGTCCATACCGTCCTGGATCGGTTTGAAAAAGAAGGGATAGTTAACGGAAATAGGTACGACCTTATCTGTGAACATCTTTTTAGCATCGGCACCAGATTTGGACAATATGCCAAACCGTGAATCCGTTGATATTGTAGCAAGGTTGACCGATTCAGCTGAGGACATAAATGAAAATCCGCTTCGACGGTTTTTAAGATAACACATTCCATATGACCTGGTATCGGATTTGCATGCCTCCCAAAATATGTAGAATAATCTATTCGATTCCCTAAAGTCTGGTTGCCCGACGTCAATCTTACTCCACTGCAAGTACATATAATAAGTGCCAGTAATGTAAGTAGGAATACCTTTGCTAATGAACCAAAAGCCTTCTTCGCGTCGTGTAAATTCTTCATCAATATAGTCATACCATTTTTCTTTAAAATCTAACGGGTATTCTTCCCAGTCAAATACAGATTTAATTTTTTTTAATTCTTTTGGGTATGGTGTATAAGTCCACTTATCTTTTTCAAATTCAACAACATCTTTTACTTTAGGCAAAGCTATTTTAAGGTTTTGTATTTCATAAACCTCGCCTATCTCACCTGTTTTACTTATAACGACAAGATCGTGCTCTTCGTTATAGCCATATTCCCATTTTTTATACCTATTCATTCTTTTAAGAACCTTAGGCTTTACATGGTCTTTTAATACTTTATATAAAGTTTGCTCGTACATTACTTAGATCTACCTTCAGCAAAACCTCTAAAAGACTTTTCTTCTTTTACTTCTTTAGGTTTTTCATTTAACAAAGCTTCTTCAGCTTCAATGCGATTAAGTATTTCAAAGCAATCAAATATTGCTAGCTTTTTTGTGGCTGCTGCATTTTTTAATCTATCTGCTGTGATATCATCTCCTGAATCAACAATAGGTTCTTTTGCTACCTTTATTAATTCTTCAACAGCTATTTGACCAGCTAGGATTATATTCTTCTTCGTTTCCTTTGTGTTCATACTTAATTACAATATCATTTGATTTCATACAATATAAACGCTTACCTTCAATTAAGAATTCCCATTCACCATTAGGCTTGTAACCTACTAAGTCGCCTGGATTAATATTAAGCGCTTTTAAGAAGCTATTGCCGTATTTTAATATACCAATAAGACTTTGCTCTTTTTCCAATGTTAAAGACTCTTTGTCTTTTATCGGTGCTATAAAACATCTGTCATTAAACGAATTCCAACCTGTTTTATTTTTATATAAATATATTTGGTCTGCAGCACAAAAATATAAGTTATCTTTAAACCAAGATCTACTTTTTTTCTTATCACCTTTCATATCGTAAAATGTTCTAAACACATTTTGGTGAATAACAATTGTATCGCCTGCCTTAATCCCTGTGCTAAAAGCTTTGGGTGTTTCTAAAACTTTAGCTAACCTATTTACAAATTTAAAATCTTCTATACCTGTGTTTACAATTAGCTGCTTGTTACCAACTTTAATTTTATTACTGTACTCATCGCCTAGCGGTTCTACAATAAAGTCGTATATACTTTTCAATACTCCAAGTCATACTCAACAGAGATTGCCATGTTAGAATTGAATTTCTTCCATGGCATCACCTCATTGTTTTTTTTAATATGAATATTATAAGAACCGTCAGATTCATTTAATAAAATGTGCGATATTTCGTGTCCGCCATAAACTTGTTGACCAACCGAGTAGTGCATAGCATCATTTTTATAATCAGAACCTATACTGATTTTTCTTATATTATTCTGCATCTTCTTTTTCGATCTCAGTATAAGAACCGTCTTTTAAGTCAATATTTACTTGACCATATTCATCTTCTAGCTCTTTCTTAGTAGCTTCAATCTCTTTAGATAGTTCAGCTATTTGACCGTGAACATTTTGTTTTTGAACGTCTAGTACTCCTAAAGTTCTTAACCCTTCGGTTAATTTAGCTTGTTGCTCTTGAACAGTTTTTAATTGCTCTTCAGTAATCATTGCTTTTACCATTTCTTTTACTTTACTCATAATTTGATTTTATTTAATTGTTTATATTAATATAGTTACTTATATATTAGTTATTTACATATAACAATATCAGCTTCTATTAAATCTCCGCTAAAGTCTGTTACATAATCTACAGCTATTGGCAATACGCTTCCAGCTACTACTTTAAATTCCACACTTTGCGCTGCAATTGGTATGCCTTGGTTAACTGCTGTTATTGTAGCTTTTGCTCCTCCAGCACCTCCACCAGCTTCGGTAACTGTAATTATGTCACCTACATTATAACCTGATCCAGCAGCAACAATATTTAAAGATTGTATAACTCCGGCATTTTGTGTTATAGCTACTGTTAGGCCTTGAGCCATATTGTTAGAGCATGTTGTATCCGCTGTTACATCTGTGTAAGCAGCGCCTCCAGATGTTAGGCTTAATGAGCTAACAGAGCTTAGACTAGTGCCTGCTGGTATAACATCTATTGATCCAGAATCTCCGCACCATATTAGAGAGCTGTTTAATAAGGTTCCTAAGTTACCTGTTTGATTTTCAAAAACCCAAGCCGGTTTACCGTCTGGAGTTCCTGTTTTGCCTACAGCTCGCATTGCTTTGCCGAATACTCCGGCTGTTATTGGATATTGTCCCATTTTTTATTTATTACTTATTGATTTATACTTTTCAAAACCGCGTGAACCAAAGTATGCTACGTACACGGTTGTTAATAGTTGTTTTAATAATTCTATCCATTCCTGTTCTACAGTAAAAGATATTTCGTGATGACTATCAACCCATATAAAAGCTATAGCCATAAATGATAAGAATATAAGCGCCATAGGACGCGTGTTTTTGCTAAGCCAAGAGTCAGACGTCATATCTGATTCCCAGCGTTTTGTTATTTGGTCTTCTGCATTAGCTGCAGCTTTTTCAACTATAACTTGAATTTCTTTCTTAATCTGAAGTTTTTCTTCGTCTGTAGTCGTAAGCTTGTCAATAACGTCACCAACATCTTTGATAACGTTACCGCTTAGCCATTCCCAAATTTTTTTCAAATTTTATTCTTTTTTAGTAAGTTCAATTACACCGTGAAAGTCGCCGCTAAATTCACAAATAATAGTATCTTCGTTTTTTAATCTATACTTTATAATTACTCTATATCCATTTCTTGGATTATAACATTCTGTTGTAAAAGTATAATCGTCTTGATATAAAATAGACTCTTTAATAAAGTTATCATATTTAAAGCTAAAATCAAATACTTGTAAGATAGCATAATCACTTGCTATAATTGTAGTTACATATGATGAAGTATTTGTAATCCACTCGCCTTCGAATTGTTTTTGTGCTTGAGTTGTTAAAAATGTTAATACGCTAAATAGTGTAATAAATAATTTTTTCATAATATTAAATTTAAGTGTTATATTAATATTATTACATAAATTATTAATGTTTTAAAATGACTCGCCGCCTCTTGTATCGAAGTAATTATCTTTTAAAGGTCTTCTAGCACGCTTCCCAAAATAATCTCTGTAATAGTCAGCTTCGTCTTGAGTGTCAATAGCTCTTGTTGATAAATCTTCAAAAGAGTGTATATTTCTAAGGCTTAGCCCTGCAGGGTTAGCGGCATATTCGTCTCTGAAACTATTTGCTCTAGCATCTTTCATAGGAAATTTTTCGTACACAAGTCTGCCTTTGTCAATCATAACATTATTTTTATTTGGCCCTCTTCTGTTACGATCTAAAGCGTTGTATAATGCTTCTTCTCCTTCATTTAAAGCAATATCAGTTAAGTAGTCATGGCGAGCATTTGCAACTTTAGCATTTTTTTCTGCACGCTTATTAAACTCGGGACCAAAATAACTGAGGCTTCTTGCTGTTGTTCCGTCTCCTCCAAAAGCACCAGAAAGCATTCTATCTTGTTGAAATTTTCTTTCCTCTGCTATTGTCCTTACTCCCTCTCTCCTTTGGGTTGATTTCATAGGATTATAAATATCCTTTGTTGCAAAATGCTGGGAGCTTAAGTATGGATATTTTTTCTTTCTGCCATTCCCTACATAAGGAGTGCCTATTCCTTTTACTGCTTGTATTTCTCTGTTATAAGCATCTTTACCTCTATACGAAAATTCAGGTAAATCTAATTCTCCGCCAACAATATCAGAGTCATTATCTCTTAATTGTTCTTGATTAAATTTATCTTTCATTCTTCTAAAAGTCGTTGAGTCAAAATGTCCTGGTCTGTGTGCCATATTATGCGTTTTTATAAGCTTCGTTTTCCCAAGGCAAATTTTTTGCCCCTTCTTCCATATCAGCTCTTGAGTATTTTTTACCTTTCCAATATACGTTGTCATCATCGTAATCTAAATCACCACGCTTCATTTGATTTATATGAACCATTTCATGGTTAATTACATCCTGACATTGAGAAGGATCTAAGTCTTTGTTTAATATTATAGTACCATTATTGTTAGCTTTTCCCATAACACCATCTTCCATAGGTACATTGTAAATTGGAGTATTGTCTGTTTTATACGGGGCGTTAGTGAGTTTAAAAGCCATCTGTTATTGTTTGTAAGGAAATATTTTATTCAATGCTCCTTTTCTGGCTTCACAACCGCAAGGGAGGTTTAATCCCTTGCTCATTGTGTCAACCATTTTTTTGATACCAGTAGCTTTAGTAAACTTTTCTACGCTGTCTCCTAAACCTTTTGATTTCATAATTAAGAAAGTGCAAATACGCAGCTTGCGAACTTTGTGTAAATTGCTGGTTGCGTAATTACAATTCTTCCTTTTTGTCCTGACTGTGCAGCTGGTGCTTGCGCAGTTGTTAAAGGTGGTACTACTGTTGAAATTACACCTCCTGGATTAGCTGCGATAGCTTTGTTAAATGCTGCATACATAGCATCCAAACCTTCTAGTGGATCAGCCACTACAATTGTATACTTAGCTGTAGCACCAGGTGCTTTCATGCTAATTACTAATGTTGTGTCTGTTCCGTCTGATGTAGCTAGCATTCCAGCTATACCTTCGATTGGAATTAATACTTCAGCTTGTCCAGCTGCTAATGCTTCTACTTTTAAAAATTTTGCCATTGTGTTAGTGTTTTGTTTATGTTAGTGTTAGTGTTTGGCTGAGGTTTTTACAGTCCTCTCTGTTTTATCCTTCGTTATAATCGTAATAATAAGATTTTTTATTGCTTAAGTCGTTGTAATACCCTGGCTCTGGTTTAAGCTTACCTTCCTTTTGGCTTTTTTTACCGTGGGAATGCGCAATTACGTGCTTTGCTGGGGAACCATGCATTTCCGCAGGTGAAGCTTCAATAGCTTTTTTTAGTCCTTCTGGTAAATTCTTTTGGCCTCCTACTAATTCTTTCTCCATTGGAGATTCCATTTTAGGTGCCATACCATGCGCTTTACCCATAGCTAGTGGACTTGAAATGTGTTTTGACAACCATGATCCTCCGCTTGCAACTTTTGCCACCGGGTTATCTTTAAGTAAATCTTTTTTTTCTTGTGCTGCGTAACCTTTATTTTGGTTTTTCAGCGGTGCTCCGTATCCCATTGTTTTTTATTTATTTGTTTATTTTATGTAATTAACTATTAAAGTAATCATATCCTGCTTGAGTCGACGCTCCCCCGTATCCTTCAGCTAATCCACCTGTGTCGATACAATCTTTACTAGCGTCCGCATAAGCTTTATCCGTCATTTTATCATTATGCCATCTTGTGCGAAGCTCTTCACATTTTGAAGATTTAGGGTTCATAGCAGCCATAGTAGCTCCTAATAAATCATCGCTTAGCTTACTAAAGTGTTTAGCGTCTGAAGGTGCGAATACAGCATCTGCGCCTGAGGTATAAGCCCCCAATAGTGGCGACTTTTTAAAAAATGGAGATGAAAATTTTGAACTACTCATTATTTGTAGGCTTTTGCTCTTGATGATATTGGCCCTGCTTTGTAATCGCAAGGGTATTTAGAAACTTGCATCCCC
>Ga0233444_10000984_pt1 | contig 34041 bp, 25 predicted proteins | sample SI_124_October20_6_FD_182792 | JGI IMG/M metagenome (GOLD analysis project Ga0233444, IMG submission 182792) | Seawater microbial communities from Saanich Inlet, British Columbia, Canada - SI_124_October2016_10_MG | ecosystem: Environmental > Aquatic > Marine > Inlet | place: Canada: British... | reverse complement strand
CATTCTTAGTCGAGCAATCAACTGGTCTCCAGGTTGTTGGCCACCACAAAATCTGCAGAATTTGGTACCGTCTGCCTGCATTTGCCCACAACTGATACAGAATGCCATGAAACTCCCACTCCAAACTCGTCTTTGAACCCTCGCATTCAACTGACCATCGCCATGAATACAGGCCAAGTTTCGAATTCTTGGGCTAATGCCCTTTCAGTAATGTCTTCGAGTCGAGGGTCTGTCATCATATCAGATGGGTCTACACCTGCATCTAGGAGCTCCTGTATCAGTGCACGGAACTCTCTTTCGATAGGTAGCATATCGTCCACTTCTGGAATGCCAGATGGTAGCGGAATACTATTTTCAGCAACTACTAGTGGTGCGGGAGTTGCGGTCTCGACAGCAGGAGTTGAATCTACTTGTTCGGCAGATTGTGGTAGTGCCACAGATTCAACTTCTTCAGGAATCATCTCTGTAACAAATGCGTCTTCTACAGCGAGAGGTACCTGTTCTGTTTCAGCAACCGGCTCAACGACTGGCACTTCAACTATCTCAGGTTCAGGTTTTGCTAACCCTACTCCCAATATCTCTGCTTGTTGGCGGGCAAGTTCTGCCGCCTGCCTCCTTGGAAGCGAAACGAACGCCTTACCGATAAGTGCGTTAATCGGATATGGTAGGAAATAACTCCCCAATGGTGGAAGGCTCGGATGTCGGAAACAAAGAATGGTACGCTTCTCGAACGCTCTTTGATTAGGAATATCCAATGCAAATGGTACTGGGGCTAATTCCACAGTGCTACGCAACCATCCTTCTTGAGTAACTAATTGTTGCATCCAAGGGCCCATGTCAGCGTTTGAGATATTGAGAAATTGGAAAGAAGCAGCACGAGGGTCGAACCCTTGTTCTGCAATTAAGTCCGCTTCAACTCTTGGACGGTGAAATATTCCCATGACAGGTTGGCCATGATCAATCATGTCTCCATGCAATTCCAGTAATTTCCTTTCTTTACGGGGACAGAGGAGCATGATTTCTAGGCGACCTGAACCTGAATCCCATATGTCTCCCCACCGAGAATTGGCTTCATCCATCAATTGTTGGAAAGTCATGTTCGGAATCATTGCTGTTATGCCCATGCAACCACTATGCTAGCGAAGAGAGGTTGACTATTTGGTGATGTAGGATTCTTGGACTGCAAATTCTGCCAATAATATCACTCCACCTGCAGCACCTCGGACAGTATTATGTGAGAGGGCATCAAATCTGATTATGTTACCTTCAACCCTGATGTTGCCGACAGTTGTAGTCATGCCTCTACCATTCCAGAGATGATCTTCTCTGTTTGGTGAATCATCGATAATCATGTTGACTTCTCTGGGTGATGAAGGAAGTCTCAACGTTGGAATGTTCATCAATTCACGCACTTCTTCAATTGTGGTTTGATTACTAACTTCAACTCCACATGAAACAAAGTGTCCATCTTTCTCTGGAACACGATTGCATGATGCTAGTACCGGGATATCAAGGTCTAGTAAGTGTTTGAGTTCAGCAATCAACTTATCTTCTTCCCCTGGAATAAATGGATTCACATTTCCAGCAAGCGCTTCTTCATCGAACAATAATCTCCATCCTGCTCCTGAAAGAGCTTGTCGGGTTTGTATTGTGATGGATTTGATGCCTAATTTCTTCAAGCCAATGATTGGAGTTACAACTGGAACAACAGTGCAATTAGTAGCACATGCGTGACCTTCGTACGATTTCATTTCTTCAGGATTGACTTCTGGAATCACTAATGGTATTCCTGCAATTCTTCGGAAAGCACTAGCATTTGAGAACACGTGAATACCTCTTGCCACTAAAGAGGGCTCTACAACTTCTGCAACATTGCTAGGCAATGCAGAAAATGCTATGTCAACATCTGGAATATCACTCATCGAACAAACTAAGATGTCGTAAGTTGGACGCTGTGTTTCAAGTCGCCACTCTATCTCTTCAAACATCAAGCCTACGCTGCTGGGTGAACCAGCAATAGCCACTACTTCGAAAAAAGGATGGCCGAAAAGAAGTTCTTGGAGTCGTTGTGCAACTAGGCCACTAGCGCCGAGTATCGCAACAGTGTAGCGACTCATACTTACTCCTCGTGTGGCGCGGGGAAGATTTTCCTTATGATGAGTTTCCTTACGATGGATGTTCCATCTGTGATACTGCCAAGTTTGGCCTCTCCAATTCGCTTTGAATAACTGATAGGCACATGTACGATTGGAATGTTTTGATAGGCACAAGAAGTATACATCTCGGCTTCAATTTCAAATCGCATACTGTTTAACCTCATACGATTAATCGCTTCTTTAGAAAACGCCCAGTAACCTGAACACAAGTCTCTAATCGGCTTTCCATGAAGAGCAACAGCGAGCCATGTCAGGAGATGGTTTCCAACCCAATTCGTACTTGTCATTGCATCTTTACCCAATTTTCCGTTTAATCTATCTCCAATCGCAATACCAGATTGGGGGATAGAGGTGATCACCCTAGTCATTTCTTCTGGGAAATATGTGCCATCAGAGTCAAGCATCACCAATATGTCATCATTCATTTCTTTGAATAATTTGAACGCTTGACGAATACCTGCGCCTTTTCCGTGGCCCCATTGCTCAATAATTTCACATTTCAGTTCGCTAGCGATTTCGAGTGTTCTGTCAGTAGAACCTCCGTCGACAACAACAACTCTGATGTTGAATCCTAAATCTTGTAATTCATCAAATGGAATCCTAGAATATACATCTGCAAGACCCCGCTCCTCGTCGAGAGTAGGTAGCATGATGAACAGGTTAGGCACATGTAGGGGATGACGATGTAACAGTCAAGCCTTTCGCTTACACCAACACTAGAGTAATGGTTTCCACCCAATGAACTCTTACTCCCGTTTCATCGAATAATACATCTCCTCTTCCGGATGCACCTAGTGGATTTATCCAGATTTTGGATTCGCTTTCAATAGTGATGTCAAATCCGCCATTGCCGCCATACGCACATGAATTGTACCATCCCGAACCCTCAAATCTGTTTTCATTAACCACAGCTGTAACATCTCCAACAAATTCAACCATGACACAAATTTGGTATGCAATCGTATCGTTGACAGCGAATTCGTGATTTCCTTCCGTGAGGTATAACCTATCATCTCCTAACTCGAATGGATCTCTACTTCTAAGCGAAGACCATGGGTCTGGACGCATATTTTCTCCTTCTACTTTATCGAAATGTGAAATCATATTGTCATTTTCAAGAATGTAAACAGTTGATCCTCCGACACTCCACAATTTTTCCCAATGAATTGAGGCCTGTATATACTGCATCATAATCCCTTTTGGCGAAGCGATTGCATGCGTAACTCCTAATTTCTTTAAGCGTGGAATATCATCCAAAACAATGGCTGTTGTTGCTGCGTTTTGAATAGAATGTTCTTGATTTAGGATACCTAATGTTGGGACAGAAGTTATTCCAATGTGCTCTGGAACCGAGTAGATATGTCCCCAGTGTTCATTTTCAGTATAGACAATTGAGTCTTCAGGAAGGCCATTAAGCATTTCAAATAATATCTCATCACCCCTAGATACAACATGTAATTCATCGTGCTGTGATAGTTCTGAAAGTGCGCTATGTGCTAGTCCACAAAGCAACAAGGCTGCAATAGAAATCGCTCTGCCCCCATCTGATGAAATACCTCCTTGTAACTTTGATAATCTCATTCCTACCAAAGCAGCCAACGGAATGTGGAATGCATGCATGCTCATCGAGTACAGTGCATAAGACATCATTGAAAGTAAAGTGAAACCTTCCAGACCTTCGAACAGATGTATCGATGATAGTAACCAATTCAAGGTGAACCAACTCGCAAGTATCATCGCATTCTTGTCGTGCCTTAATGTCCATGCTGACCAAAGTCCAAGCGGAAGTAGAAGCCCAGCATACATTGCCATTGGAACGCCACCCTGCCATCCATATTCTGCGAAAACAGACTTGCCATCAAATGATGGTGAAATGACGATTATAGCGAATAAAATAGCAGCGACTAGTATTCCAAATTGGAATCTTTCAGTAATTGAAATCTTTTCACCCCTAGTCACGATTATTTGGGCAGCGATTAGGGTTGAGATATAGATCAGACCAGTCGGGTGAATCATTGCCACAACCAATGCAGTAGTTGCTATAATTCCCCAATGCAATCTTTCCCCAAACATTACCAGAATTACAACCAATCCTAATTGACTAGCTACAGTTGGGTATCCTGAATCTAGATTTTTTGCAAATAGAGCAGGCGCCAATAACATAGCCATTATTGTCCAATGCCCACAATTGAGTTTCTCACCTACTGCTGCGACCCCCATTAGAAGGGATACAAAGCACAAGGTTCCCAAAAGGAATACTGCATCGACAACAGATCCTCCCATCCATGCAGCAAGCATCGGGAAAGCGGGAGGGTAAATCCAAACCCCTATGGATGGATGGGATAGTGAGAACCCTCCTGTCTTTGATGCAGCATCTGCAAGAGATGCAAATCCGACCCAGTCCACTCCCATCGGTCTAGTGTAAGATAGAGGAGTAATTGCGATGAAACAGGCAACAGAAGTGAATATCCAAAACCAAGGTGTCCTGTCAATTTGTGTTACAACAGACTCTGGCTCCAATTCTACTCTAATCGAGATAAGTGCTGCTACGTTTGCCAAAATCATCATTGCTGTAAGGGCTTCAAGGCTCCATTCAAACATGAAACATAATCCCGCTAAGCCCAAGCAAGTAAGCAAACCAAATGCAGGGGTTAGCAAAAGTTGTCGCTTCAAGTCTCCATCTTTGTCAAGGCGACGAGCAATCGCAATCCCCGGTAGAAATGCGACCTCTAAACCCAGAGACATTGAACCCGGCTCTAACTACATGTCTTCAAACCTATTTGCGAACAATCATGAATCAGAGCCATTTCGGTATAGTCATGGCAGAAGTCATCATCCTCCCTGAAGAGTATTGGGTCTTTGATTTCACTAGAGGAGAAGACCCTGATTTCGTTTGTCCTTTCCCCTACCAGATTGGGCGTTATGATGAGATTAGGCCAGGAATGTACACGCATGACTTATTCGAAGGTACTCGTGATCTACATATTGGAATTGATATTGGAGCACCTGTTGGTGAACCAATCCATGCCTTCGGCCCAGGAATTGTTCATTCTAAGGGGGTCAATGATGTACCCGGGTCTTACGGGCCAACAATCATCGTCAAGCACCAATTAGATGGAAGAGACATTTGGGCATTGTACGGCCACCTCTCTATGGAATCATTGGAAATGGTTGAGGTTGGAATGGAGGTCGAGGAAGGTCGAATTATCGCAACTGTTGGCGATAAGAGTGTCAACGGTGGTTGGGAGCCACACCTTCACTTCCAGTTATCTTGGGAAGTTCCAACTGGTAACGACATGCCAGGGGTAGTATCACAAGATGATAGGGAACAGGCGTTAGAAATATACCCTGACCCTAGGATTGTACTAGGTCCAATTTATTGATTAATTTGGGCTAGATATTCTTTCAGCGAAATGATTGGCTCTATCGCTGAAGGGTTTTTTCCGTGAAGTAGTGCTAAAGCGATTGATAGCCAATCCATCATGATACACAAGTGAAGAAGGCATTCGAGTAATGATTCTCCATCTCCGTGAATTCGCCAAGCTAAATCGGTTGGACAATTCGAAACAAACCAATCCATCCTTTGTTCGACTCTATCGTGCATGCCATCCCATGATAGTAATGCCAATGCTTGGTTAGTAGATTCAGGGTCTTGGTTTTCCCCAACTCCCCCCCATGCAACTGCTTCATTATGATTCATCTCTGGAAACACTCCGATTCTAGCAAATCGAGCAGAGTTCTCGTTTAGTTGGTTCTTGAACCGGTTAATTGCTGGTGATAATTCTCTAGGTCCCAGTATTGCAATTGGGTTTTCAATCATGTTGAGGGCTAAACTCGCAACATCGCCCTCTGGGTGAGTGATGATATCACAATCTTCGACAGCATTTTGTAATCGGTTAAGTGCTGAGTCAGTAATCTCACATCGTAAAACTCCGATTTCAACAAGAAGTGATAATTGCCTTGAAAATATGTGGCCAAACGCTGAGCGAGGAGGCTGTCCGCCAGGGCAGGATATCAGGTACATTGTCTCTGAGAGTTCGCACATACCCGATAGAACACCTCCACTTGAGATTGCAATGATCGTCCCATTTTGAGACAATGCTTGTTCACAAGCTGAAAGAGTTTCTTCGGTATTTCCTGAATACGAGGTGGCAACTACGAGCCAATCTGGAGTCCACCAATTAGGTAAATCATACCCTCGGTTACACCTTATCGGTATTGTTCCATCATAATCGGATAGTGCAGAGATAAAATCGCCGCCTGCTGCGGAACCGCCCATCCCAAGGAATAGAACTCCAGTCCATCCCTTATCAATTTCAGATAACCATGGTAGTAATTCTCTGTTTACTGACTCACGGCCTTTTCTGATATCATCTACAAATGAACGGGTAAGGCCAATCATTCCTTGAGAATCAAGTGCGTTGGCGAGGCGGATCATACCTTCTTCCACTTCACTCACCGTCCATCCCTAATCTTGGTAGACAAATCCATTCACCATCAATCCTTGCTAACAATAGATTTCTTCCTTGAGTATGTTCGAATGGTAGCCTGACTGCAGCCATTTTCCAAGTATTGGGGTCCAAGAATTCAGCGACGGATGAGTCTTCGCTTATGGAGTCCATATAGGTGAAATCAATAGTTCTAGCAACTACATTTGCATTCTCTAAATCTCTCCAAGATGCGCCTGTACGCTCCCTTCTTTCGACCTTTTCGAGAATCGCACCTTCTCCTGTCCAGCTAGATGGTCGCCATAATTCACCACGCCAACGAATTACATCACCAAGCGCATATCCTGGTTTTCTGTAGAGTAAAGTCAGTCTTGTCAAATCTGCACCATCTTTTCTTCCAACTACGGATGTTGTGGCTGTGATTTGCCCTCCGTGTTGGCTGATCAAGTGGCGCCCCCAAGCTCTTGCTAGTGATTTCGAACCGAGGACAACATCGTATCCTCCAGTAACTGGGCCTTCTTTTGTGATGAAGAACATCGGGTCTTCAGGCATATCTCCCATGACTTTATCCAAAGTCAGCCTGAGGGTTTGGAACTCTTCTTCTGATAGTCTGCGAGCACTAGAGCGAAGTTGTACAGTTGCTTCGAAATAATTCCCTGCTCTGCGGGTACAAGTTAGACAAACACCATTTGACATTCTTGCTCGCATAGTGTGCTTTTCACTATACATCAAGTCATCGATTACCCCTGCAATATCCAAATGGATAAGGGTGTGGCGGCCATCGACTTCCTGTGCAATCAAACCAAGTTCCAGGTCTTCAATTTCAGTGTGGAATTCGACATTTCTCTGAACCAATTCATGCCACAAATCTTCTGACTTTACATCGCTCCATTTGCCCTGGAATTCAATAATTCCGCACCTTGCACATTTTGTCCATGGCACGTTTTTTGGTACTTTGACCAGAGTTACTCTGTCACGAGTGCACTTTTCGCACATACGGCCACTGAACAATGGGGGCTCCGCCCCACAAACAAGACAGAATTCACCTCCTAAGTCCATAAAACCACCTTCGATGTTTCACTCGGATTCATCATCGGATAAAGCCTTCTCCAAGGAATCTATCTTCGATTCGAGAGATTTAGAGCGAGCAAAGACAGTCCATGTCCACAAAGCCAAGGCTCCTAGCATGCCTATGTATGCGGCAATTAAGTAGGTCTGACCACTCATCTAGATTCCTCCTCGTATCGGTTTTGTAAGTCTTCAAGGCGCAACTCCAACTTGGTCAGCCTCATGCCTGCCATCACATGTCCTATGATAAGTACGGTGAAAGAAATGGCTCCAATCAACAGGACTGTTCCCATGTCAGAGTTTAGCGATCCTTCAGATGTTGCAACCACGGGTCCCGGATGCCGGATTTGCCAGAGTCTTGTTGCAATGTATGTGAACGGAACAAGAACGAAACCGTACATTCCAAATGCTGCAAATGTATCACGTGTTTCGATTCCATCTGGCTGCGACCGTCTTCCCAGTACAAGGTATAACGAAAGTAAAGTTAGCATTGCAAATGTATTGAGTCTAATATCAGTCCAATCCCAAGGGACTCCCCACTCTGCAGCGCCCCAAATACATCCTGACCAGACGCACATTAGACCGGTTGCTAGGCCTGCTTCACTACTAGCAACATGAAGTCTCCACGCCCATTCACTTCTCTTGAAGAACCAAACAATTGAGCCTATGAATAACATGCCAAATGCGAGCATTGCGGCCCAGGCACTAGGCACGTGCCAGTAGAATATACGTTGAGCTTCAGGTGCTTTGAATGCATCAATGGATACAGATGGTGCCCATGTCATACCTAACCAAAAAGTCAGACCTGCACCTGCGAGGCCGAGTAAGGCCACGGCTTCCCCCCTGATGTTCATCTAATATTAGCCCGGAAGGCCTTAGACTTCAATGTTCACGCTGATAGAGTATCAACAACTAGTGCCCATGGGAGAATTAAGATCGGTGTAAGTAGCCTGACCATGACTGCATTCGGCCTAGATAATCTCAAAGTTGCATGACTCAATAATCCTACAATCGCTTCAGTTACAGCCCCTAACACAGCACCAGCAAGAATCAATTTGACATCGAAATCTCCGGTTACCGTCGATGCTAATGCAGTAATGGCCCCACACGTGATCAAAGAATGGAACAATGCGTTAGGGGGTATTGCAGAAACAGTATTCCACCATGCGTATGCTCTACTTTCAAGAGTTAACCTGTGTAAAGAATTGCCACACAGTCCTGCAGTCAAAGCAGGTGCTAGGATGAAAGCAGTTAATGTTCGACCTTCTAGTTGCTCAGGGTTTAACATAGCAAGCATTGCTCCTAGAGTTAACAACCCAGCAATTCCATTATTTGCAATCCCAGAGAGAGTTCTCAAATTCATTCTATGACCGATGTTCACCTTACGGTTCGAACCAACCTCGAGAGGTGTGAATTTACCTTCTACTGGCTCTCCTTTCTTTTCAGTAAACGGGAATTCAATTATTCTATCAGCACTTTCAACAATTTTTGAATTATGGCTGGCTACAAGTATTGCGTGCCCACCAGCAGCTAAATCCCTAAGGGTTTGTGCCAATTTTTCAACAGAATCATCATCCAGCCCACTATCTGGTTCATCCAATAGTATCGCTACAGGCTCGGTGGAAATCATTGCAGGAACTAATCCACTTAGTATTGCAACACGTCTTTTTTGACCGCCAGAAAGCATAGCGACTCTATCGTGGATCCTATGGTCTAGGCCCCAAGTTTTGAGTAGTGATGAAACATCAAATTCACATCCGGCAGCATCGAGAATTCTTTCTCCAACCAATTCATCTCCCATTATGCAATCCTCTTGCAAACAAAGTCCGAATTTGGTTCGTCCTCTCCTTCCTTCGGAGTCGCGAATTATTTGGCCAGAGATTTGACTCGACCCCTTTTCCATAGGAATTAGCCCAGCAGCGGTTTCAATAACCGTAGATTTCCCACATCCGTTGTCTCCTGATAGGCAGACAACTTCGCCGCTGTCTATCGAAATAGACCAACTGTCGAGTATCTGTGAACGTCCACGGCGGACACTCACCTTTGACAGTTCGATGATTCCCATCAGAAGTCCCGAGCGACCGCATGGGCTTCAAGCCGCCGCCTCCTCCGCCCTAACATGGAGGAGGTATTATTCGGCCTGTGGATCGTTGCGATCATTGGTCCTTTAGCCTGGTCATGGTACCATAAAGCATCGATTGCTATGGCCATGACTTTGTCACTTCTCTTCGGATATATTGTCCAATTAATGTGGGGCTTTATTCTCGGTAAATATACCTCAGATTGGTGGGAGTTATACCTCAGAGTATTCATGGTACCAGCACTTGTTGAAAATGGCCATTATCACACATTGATTACAAGTGGATTTGTTCACTCATGGAACGACCCCCTTCATGTCCTTGGAAATATCATAATTATCGCCTTAGTTGGTATCCCCTTAGAAGAGAGATTAGGTAGAGGTAGATGGCTGATTTCTTACATGATAGGTTTGCTAGGAGGATCACTGGCTTGGACCATAGCAAATGGGGGGTCATTTACACCCGCTCTAGGTGCCTCTGGTGCTGCGTTTGGCATACTTGGTGCTTACCTGTGTGGTTGGCCGGATGATGAGGTGTATTTCCCACTGATTTTAATTAGAAAATGGCCGGTCCAGTTAATCGCATTATTCTACTTTGGATTTGAGATTTTCAAGGCTTGGCAAGTATACGGATTATCCGAGGTTAGCCACGTTGCACATATCGCTCATTTCGGCGGATTTATTCTCGCTTACGCAACTCTTCCATTATTGAAGAAAGGAATTGAATGGGAGGGGGAAGTAGAGATTACTGAAATCACTCAAGAAAATCCCTTTGATGGCGTCGATGATTTAGTGAAAAGACTTCACGAGGAAGGCGACCAAAAAGAGACTAGGCAAGCCTGGTTAGAAGAAATTGCAGACAGAGCTACTTGTCCAATTTGCGACGGTAGTTTACACCTCAAAAAGATGAGAATCAGATGCGATGTCGACTCATCTCATGTGTCATGGCCTTGAGTCCCGTAGGGACTCGGATTCACCCAAGGTTCATGTGTTATGCAAACCGCCCGTAGGGCGGGTTGGAATCAATGAGAGACGTTAAAGCGCTACTTTTGGTTATGGTTTTCCTCATCGCAGACTTGTCAGCATTGGCTTCTGCCGAACCGGTTTCAACTGATGAAATCGTAGTGGAAGTGGATGACAGGATGCCATTCCGAGGTGAAAAAATGGCCTCTGAAGACTACGGTTGGTGGCTTTCTTACGGGCCAGATTCTAATTTCGATGGGATGGATGATCGCCTAGAAAAGGTGATTGCTGGCCAAGAATCGGTTTCATCAACTGCAATCATTGGTGCTGATGGAAGGAAGACTGTTGCGGTAGTAGTAGACTTTGCTTGGCACCCCGGTCAAGAAGAAATCGATGACTTGGTAGCAGTTCTTCGTAGCCACGGCTGGGATGCAGATGGCTCATGGTTCCAAGTTATGGATTCAATAGATTCAATTGTAGTAGACCACGTTCCAGTAAGTTCACTAGTTGAGATATTAGCAATTGAATCTGTAGTCGTTGTAGAAATGCAGAACATCATGGGGCTCCATCTTGAGAGTGCAAATCCTGCAACTAGAATCATGCCATCAGATGTCTACTCTGGTACTGTTTACGACAGAGGTTACACCGGTGAAAACATCGTAATCGCTGTATTGGATAGTGGAGTCGACAATGAACATCGTTCTTTGAATGACTTCGATGATGAAGACGATGAACCTGATTTAGATGCTAATTCCTATGATGACCAGAAATGGGTAGCCGGATATGATGCGACTTCTCAAGCATCCAACCCAGACGGCTCTCAAGATCCAGACGATGGTCAAGGCCACGGAACTCACGTAGCAGGTATTGCTTTGGGAACAGGAGATTCCTCAGGCGTTCACGTTGGTGGTGCACCTGGAGCTTTCTTAGTAGATGTCAAAGTATTGACCGACAGCGGTGGTACAAACTCTCAAAATTCTCTTAACGGCATTCAATGGATGATTAACAATAAAGATACAGATTGGGGTAACGGTGCAGAAGGAATCGACATCGGACAGATGTCTTTCGGTTCAATCGGTACACCTCTAAATCCTGATGATACTGGAGACAACGGCTCTGGTGCAGAGTCACGCCTTGTCAATAACGCAACCTACGACCACGGCATTGCATGTATCGTGGCAGCGGGTAACGACGGCAAGCAGCGAATCGCCTCCCCTGGTAGTGCAGATGGCGCAATTACAATCGGTTCGGCAGACAACTCTGATACAATTAACAGGACTGATGATTTCATGGCATCTTACTCTAATTCAGGTCCACGTGACACCGATAATGATGATGATGATTGGGATGAATTAAAGCCTGACATTACTGCTTATGGTTCAGGGATATATTCTGCTTCGGCGGCCACTGGGACATCATTACCCGGAACTCCAAGGCCAGAAGCCGATAATTCCTACGAGTCAAAAGATGGAACTTCTATGGCAACTCCGTTAGTTTCAGGGGTAGTTGCTTTGATGCTTCAAGCCAATCCTGATTTGTCACCAGTAGAAGTCAAAGACATACTAAGGAATTCAAGCGAGCAAAAAGGTAGCGCATCAGAATCAAGCGTTTCAGAACGTTGGAATAATGAATGGGGATTCGGACTACTAGATGCATCATGTGCTGTTGACATGGCTTTGGAAAGGTCGTGCACTCCTCTCAACGGAGGGGGCGGAGGCGGAGTAGTATTGCCTCCTGGCAATGATACAACCGAAGGTGTCGAAATTGAAAATTTAGAAAATGGTTCATGGTTAGTAGCTGGGCAAATTACAAGATTTTCAGGTAGTGTAATCGCTAACAGTGGACCTTGGGACAACGTTGACATTAGAATTACTCAATACTATGATGACGAAGAAGAAGTTGTCCTAATGGATTGGACCACAGCAGGTGGAGAAATCGAATCATGGTATCTCGACGTACTGATCAAAGATGATTGGTTTGACTTAGATGAAAGTGTAGTAGTGATTGAGGCGAATGCAATGGGCGACGAGGATTTAGTCTCTAGTGATGTTAGGTGGGGATACATTGGACGCATGAGCGTATCATTCGGTTCACCTTCATCGGGATCAATTCTATCAGACACTGTTTCGTTCAGCGGAACAGGACAAGGTGTTGAACCAAGTTCTTTGATGTACAGAGTAGACTCAGGAGAATGGCTGAATGCTCATTCATTTGATGATACAGACAATACAGTTCAGGACTGGTCATTCACATGGGATTCAAATGAGGTTGACGATGGTTCTCACAAGATTTCAATCAAATTAGTCAATGTTAGCGGGGCAGAATCCGACGTTGTTCGTCGTACATTTACTATCGACAATTTACCGGCTGCGCCAGAGTTAAGATTCCAAAGTACTGTCCAAATATATGACCAAGATTTGCCAGCGGAAAGTGCAGTAGCAGGAACAATTCTGGAAGTTCACTTTAGTGTGGTGAACACAGGAGATGCAGACGCTACCGACCTCCATGTGAAATTGGATGCGCCTGGTTCAGAGTCTAACACTTATCCTAGCGAAGGAAAATTACCACGACTAGATCAAGGTGAAACAATCTCGGTTATCCTTTGGTGGTGGGCTACAGAGGCAGGAACCCACGATGTGACTATTCAAATCGACCCGAATGGGCTGACAAATGATGACCAAAGCGACAACGAGTACACATTTACATTCGAAATAGAAGAGCGACCGGTAGAGCCAACACTTCGCTTCTTGACAAGTGCAGTCACCACTTCTGCTTCAATTCCTTCACCAACCGTCGACGAAGATTATCCTCGTCCCTACACGATTAGCGTCAGAGTCGACAATATGGGTCAAACTGATGCGACAAATATCAAAATGACACTTTACACATGGAAAGAAGGCGGCTTCGTGGAAGGCGACTCAAGAATTATTACTGTAATTCCTGGTTCCACAAGTTCGTCAGGTTACGACACAGCTAAATTTACCAACACTCATGATTCGGTAGGTGTAGTAAAACACAGAGTACTTCTTGAAGGAAATGGTGTTGATGCACAATATTCAGAATTAAGATTCAAGGTTATCGTCGACGATTATGAAGCAGGCTCGAAAACAGGACTTACTATCTCAGAAGGAGAGGCTGTACTAGGTTTCGTTGGCATTCCAGGTAAGGAGGGTACTGATGATGGAGGAGGACTATTGTTCACAACAAGAGACGGTGAACTCCACGCTAGAACTTTAAATCCAAATTTCGGTATGCCGGGAGATACGCTTGTCGAAAGTAATTGGGCGGGCGAGTTTGCATTTGTTCTCAGGGATGATAATCGAGTACACCTAGCATGGACCAAGAGATTCGATGACCAACAAGGATACACAATGTCAGATATTGGAATGTCGAGCATTGGCCTACTAGGGGATATGTCAACTCCGAGTTCTTACCTAACTCCACTCAAACAATCTGAAGGGAACTACTGGGGCCTTGATCTCTCGGTTCGCGGAGATGAAATTGTTCTAGCTGGATACCATCGAGATGTGTTAACTGGAGGTTCTTGGAATGACATCACTAATGTTTTCATGATTCACAATAACGATGCAGGTTCTTCCAACGGCTGGACTACTAGAATGAATGTGCTAACCGATGTTGATATCAAACCACAAGACGGAGACCCAATCGCAGTTGCGATTGGACAAGATGACATTCACATTCTGTATCAATCAATGAGAGACGACGTAACTGGAATCGAAAGAGTCGGTCTTTTCTATGCACACGGTGTAATCTCCCAAACACCGTTTAATTTCCAAGCGCCAGCAGGAGATGATGCAAGTCAACCTGAAATGTTAGTTGTCGAAGATGGAGATGACGATTTACTAGTTGCAGCATGGATTGAAGGCGACGGTCGTTCGTCTGAAATTGTAAGCGTCATACAGGATACAATCTGGTCTGTTGATGATACTCAAAACATCTCTTCACCAGGAGCGAGTAATATCGTTATGATACAAGTTTCCGATGAAAAAATCCAGTTTTATCACGATGAAATTGGAGTATATGGTCCTGTTACAAGATACGGAATGTACAATCTTGGAGACAATGAAATCGGCCTTTCTAATCTGATTGGAGAAGGTCTGGTCATTGGAGCCGGAACCATCGGTGAGGATTCGATTGTAATCATGACTTCACCTTCTGGTCAAATCAGTGCGAAAACAATTGGCTATCTTTACCCGGGCGAAGGTAATGATGACGATGATGGAATCCTAGAATACCTCCTCAGCCCTTTACCTGGTGAAACTCAGGAGGAGAAGTTGATGTCTCTTGCAATGATTGGTGCCTTCTTGATTGTATTGTTTTCCTCAGTACTAATTATTCTGAGGAGATCACATCGTCAGGAAGAGGAACTTGAGGTGTCTGTGGAAGACGGGGACCTTGAATTGCTTATCGAAACTGAAGAAGAAGATAGCGCTTTGATTGCAATCGATGCCGATGGTTCTGACGACTTGGTCGTGACCATTAACCAATCAAGTTTGGTGCTTGAAGATGAAATCGAAGAAACTGTCACCGATCTATCTTCTGAATTGGAAGCTAAAGTCGAAGCAGGCACAGCATCTAAAAGATTAGAACGAAGGATGAAGAGAAAAGGAGAAAGAGAGGCTAAGGAACTCTTTGAAGAGATGTCTAAGAGTCTTCCTCCAATTCCACTACCTGGCTCTATTGGTGATACACCTATGCCAAATCTCGCAGATTTGCCTCCACTACCAATGCCACCGGCACCTGGAACATTACCTCTCCCTGCACCGGGACAGTTACCTCCGTTACCACTACCATCTGGCAAATTACCTCCTCTGCCGTTACCTGCTATGCCTGCACCTGAGAGAAAAGTCAGTTGTGGTGCATGCGGTGCTGGAATCACTGTCAAAGATATGACACTGAGAATGATGCCATGCCCAATATGTTCTGAGAACATAGAGATGTGATTACTTTGTGTGGAATTTTTGGATTTATCGGAGAGCGTTCAGCAGCCCCGCTGTTAGTTGAAGGTTTACGTCGTTTGGAATATCGTGGATACGATTCAACCGGTTTAGTTGTCAAAAACAACTCACTACAATCCTTCAAAAAGGTCGGAAAAGTTTCAGAGTTATCGAAAATCCTACCAAATCATATTGATGGAAATACCGGTATCGCGCACACAAGATGGGCAACACATGGCTCAGTTACTGATACAAATGCTCATCCGCATTTGAATCGAGATGAGTCAATAGCCGTAGTTCATAATGGTATAATCGAAAATTTCCGTAGTTTGAAAGAAAGATTAGAGTCTAAAGGTATGCCATTGGTTTCAGAAACTGATTCTGAAGTTCTTGTACACATGATTACTATCGGAATCGAATCTGGTCAAGATCCACTAGAGGCTGTAAGAGAAACTCTCAACAGAGTAACTGGGACATGGGGTCTTTGCGTACTATTCAAGGAACACGATCTAATTGTTTGTGCTAGAAATGGTTCCCCTCTGATTATTGGGCAAGGAAATGGTGAATCATTTGTTTCATCAGATCCTCATGCCTTATCTCATCACACACAAAACATGTTCATTTTAGACGATGGAGACATGGCTATTCTAACTCGAGACGGAATTGAAATTTCGAAACTAGACGGAGGTTCTTCTTCCACTAGCATGACTGTACTGGAAGACGAATGGGGAGAAGCGGACATGGCAGGGTATCCACATTTCATGTTGAAAGAAATTCATGAACAACCTGAGGCTTTGCGAAGATGTATCAGTGGAAGATTGGATAAGGCCAATGGCAGCGCAAGATTAGGAGGATTGAAACTTGAACCTGTTCGACTACGAAACTCTCCTCACGTAAGATTAATCGGTTGTGGTACTGCACTTAACGCGTGTAAAATCGGGCAATTAGCAATCGAGGGACTTGCAAGGATTCCCGCAGTTGCACATATTTCCAGTGAATTCAGGTACAATGATCACGTGATAAACCCAAATGCAATCCATTTCGCAGTTTCACAGTCAGGAGAAACAGCAGATACTCTTTCTGCAGTTAAGGAAATTCAACTCAAGGGTGGAGATGTTCACGGTATTATCAACGTTGTAGGCTCTACAATAGCTCGGTTGTGTGGGCGAGGAGTGTACATTCATAGTGGGCCTGAACAAGCAGTTGCATCGACGAAAGCTTTCACCAACATGGTCGCATCTTTACTATTATTTGCCATAAGAATTGGAAGAACACGTTCCTTTTCGAGAGAAAAAGGGCGTAGTATCATCGAAGATTTTGAGAAAATCCCTCAATTGATGGAATCATATCTGTCCAACCCTGGACCTATTGACGAGGTTGTTGAATTGGTAAAAGATGCCAAGAGCGTGATGTACCTTGGCCGAGGTCTTTCAGCACCTGTTGCTAGTGAAGGGGCATTAAAAATGTTAGAATTAGCCTACATACCATGTCTCGCTTATCCTGCTGGAGAAATGAAACATGGGCCCATTGCATTACTTGAAGAAGGCAGTCCTGTAATCGTGATTGCTCCGAACGACAAGCATAGAGACAAGATTATCGCTTCAATGCATGAATGCAAAGCAAGGGGCGCAAAAATAATTCTAATTCACGAAGAAGGAGACATAATCTCAGACGAAGCAGATGTTGCTATCCCAATACCTTCGTGTGATTCACTTCTATCTCCTTTGTTGTCAGTCCTACCAACGCAATTGATTGCTTACAAAACGGCACTTGCACTAGGGTGCGATGTAGACCGGCCACGAAATCTTGCAAAATCAGTAACTGTTGAATGATTACTTGATTGAGAATCTCTGGTCTTCAGAGTTCCATAGAATCGGAGAATATCCTAGTCTGTGGTGGGTATGGCGCATTTTGATTACACCAATCTTTCGAGTTATATCATCGCCAACTCTGTCCATTGTAAGATGCATAACTCCGTCTGAAAGGTAATCTTCAACCCCATATTCACCGAACTGCTTGTGGTCGTCGCCGGTCATTTCACAGATGAAGAAAGATGTTAGTTCCAGTCTTCTACATGCTTCGAATAAGCGGAAGATTTCATCACGAGGGTTTTCCATCTTAGTGAGTGTGAAGAACGCTCCTAGGGAATCGAATACTAGTAATTCGAAACCTATCGATTGACGGTAGGAGGTGAGTTGTTTGATTAGTTGGCCCATCCAATCGATGCGGTCACTCATTCCTTGTTCATCCAATTGTACTCTCAAATCAGATAAATCGATGATAGCGATGCGGTTTCGAACACGAGGATCATCGACATTCATTCCCATATTGGACATATGAGATCGAAGAGAATCCTTTCCTTGTTCTAGAGTGACATAGATTCCACTGGTCTCGCCGTATAGAACGGCGTTATACAATAGCGAAAATGTAACGGATGATTTCATGGCACCAGACTGTCCAGCAACGATACAAATGTGCCCCTGCGGTATGCCTCCTTGCATATTTTCATCTAATCCTGCGATGTGTGTTGGAATCCTTTCTATGTCACTCACGTCGTCTCACCGGTACGGTGTAACAGCGATGTTCTCTTCAAGGTGACCCCCGAACGGCGTAATATGGGAATCTGGTTGGCAAGTGCTTCAGAGAGGCGCGCTCAGATTCTAAAAGATAGGTTTGGAGCCATTCATATCGAGGCATTGCCCGATGTCGATGAGACTCCACCTAGCGGTTCTGTATCATCCCAAGTCCTTGCAATCTGTCGCCGTAAAGCAGCAGCAGTTCCAAGTGATCATGGATTCAGTGCCGTAGTAGTTGCTGATACGATGGTTGGCGATCCCGATGACATAAATGCGGCAATGGGCAAAGCAATTGACGAATCAAGCGCTCTATCTATGCTTAAACGCCTTTCTGGCCGCCGCCACCAAGTTTGGTCAGCAACAGGAATCCAAGTTTGCGGAGATTGGACTTTCTTCGTTGAATACGCAATTGTAGAGTTCGACGAATTGAGTATTGATGATTTTGGCCACCTAATTAGTTCTGGCTCATGGGTTGGAAAAGCAGGCTCCTATGACCTGGCTGGAGAAATGGGTAAGCATGCAAGATTAATCGATGGAGATGAAGTAACTGTACTAGGTTTCGCACCCAGCGGACTCAGGTTGCTTGATTAATCATCGATTCGATAACCAGGACCTTGATTTGGATGCATGAGGTATTGGTCATAAAACATCGGAGTTTTATGCCAGGAATCTAAGCTAAACATTACCTGCTTTATCCAATGCAAAAGAATTAGAATATAGGATAATGAATACAATGCGATTCCTATTCTCGGATATTGAATCAATATCGAATCTTCGTACCAGCTTCTTATCATTGAATATGTCGTGATAATACTTCCAAGATTTAGAGAGAGATATATCAGCCAAGTGTTTTTTCTTCGATGGAGTGACAACCTTTTGTGATCATCATGAAGATAATCTGCAAAGCCCCACAACGCTTGCATTGAAAATCCGAAAATCAAGATCCATTTGTAATATGACATCATGGCATCTGTAGTGACTACTAAATCCATTTTTTCTAGATATGCAGAGATTCCAATGATCGGGAGCCAAAATACCGACGTTAGAACCATTTTACTGTGTGGCTGCTTTTCAACTAATTTAGAAACTAATTTCTTAGGGTTCAGTACGATAAATATGAACAGATATGGGAGCATTGCAAGAGTGGCAGACAGCCGTTTTGAGATGTCGCCATTATCATGCAAAGGCACGGCAATAATTGAAAAAATCATCATTGTTACCAAAATAGCGAATACCTTTCCTGTATGTTTAGGGTTAATTATTTCCCAATTCAAACGCCTGTTGAAGTGCGAGTCTATCGTAGATATCACTGCCAAGGGAATGAACAGATCAAAAATTATAGCTTCGGAATAGTATAGGGCAGAATCATATCGTCGACAAACCCAACTTATCAGAGTGATTAATCCTAGAATTGGCAATATTACACCAATTGAATACGAAAATGGACCTAATTTCTTTGTATCTTTATTTCTGCTCTTAAAAATCGTGATTGCTGGAGTTGATAGAACGAAGAGTGAAGTACATAGCAGCGTTATTCCAATCGTTGCTAATGTGTAGAATATCTCTTGATTACCGATGATAATTCCTGATGTGATTACCAGTTGACCTGCTATGTTAAGTCCAACATAACCTCTCATCAAACTTTTGTCAAAAACTTTGACATCGTAAATCAAAGGAAGGATACTGAAACCCAGTCCAGCAATGATGCACATCATCCATCCAAGTCCAAGTTGTGTCTTCAACACATAGCGGATATGTTCCGAATTTTCATTTAGGAAATCACTTCCCTTTGTACCGACCCAAATTGCAGATAATATGAATACAATTTGCATCAATACTGCCGCAAGAATTAGGTCAATATACGACCCAGCAGCCAAATGTTGAGAACTCGTGTTTTCCTCATCCATTGCTGTGAACTAATGGTCCAAGCATATAATTGCTGAGCCTCCATTTTAGGTTACATCAACAATGGTACAAGTCCTAGGTCATTCCTACCCACGTCCATCGTGACATCTCTGCCTGGAACGAGTAATAATTTATCAGCATCGTCGAGAGCAAATATGTCAATACCAACTTCATCGCCCATTTGCTTTAGGGTTCTTCTGCATGCATTTGTCTGGGTATCCATATGGATTAGGCCATTTAGGTCTACAATGATGGTATCACCTCGATGCATTCGGTCTTCGATTTGCCTCAATGGGAGACGATGCATTTTGTCAGGCTCAACATACCTCAATGCTCTATCTGGGAAATCTGTAGATTTCGATGAATAGTTTGACAGATCATGAAATGCTACTCCATCCGGTGTCACTGGGCCAGTCCATCCCTTGGGTAATTTTGATGAATGACGAATCGGTTTAGGTATTGGTATTGGTGCTGGGGCTGAATTGACAGCAGGGACTTCAGTAGTCGATGTTTCAGGGGCCTGAGCAGCAGGCTCATCATCAGGGCTAACAATAGTCAGTTGTTGACCAGGCGCTTCAGCCTTCTTCGTCCGTTTTCTCTTAGTTCGGCTAGTGGTATCTACAGCAGGTACTTCTGGGTCTGGGAAACCAAAGAATTGCCAAAGCGTACCCATGTTATCTCACTGCTCAAATGTCCAAGTCGTCTAGAAGATCGGCTAGGGCCTGAGAAGCCTGCGTTGGTGCTGGTTCTTGAACCATCGTCTGGTTGAGTAGAGATGGAGCCGGTTCTGTGTAGGTTTGAGTTTGAACCGGTTCAGGTTGAGCATAAGCTGGTGCTGGAGGTAAGTTGGCTAGATATTGTTCACCATAGTATGACCATTGTTCCATAGTCCAACCAACCGGTAATCCGGATGAAGGGATTGGTGGTCCACTACTTACCACTTCAGGAGGCGCTGCAGGGATAGGCTCCTGTGATTGTACGGGAGGCGAGTCCCAACCAAAGTCAGTCATGGATTTTGTTTCAATAACTTCAGAGTCACTTTCTCTCCCTCTAAGAAGTAGGACTGCGAGAAGAATGACCATTACGAGTCCTAACACCGAACCAACTAATGTGGAATTTGTGATTCCGAACAATCCTTCAGAAGGTTTCTCTTCTACCTCAACCACTACAGTTGCAGTACTCATCTTACCGTCATCGTCGATTACAGTCAGGTTCACAAAGAATTTACCTGGGTTGTTAAACTTCATAGTGTAATTTTCTCCAAATCCATCCTGTGTTGCTCCCTCTGTGCTAGGGTCGTCCCAAATGAATTGCAAACTGGCTCTATCTGTTGGAGAGTCTGATGATTCGCTTCCACTGAAAGTAATAGAATCACCTTCTGTGATTACGAATCCGCCTTCTGGAACAAATATGTTTGCAGCAGGTGGTCGATTGACAATTGTGACAGCGATTGAGAAAGTATCAGTTGCGTTGTCATCATCCCAGACATTAGCAGTAATAGTCCTCAGACCTGGAGTTGTCCAAGCATAAACGAGGTCTGCACCTTCTACATCACAGTCATCTGTTGCGATTCCATTTTCATCAGAATCTACTGAAACAACCAGGTCCCAACAATATCGTAGTTGATCAGCATCGGCAACATCTGTTGCAAATGCACTTAGGTTCAACACCTCATCTTCGAATAATGCCTGTTGAGCAGGTAACGAATCCAGAACTGGCTCAATGTTGTTAACACGAACATAGCCAAATACCTCTTCGCTAACTATGCCATCGTTATCTGTGACAAATGCTCTAATTGTGTGCAATCCAGAGTCACCCCATGCTGCATTAATTGTGGAATCTGGTCCTGATGTTGTAACAGTCCAGTTTTGGTCGTAGTCATCAGGGTACCAAGTGATTAGCAAACTCTCTTTGTCAGAAAGCGTATCATCTCCACTGATTTGTAGAGATGCAGCTACGTCTTCATTGATTGTCCAAGTTCCATCTTCTGCTGGAAGGTAAGGGATTCCGTCAACTGTGAATATCATCTCACCGATCGTTGGTGCGACATTCAAAACTTCATAGGTCAGGGTATCAGAAACTGAAGCATTATCATCATCTGTGACAACGACTTCAATTTGGTGAACCCCTTCTTCCTCAGGATTGAAAGTACAGTACGGTCCAAACAGTCCTTCATCACAGGCACTATCTGGCCATGTAATTGTCACATGTTGGCCCATTGGGGATACCGTGTCGATGTCTCCACTATCAGTTGCGTTGAATGTTATCGACTCTCCAGCATTAACAGTTGGAATATTTGTCGTTAAATTGACATATGGGTCACGATTTAGAATTGTTGCATTCATTACCATCTCGATTTCATCGAGTTCATCATCAACGACGACAACCTTGACTTCCCAATCACCATCATCTGCCCAAGCCCATGTTGTCTGGCAGTTTGGTGCATCTATGAATTCAGTTCTAACTCCATCTTGAATCTCAAAGAAACATCCAACAGTTCCTCCATCTACATCATATGATGCTGAAGCGTCAATAGATACGTTCTCAAATGTGTATACATTGTCAATCAATGTCATATCTGCAATTGGCGTTCTTCCAATGAATATATCCAGTGATGCACCATTGTTTGATCTGTTTGCATCGGCTGTTACAGTTTCATCAGGGTCTACAATGAATGACAGAATTTGAGTTCCAATCGGAGCGTTTACTGGAACAGTCCAATTCACATCGACACGAGCTTCAGAATATGGGGATAGAGCAGGTAGGACTCCTCTAACAGTAGAACCTCCAGGTGTAGTAATTTCCATTTCGGTTGCAGGAGAGGTTAGCACTCCTCTATTTTGAGCAGGTACAGAAAAGTGAAGCATATCTCCTGGTAATGCATTGTATCCACTAGCCTGTGATAGAATCAGAGATTCTGTTCCACGCGTACGCGTGACTATCATTGAATCAGGTTTAGCAACTAAGTCTACTCCTACAACAGACAAATCCATCACAATTGTAGCAGCGCCTACTATCTTGTTAACTGGGTCCCAAATTATGACACCATTACTGGTCCAATCATCAGATGCATCCGAATGATCACGGTTCGTTCCTACATCTAAGCTGGGCGTCACCTTTCCATCACTATCTGTGGTTAAACTCATTATTACTCCATCTATTTCGTAGCGGAGTTGCAAATTCTTTCCAACTTCGTTGGCACCGTTGACAGTCATGTGCCCTTCAACTTGCTCAGTAGCATTAGGCAATATTGCAACGAATTCAGGTGTTACATCGATAACCAGATTTCGAATACCTGGTGATGATGAAGCAACATTTCCTGAGGAATCCACTGGTGTGTAGGTCTTCAATTTCCAATCTATTTGGAATCCAGCAGGGTTTACTATTCTGTACCATGCAAATGTTCTAACTGCTGGACAGTACCATTCGAATCCACCTGCAGAACCTGTGTTGTTCCAATTGTTCACCTTGTATGAGTCTGAACATCCGGTGTATGCTATCGATGACCCATCTTCAGTTGGGCTTCCATCAGCAGTGACTTGGTAAGTCGTGTTGTCGTCGACGAAAGGTGTGTCGAATGAGGTTGGGTCGAAGTAATCAGAAGAACCGGTGACATTAGTTCCCGAATCGTAATTACTTGTCCATTGATCTCCTTTGCGCAAAGGGAAATCATACTTCTCTCGTGGAGGTTCATACACTGTTGTGAATGTAATATCTGCAAGGTCTTGACTCAAGAATCCAATGTTAAATGGTGCGAAATCAACCCCTAGGAAGAACGCAGAGTCCCATACTGATAAATCTCTAGCGAGGAGGATATCAGTCCCCTCATAATCGATATCCAAACGGCCAGAAGTACCTTCTAAAGTTGCTCCACTGTTTCCAGAAGTAAACTCTCCTTCAATTTCAACTTCATAAACGAGAGATTGTGTACCTTGAATTGTCTCAAAACGGATATCAACAACTTCCATTGTTGTGTCTCCTGAAAGTGTGTTTATCGATGCGGAAACATTCGCTTGTTGGATCAATCCTGCAACATCAAATAGCGTTTCATACACCCATTTGTCTCCAATTCTCCAATCGGGAACATCGTGAACGCCTGGCACTTCTTCACCGGCGAATTTGGTTTCTTTAATTTCCAAATTATCAATCATTGATAGGGGCCCATATGCAGTCATCAAGACGAGAATAAAGATGGGAATTGCCTGTCGCATGGACATACGGAGTATGTCCGTTACTCTTTATTCTGTTCGTCGGGTGTTTCTTGCATTTCGAGGTATTGATGTCCATAGTGATGCCACTGTTCTTCAGACCATCCCTCTGGCAAACCTTCTTCTGGAATTTGAGGTGCTTCGAGAAATTGTTCGACCTGTTCTGTGAAATCTTCAGAACTTCCAAACAGGTCCATATTCGGGGCTTCGAGTGGTGCTTCAATCATTGGAATATCGTCATCATCCCAAACTGACTTTCGTTTCCTCTGACCCCTTTTCAAGAAAATTACGAGTCCAGAAATTACTAGTGCAATCATAACGAGTTGGACAAATGGATTCGCTTCATCTCCAGTTAACGATTCCATCACCTCTTCGAATGCAGTTCTGTCGGGTGAATCGACTTCGACGACTGCACTCTTACTACTAGGTTTGAGAATATCTTCATCCCATGCAATCGCCTTCACAGTGAACTTACCAGCTCTTGGGAATTCATATTCAACTACTGCTCCAACTAAATCAGCATCATTGTCTACAATCCCATCGCCGTCGCTATCCACTGAACAGTCAACATCCCATACTACGGTTAGATATTCTCTGTCGATACTAGAATCAATAGACATAGAGGCATCTAGAGTGACAACCTCTCCTGCAATGGCTGTGCTTGGAACCTTCATTCTGATAATTGGTGGTAGATTAAGAACAGTAACTGAGGCTGTAGATGAATTCCTTGCACCATCGTCATCAGTAGCATGGAATACCACATTGTAAGTCCCAGCATTTTGCCATGACCAAGTAAGATTACTGCCTGCTATATCACAATCATCGTCTGCAGAACCAATTCCATCTGTATCTGCCCCTGGATCAACATCCCAGCACACGATCAGAGAATCCATGTCTGAAGATGTGTCCCATGCTGCTCCTGAAAGACTGATACTCTGGCCTTCTGCAACAGGCATTACTTCTGGTAATTGTTCGATTTGTGGTTCCATATTTTGAACATCTATCCAGCGTTCAACCCAGCCACTATCTTCGCCTTCTGAATCAATGGCTTTGACCAGAATTGTCTGCATTCCAGACTGGCTCCACATAGCAGGGACTCTTGATTCACGACCGTCAGTATCTACTCCAAAGGACCACTCATAGCGTAATTCTTCCAAGTCATCTATCGAATCTTCAGCACGTGCAGATAACTCTACGGGCTGATCTTCCATTATATGCCAGGTCATCTGACCAGTTGCGTCTATCAAATTGTCATATTCATCCCACATCGTTACTGCTACATCATGTGGGGCGATATTGGTAAATTCGATATTTATCGTTGCATATGTTTGATTTCCATCATCATCTGTTCCAACCGCAGTGAATGTTTGCAACCCCTCTTCCCATGCCGTAGTTGTACACACTCTAGTGTAGTATCCTTCATCGCATTTAGTGTTGGGCCAGTGTACGTCGACAAGTCCGGGCCAAGAGTCTTCAGAATCAGAATCATTAGCAAATACATACAGAGTGACGGGATGTTCCACCTTCACTTGACTTCTTTGGGATTGAATCGAAACATTTGGAGCACGATTGTAAATTTCGACTTCCAGATATTCTTGAGTAGAATCTCCTTCTTCATCATTAACAGTAACAAGAATCGAATAAACCCCATCATCAACCCAAGTCCAGTTGATTGAACATCCACTTCGCATTACCCTTTGATGAGCCATAGAGTATGAGCCATCATCGAACTCAATATCGAACATGCACCATACATCTCCTCCATCTTCGTCAAAGCTAGATGAAGCATCGATGAGTATTTTTTCATTTGTCCAGGCATTCTGGTTGTTTGCAACATAGGTAGGCGCACTGCCTATGAATAATGGTAGAATGCCAATGTCGTTAGATTGGTCTGCATCATTTGAGTTTGAAAATTGACGGTCTACTTCCCATTCAATCGTTTGATTGTCTATACTGGAGTTCAGATCGACTTGCCATTCTATTTCGAAGATATACTGCTCGTATAGGGCAAGTGCAGGTAGCGTCTCGACAATTTCGTACCCATCAGGGAATTTGATGTGGACAGTAGTCGGAATACTGGTGGTAATTCCACGATTGTAAACTGGTAACTGGATAGATAGGTTGTCACCCGGTAGAACATTGTATCCCGAGATTGAATTCAATGTAGTCGAATCTCCGCTGCGATTACGTAGTATGTTAGCTCTTTCTAAAGCAGCAACTAAGTCTAATCCAACAATATTTTCATCGAGAGTAATAGTTGAAACGCCATACATTCCGCCACTAGATGCTACAATTCCATGGCTTGCCCAATCAACTGTTGTTGCGGACGAGTCAGTTGATTCTCCAACCGAAACTATTGCCCATGCACTTCCATTTGCTGCAGTTACAGCGTATGCGGTGAAACCTTCAGCTTCATGTCTAATTTCAACATACAAACCGGATTGTGGATTTCCTGACGAGTCAGTTATGTTAGCCCACACCTCAATAGGTGTGTTCAATGCAGTGATTTGCGTAGATAGTTCCACATCCAGATTCATATTTCTGTATCCTGGGTTTGTTGTTGCAGTAACTCCACTCGAGGCAACAGGAAGGTATTGTTTCAATCTGAAATCAATAACTAGTCCAATGTCTTCTTCAGTATTAGACCATGCAAAATTCCTTACTTCTGGGCAGAACCATTCGTAGGCTGTTTTTGTTCCATTGTCGTCATAGGAAGTCAATTCATAGGATGCATTACATCCACCATATCCGATTTGTTCACCGAGGTCATTAATCGGTTTGCCAGTATCTGTAATTTCCCAATTAGTGTGATTAGCACCACTTGTTGGTTGAGGGAATGGGGTGATGTAATCAGAAGAACCCGACCATGCAGTGGATGATACATAGGATGAAATCCATGTTTCTCCAACCCTGAGCGGGAAGTCATAATTCTCATTCATCGGGTCATATGTTGTACTGATTGTAATATCTGCAATTTGCTGGGTTAGGGACGATATGCCATAAGGCACATAGCGGACATTTAGCGACAAATCGGATGACAATTTTGCTAGGTCGGACACCCTGCGAACTTCATCGACTTGATATTGAATGTACAAGTTACCAGTATAGCCTTCAAGAGCGACTCCTCCTTTGTCAAAATCTGCCTTTGAAGACGTCAGGTAAACCAATGTTGAAACCCCGTCAATATCTACTTCAGTCACTGAATCAACAGTTGTAGTAGCATCGCCGCTGATTGTTCCAACTACAGCGTCTACACCTGCGTCCTGAACTAGTACAGTAGGATCGAAGTAACCAGAGTAAATCCACTTGTCGCCAACACGCCATGTGACCACATCAGTAACACCTGGATCTTCGCTTCCGATACCGCCTGCACTGGCTTGCGGGAATACCATAAGCGACGAAAGCAGAAGGACGAGGGCCATCCCCACTTCTCGGCGCATGAATGAATTATATCAATGGCGGATAGATATAGATGAGGGCGACACGAGTTTTTCTAAAAATTGTGAAAAGTATTGAAAAAAGCACCATTACGGCCTGAAATACCCTTTCAGGGAATACACTCATGACAAATGCCAAACTCGGACAAACATGCGCTGGTTTGCCTTCAATGGTGATGCCGATGGAATATGTTCCATGGTTCAATGGGGTCTAGTGCATGGCATAGAAGGCCAAACGGTAACCGGAGTCAAAAGAGACATCGAATTGCTCAAGAAAATATCACCAAACCTGGGCGATGAAATTATTGTGATGGATATCTCACTGGCTAGAAATCATTCCAGAGCAAGTGAATTGTCTGAACAGGGATTCAAAATCACGTGGTTTGACCACCATTTGGCCGGTGATGCAATCGATGGGCTAAACGCCAATATCGACACCTCTCCAGATGTATGCACTGCAAGGATAGTAGAGTCTTTTTTGGGAATAAAATCTGATTGGGCTCAAGTCGCATTACACGGTGATGGTCTTTCAGCCCACTCTTCAAAACCAGAATACAAAGAATTGGGAGAATTACTCAATTACAATGGATATGGTGCTGATTTGAATGATCTGCACTTCCATCCAGATGAATTGATGCGAATCTGTTTGGAATCCGGAACTCCTGATGCCTTTTTAGGAACTTCAACATTTGAAACATTGAAGAAAGGTTTCACAGACGATATGGTGCACGTGAATTCTGTTAACTTGGTTGATGGAATACACCTCTTGCCAGATGAGGCATGGGCTCGCCGAGTTGTCGGTGTAATGGCGCACAGGATCAATTCAACAGGGCCTGGTCCTCATGTTATTGCAATCGATAAAGGTGAGACTTTGCAGGTCTCATTGCGAGGAAATGAAGGGATAGGTGAGATATGTGCAATGTTTGGTGGTGGAGGCCGAGCTACTGCAGGTGGCATCGATGCGCTTCCTCGGGATGAAATAACAGCCTTGATGAATGAAGTCAACTCCCGTAGGTCTGCCTGAGGTGCTTTGATGCATGACAGAATGACCCATCTTCAACGATTGGAAGCCGAGGCTATCCATATCATGAGGGAGGTTGTTGCAGAAGCAGAGAACCCAGTAATGCTTTACTCGATAGGCAAGGATTCATCGGTAATGCTTCATATCGCAATGAAAGCATTCTATCCTGCCAAGCCACCGTTTCCAATAATGCATATTGATACAATGTGGAAATTTTCTGAGATGATTGATTTCAGGGAGAAGATGGCTGAAGACCTTGGACTAGATTTGATTGTTCATATCAACCCTGAAGGGAAAGAGATGGGAATGAATCCATTCATTCATGGTTCTTCAATGCATACTGATATGATGAAGACTCAAGGACTCAAACAGGCACTCGATGCTCATGGTTTTGATGTTGCATTCGGTGGAGCAAGAAGAGACGAAGAGAAATCAAGGGCTAAAGAAAGAATTTTCTCGTTCAGGAATGAAAGCCACCATTGGGACCCTAAGCGTCAACGCCCTGAACTTTGGAACCTATACAACTCACGAAAGAATAACGGAGAATCAATACGAGTATTCCCTCTTTCAAATTGGACTGAATTAGACATTTGGCAGTACATTCATTTGGAAAAGATTCCAATTGTGCCATTGTATTTGGCAAAACCGCGACCTGTTGTTGAAAGAGATGGGGTATTGATTTTAGTTGATGATGATCGACTCCCAATGCAAGAAGGCGAAGAACCAATGATGAAGACTGTTCGATTCAGGACACTAGGATGTTACCCACTTACCGGTGCGGTTGAATCTGAAGCGGACACTTTACCTGAAATCATCCAAGAAATGCTTCTAACAACAACATCGGAACGCCAAGGGCGTGTAATCGATTTTGATAGTTCTGCATCGATGGAGAAGAAGAAACAAGAGGGGTATTTCTGATGGCACACGTCAGTGACCTCATCGCTACGGACATTGATTCCTATCTTGCTGCCCACGAGCAGAAAGAGTTGCTGAGATTCATTACCTGTGGCTCAGTCGATGATGGAAAATCAACATTGATTGGCAGGATGTTATATGAATCTCACATGTTATTCGATGACCACTTGGCTGCACTTGAAGCAGATTCTAAGAAGGTGGGAACACAAGATGGAGAAATTGATTTCGCTCTTCTAGTGGATGGACTAGCTGCAGAAAGAGAGCAAGGGATTACCATCGATGTAGCATACCGATTCTTCTCAACAGAGAAGAGAAAATACATTGTCGCAGATACTCCCGGCCATGAAGAATACACTCGTAACATGGCAACAGGTGCTTCAACAGCAGATGTTGCAATAATATTAGTTGATGCGAGCCAAGGTGTTCTGACACAGACTCGTAGGCATTCCTTTATCGTCTCAATGGTAGGTGTGAAAAGAATAATTCTGGCAGTTAACAAATTGGATTTAGTTGATTATTCAGAGGAAGTTTTCAACTCCATAGTTTCCGATTATCACAAATTTGCGAATGAAGCTTTACAGTTGGATGAGATTACAGCAATCCCAATTTCAGCATTGAAAGGAGACAATATCGTTGGACCGAGTGAGAATACTCCTTGGTATGAAGGCCAGTCGATAATGGAGTATCTAGAGAGTGTGGAAGTCTCATCGTCATCACAATCTCGACCTTTCCGCATGCCTGTTCAATGGGTAAATCGTCCAAACCGAGAATTCAGAGGGTTTGCTGGACTCATAGGAAGTGGTGTAGTTTCGCCAGGAGATAAAATCAGAGTATTGCCGAGTGGAACGGAATCCATTGTGGAACGTATCGTTACTTGGGAAGGAGACCTTGAAATCGCAGGAGCAGGTCGTTCAGTTACACTAACTCTCGCTGATGAAATTGATATTTCTCGTGGTGATATCATCACTGCAGCAGATAGCCCATGCAGTAGTGCTGACCAATTTCAAGCCAGAATTCTTTGGATGGATGAGGCAGCTATGATGCCTGGGCGTCAATATCTTCTCAAGTCCAGCACTCAAACAACTTCCATGACTTTGGGTCGTCTTAAGCACAGAATTGACGTTAACACATTAGAGGAATTACCCGCTAAAGTCCTCGACATGAATGAGATTGGAGTTTGCAATATCTCACTTTCCAATCGAATCGCATTCGATTCATATGATGAAGATCCTACAATGGGCGGCTTCATTATCGTTGATAGAATGACCAACAATACTGTTGGAATGGGATTGATTGATTTCGCACTACGTCGAGCAGAGAATATCCATTGGCAATCAATGGATGTTACAAAGCAAAGCCGGGCTGACCAAAAGAGCCAGAAGCCTCGACTAATCTGGTTTACAGGTCTATCTGGATCTGGTAAATCGTCCATTGCAAACATCTTGGAGAAGAAGTTGCAAGCTATGGGGCGACATACTATTTCTCTGGATGGTGACAACGTAAGGCATGGATTAAATCGCGATTTAGGATTTACAAATGCAGACCGAGTTGAAAACGTCCGCAGAGTTGGAGAAACCTCAAAATTAATGGTTGAAGCTGGTCTAATTTGTATTACCTCATTCATTTCACCATTCGAATCTGAGAGAATGATGGTCCGTAATCTGATGGAACAAAATGAGTTTGTCGAAGTCTTTGTAGACACGCCACTCGAAGTATGTGAGCAGAGGGATGTTAAGGGGCTTTATGCTAAAGCAAGAGCCGGAGAGTTACCAAATTTCACTGGCATTACTAGCCCATACGAAGAACCAGTTAATCCGGAGATTAGAATCGATACTACTCAATATAGTGCTGAAGATGCAGCAGACCAAATCATCGATTACTTGAGCAAAGCCTGAATTCTCTTTGCAACTTCGTCCCACTGAAGTGAATCACGTAATTCAATCATTGAGTTGCGAGATGAATCGAGATCATCTTGACTGATTTTAGAAATGCTAGCCACTATGTCATCAACTGTCCCACCACGCATTCTGATAGCTCCAGTTACATCATCAAAGATAGGTATTGGTGTTACTGCAAGAGGTACACCTGCTGCTACGCCCATTCTAACAGCGCCTGATGCAGATTCTTTGGTATTCTGATAAGGGAATACTAGCAGTTCACACTTAGCGAGACTTGCGATAGCAACATCATCATCCAAGAAATCAGTAACTAGTTTTACTCTTCCAGTGAGGCCTTTCTTCTCAATTAGTGAATTAATTCTGTCTTCCATTTTACCACTACGTTCTATGGTTGCGCAAAGTAGTAACAATTGATCCCACCCAGGCAGTCTTTCGAATGCTTCAACCAATTCAAGTTGGCCTTTGTGTTTTAGTAAGAATCCAAATGAGCCCATGACTCTACCTTCTACAGGTAATGTTTCAGCAGAATCTGATGGCGGAGGGTAGATGCCATGTGGAATCATCACAACATTGTCTTCAATTCCTAATGCTTTCAGGATTTCAACATCTGAATTAGAGTGTACCATGACAGTTGAGCAAGTCTTCAAACCTTCAACAGCTTTCTCAAGTCTTTTACTCGGAAATACAAGTGAGCGGTCTCTAGTATTGTGCATTGTGATGAATACTTTGACATCCATTTCTGACAATTTCAATAACAATTCATTGAGATAAGAAAATCTTAGCAATCCTGGTTGGTGCTGGATGACTACAGTATCAATCCCTTTTCCTGCAATTTGAGCAATGATGCCTCCAAAGAAGTTTGAATCTCTTTTCCAACAAGGAATTGCGCCTTCAACTTCGCCTTCACCACTTTGGCACATTACGACGACATCGTCCATTTGCTCAACTAAAAAGCGAGAATAAGTTGCTATGCCACACCTGATTCCCCAGGTACTAATCCAGCCCAACATAATGCTCACTCCTTGAAATCAAAATCAGCGTAAATATCCAATACCGCTTTGACATCTTTTGAACGAGGTGAATATTTCTTTTTTCTTTCACGAAGCGAGAAACCGCTCATATCTACTTCTACACCTATTGATTCGAAAGCCAGTATTGCTTCTTCGTTAGTGTACGGGTAGCGTAAGAAAGCCACTTTGTCGAGATTGTTTTCTTTCGCATTACGGAAACTCTCTAGGAACATTGAGAACCCAACAGGGTCATCTGGGAAAGATTGTAAGAATCTAGAGAGAGGAATCTCTGGTGCATTTATTCCCATGCACATTTTTGCAGCGTTTGCAGTGAGGAACTTTCTTCTGTCCATTGAGCGAATTGCATCTAAGTAATCTCCGTGGATTACTAACACCGGTTTTCCGATACTAGTCCCGGGGTGTTGCTTATGACAGATCAATCCGTAATTGTCAGGTCTTGTTCGCAATCCTTGGCTCTGCATATGGTCGCATAGTGCATTAGATGCTACGCCACCATGTGAAACCACCCAGACATCGATGCTTTCTGCATCGACATCACTAGGGCCTAAAGGCTGCATCTTAATCACAGCAGGTCTGCTAGTTCATCTTGGATAATCTGTACTGCTTCAAGGATCTCATCCTTGTGGCGAGCACCGGTGATTACCATCTTACCCGATCCGAAAATTAGGCAGACTACCTTAGGATAGTCAAGTCGATAGATTAGTCCTGGGAACTGCTCTGGCTCGTACTCGACCTTATCGAAAGGCAAGTGGAAGGTTAGGTTGTTGAGGTTCAACTTGCGAGGTAGTCCTGCGAGTGGGTCTCCTTCTTTCAATTCTTGAGTATCCATTCTCTGGGTACCTTCGTAATCTTCGGGATAGTGTAGAGCATAGGTTGCAACCATGTTCTGAACTTCAATTTCGACATCCTTTAGGTCCCAAGTTGTGATTCCAGCAGAACGTAGATCATTGATCATTCGCTCGATACCGGTGTGAATGTTATCCTCATTCTTTCCACCAGTACATACAGCACGTCCGGAACGGAACATTAGGATAGCAAGTTTAGGTTCTGCTACACGGTATACAACCCCAGGAAACTGCTCAGGTTCATATTCACAATTCAATTGAATTGCGATATCTGGGAGATCAAGCTCTTCCGCTACTCGAGTGCTGGCAACGACATTTACTACAGTCAAACGGTCCTCATCGTTCATGGTTGAGCCGATTATAAACCCCTATTTAAAGAACCGCACTACTCAAAGGGATTCCAAAGAGGAGAATTGTCATCAGATTCGACAATTAATCCGTGTGCTGCAATCTTACTAATCAGCGTTCTACCGCCTGCTAACTCGATAGCCTCACTGGTTTCCTTGGGATTGCGGGTGAGCGCAATCATGCAACC
>Ga0233444_10000982_pt1 | contig 34096 bp, 34 predicted proteins | sample SI_124_October20_6_FD_182792 | JGI IMG/M metagenome (GOLD analysis project Ga0233444, IMG submission 182792) | Seawater microbial communities from Saanich Inlet, British Columbia, Canada - SI_124_October2016_10_MG | ecosystem: Environmental > Aquatic > Marine > Inlet | place: Canada: British... | reverse complement strand
AATGGCAAACGGAAGATTAGGAGCAGCAGATTTATTAGCTGCTACAAATACAACAGTATACGAGGTGCCTGCAGATAATTTCGCTGTTGTTACACTTAGCGTATGTAATAGAGACGCAGGTAACAGAACGATTAGAGTTGCAATAGCAAGTGCTGATACACCAACTGGTGGAGAGTGGATCGAATACGATACTGAATTAGTAGGTAACGGTACACTAGAAAGATCAGGACTTGTATTGGACGCAGGAAAGAAAGTTGTTGTATACAGCAACAGTTTAAGTGTTTCAGCTGTAGTTTACGGTTTAGAAACATCAACAGTATAAGGAAGATATAATGCGTAGAATAGGAATAGGAACAGCAGGTGATCCAGTACTAGGTAAATCATTAGTACTTGATAATACTGTAACAACTTTGGACGCTAATGCTGACTTGATACTAAATCCTAACGGCGCAGGCGAAACCAAAATAGTTGGACACTTACAAGTAAATAGTGGTTCAACATTAAAACTTGGCGATGATGACAATAGTAATTGGGTAGCACTAAAAAGCCCTGCTAGTGTTTCAAGTAACTTAACATTTAGTTTGCCAGACAGTTACGGAAGCAACACACAGGTATTGACATCTAACGGTGCAGGAGCATTAAGTTGGACAACGCCCGGTATCAGCGTTACTAATGACACAGGTACAGCAAATAATAATAACTACTTATTGTTTTCATCAACTGATAGTGGTTCAATTACAGGAGTAAGTGTAAGTAATAATAAACTTGCATATCAGCCAAGTACAGGCAACTTATTTGTTGGTATTATTGCCGGCGGCGAAGGCAGCGGCAATAATCTAGTACTTAGAAGTACTACATCAGGCACAAAAGGACAAGTGTATGTTGATGAAAGTACAGCAAGTAGTTCAACAACAACGGGTGCATTGAGAGTTGCAGGCGGCGTAGGTATAGGCGGAGCATTATATGTAGGTGGCGCACTTTCAGCGTCATCAATTACAGAAACATCAAGTATTGCACTTAAAGAAAATGTACAACCAATTGAAAATGCATTAGATAAGATTGTACAATTGGCTGGTGTTATATATGACAGAAAAGATGGTTCAACTAAAAATGAACCTGGGTTGATTGCAGAAGATGTTAGAAAAGTTATTCCAGAACTTGTTACAGAAAATGCAGAAAGCGTTTATTATACAAAAATTGGTGCATATTTAATTGAAGCAATAAAATCATTGAAAGAAGATTTAGATAATGTAAAGCAGAAATTGGGGTAATACATGGCTGAGCTAAAGAACACAGTTATAAGTGATGTTGGGGCAATTACGTTACCCAAAGGTACAACAGCACAGCGACCTACATTTCCACCAGATGGTGCATTGCGTTATAACACAGACTTAGGGTATGTAGAGTGTTTTCATAAAAACTTTTGGTTTGATTTATCTACTGGTAGAGGACTTCCAAAAGGCGGCAGAGATCGATACATAGAACTAGATGCTAGTATTCCTGAAAGTACAAACGGTACTACAGCTGCAGGTTGGACTAATATAGGTTATCAATCTGGTAGAAATTTTGATTTTTATGGATCTCCTACATATACTAATGATGGTTATAAAAGTTATTGGAGATTTGATACTTCGGATCATGCAACGTGTGTAAACACATGTGCAGATTTAGATTACAATAGTGTAGAATGTGTGTTTAGACGCTTTACAGATTCAGGAAATATTCTTTATAATAAAGAAAGTACTTGGGAAGTACAAACATCTGGTAATAATTTTCAATGGGCATGGCTAACAACTGACAGGAGTTGGTACTGGTCATCAACTGGTACTATAGGTCAAAACTGGTATCATAGTGTAGTAACATATGACGGAAATAGAGTTAGAGCATATATTAATGGTAGGCTAAGACAAACAGATGACAATTATAATAACGGTACCTTAGCTGCTAACACAGCTTCGTACCCAAAACTTAATGGACGTAGTGATCCAAGAACATCAGCTACATCACATGGAAATCACGACATTGCATACTTTGCTGTGTACGACAGACCATTAGACGATAACGAAGTTCATCATAATTATCAAGCACATGCTGAAAGATTTGATCTACCATTCATCCCATATAATTAGGAAAAATAATAAATGGCTATACTTAAAAATACAGTAATTAATGACACAGGATATCTAAGTTTACCTGTTGGTTCAGATGGACAAAGACTAGCGGCTGTAGCAGGAACGCTTGTGTATTTTACTAGTGTAGGCAATACAAGTTGGACTGTTCCAGCTAACGTGTACGATGTAGAAGTACTTATTGTTGGCGGAGGCGGCGGAGGCGGCTCAGACATGGGTGGCGGAGGCGGCGCCGGAGGTGTAGTTTATGATGGTACATATCCAACTGTTCCGGGACAAAGTATTCCAATCACAATTGGCGGCGGAGGAGTTGGTGCATCAGCAGGTGTAGGCCAAGCTAGAGGCGCCAGCGGCGGCGACACATTATTTGGAACTATCACAGCATATGGCGGTGGTGGCGGAGCAAGTGCTCACGATAGATCAACTTCACCAGCAGGTGAAGGAGCATCAGGTGGCGGAGCATCAGGTGGTGCTGTTCCTCCAAGTGGCGGCGCAAATGCTGCAATTGGCGCAAACAATCTTATTGGTAACGGCGGTTATGGCGGCGGCTCAAGAGGTAGATCAATATATCCAGAACAAGGACACGATGGTTCATGGGGTACAGGACATTGGTATCCAGGTGGAGGCGGTGGCGCCGGTGAACCTGGTCAATCATATCCAAGACCACACGGTGGTAGAGGTGCAGAAATTAAAATTACCGGAGAAACTATTTTCTTTGGTGGTGGAGGTGGTGGCTCAGGCTACTCAAATACAGGCGGTGATGGCGGCCTAGGTGGAGGCGGTGGCGGAGCCGTTGGATCTACTTTTGGTGGCGTAGGCTATAACAATGGTGCAGACGGTGGTGGTGGCGGAACCAGCACATGGGCAAATACTCCAGGTGGTAACGCAGGCGCAAATACAGGCGGCGGTGGAGGTGGTGGAGCTCACTATAACTCCAACAACTATGGCGGTAATGGCGGCTCAGGCATTGTAATTCTTAAGTACAATACTACTTCAGCAACTAACGAAACACTTCAAGGTGCTTTAAGAATTAACACAACTAGCGGAGAACCAGAATTTTACAGTTCAGACGCTACATGGCAAAGTTTAGCAATACCTTTTAAAGAAAGAACACATATTACTACCAACTATATGATGGGCGGGTACAAAAGTTCAAGTGCATGGAATAATGTTAACAGAACATCAATATCAACAGATACAACAGTCAATTTAGGTGATAATTCACTAGAACGATCATTTAATTATCAAGCAGGTGCATGTAGTAAAAATGTAGCATGGGTATTTGGTGCAGGTAACGGCCACGTTGTTACTTCTAACTATGTTATAGGATTTAACATGCGTACTGACCAACAATATACAGGAACATTTGATAGAAACCTTAGCGGAGGTAAACTTCGAGATGGTACTATTTGGAAAGAGCACTACATGGCATGGACATCAGGTAGTTCAGAGCTTGACAGATACAACATGCTTACTGAAACACAATCAACAGTAGGTATTGGTGCACCAGGTGGATCAACTGATGATGCATGGGGCGCAAGTTGGGAAAACGAAGGAATGTTTACTAGAAACAATGACGGTACATTATTTTCGTTTGCTACAGAAACATACGGTTCTTGGAGTGGAACATTTCCAAGTAACCATCACCAACAAAAAACACTGCACAGTAAATTAAACTTTACTTGGGCAGGTAACGAAGGTAGTTATGCAGGCGGAGCAAACTTCCGTAGAACAAACTGGATTACAAGAACAACATCAGGCTCTTACGTAAAACCAGTTAACGGTGGTGAAGAAAACTTTACAATGGGTCAAGACCATGGTTATCAATTAGGGTGCTTTAACGGTGCTCAAAATAATTTAAGTTTCCGTTGGAACTATGTAACAGAAGCAGGTTTCCAAGGCGGAACGTCTATGGAACCAAAAGGTAAGGCAGGTTCAAGTTCAGGACTAGGCGCATGGAGAGATAATTAATGGCTAATTTAAAGAACACAAATATCAATGACACTGGACACCTAACATTACCCGGTGCAGGCGACGGCGCACACGAAGCAGGCGATATAAGATACAATGGTAGTTTTGGTAGAGTAGAAGTTTATCACGATAAAGACGGTGCTACGTGGACTAACATGGCTATACCTTTTCTTACTAGACAAATTTTAACAGTAGGTTATATACATGGTGGTTATGCATCTTCAGTTGTTTGGGATGAAACAAACAAGACATTCTTTGCTACAGATACTACGCTAGACGTACCAGGCAAGCAGGAAAAAGGACACAACTACAAAGACAGCATGCACAACAGAGATTTGTGTTGGACTGTAGGTGGAGCAGCTAATGCTCACTGTGCATCAAGTAATGGTATTACATGTTACAATCATAGAACAGAAAATAACTTAACAAGTGGATACACTAGAACACACACTTGGAGTTGTAATAACATTGGTATTATACAACAAGGATTAGAAACAGCATGGATTACAGGTGGCGGAAGTAGTCAAATTAGACGCTTCAATATGATTACGCAAACACTTGGTTCACAGTACGGAAGTTCAAGTACATCAGGTGGCATTTGGGGACTACAACACGAAAACTACGGTATATGGACAAACAATAACCAAGCATTTAAATGGGCAACAGAAACACCAGTTGCTCGTAGTGCAACAGCACCACAGGGTGACAAACACCAACACTGTTTAATGTTTAAGCATGCTAATATGTACGGCGGACGTGAAGGCAACCCAAGTACTAACTGGAGAGAAACAAACTTTTACAACGATACAACACAAGACGTTATTGGTGCAAAAGGTTACTATGGCGGCGAAGAAAACATGATTGCAGGGCAAGATTGGGGTTATGCTGTTGGCTGGTATCAAGGTTCACACGTTGTAAGTAGTGCTAAATTTACATACACTACTAGACAAAGTATTACAGGCGGAGCAAGTCTTAATGCTAAAGGGGTTAATGGACAAAGTTCAGCAACGATGTCTTGGAGAGATTAACTTGGTAAATATTCATATATTACTATCAAGGAGTTTAATATGACAAACGATGTACAAGATATCGATCGTAGAAAGCAGTACATGTCTGGACACAGATATGAAAGTTCTATCAATACAGACACTTCAATGCTTAACGAGCGTGAAAAGGGTGCAATTAGTTATGCTGTTAACAAAGAATGGACTAACCCTAAGTACAAATTAAGATGGTTTGTAGGTCAGGCACAAATTACACCATACAGCAAATTAAGACAGTATCTATTAGAAATTAAATCTAAAGAAGAATCAATTGAAAATATTGAATACGAAATTGCAAAGTATGATGTAGAAGTTAGACGTTTTAAACGTATGGCAGAAGAAGCACACGACGAGTTAGATAGAGAACTTGCAAGTGTCGAAGCATGGAACGCAGAGCGTAATCATATTATGTCAAAGCGTAGACTACAAGATTGGTATTTAGAAAGACAGCACTTGCTAGATCTTTTAGAAGAATTTTTAACAAGTGATGAAGCAATGTTACCAGACGGAAGCGGCCGCACTTATATGGATATTCTTAATACTGACGAAGAAGACCTTTACGAAGCACAGTATTGGACTAATAGACTTGCTAAACAAGCGGCAACAGATATGATTTTCTATGGTCGCATTGGCACAGGTAACATGGATGCTATTTTAAGTGTAGGACCTGAACAACAATCAGATATTTTAGCATTAACAATGGACTATAGTACAAAATTACAAAGTTATAATTTGCAATTACAAAATATAGCTGAAGAAAATTTAAGATTACAGGGCAAAGTTGATACTAAAGAATTACTTACGCCAACAGATAAATACAGTAAGATAGAAAATCCAAAACCAACAACAACCGGAGGCTCTGAGGAGACAATAAATGACATATATAATGTTTGAAACAGTTCCAGGTAATGATCCTAGACTAGTTCCTGAAATTGAAATAATAGGAAATGATTGGCACTTTAGTTTTGCTAAAGTTACAGGCACTCCTCAAATTGATTGGCTGAATCCTACGACTATTACAGAAGATATGTTTCATGCACGTATGTTTACTAATGCACTAAACGGCGAAGTTGGTATTATGCGTAGTACATCTAATCCTGCAGATATTATTCAACCAACTAGTTTTGGTGATAATGATTACGAAAAAGTTGCATATAGATTAACTTCAATTGACGAAGCAAACACTGTAGCACTACTAAAAGCACAAATGCTTAATTGGGCAGAAAACAATTTTGATAACGACAGTGGCTTAGTACAAGTTAAGGCTCAAGTTCCTGGATTAGCAAGATTAGAAGAAACTCAGATGTATATGGCTACCTATTTTGAATGGGAGTGTGCTGCCACAGCAGGTACAGAAAAAACTCCACAGTTTAAAACAAAAAAGTTTAGTCAAGTAATTTTTCCTGATTAATCACTTTACTTTTTAACAAAAAGGTGCTATACTAAGTATACAGTATAGTGCCTTTTTTTATGGAAGAGAATAAATGAGAAAAATTTTTAGTATTCCCCTAAATCCTAAGTTATCAAACGACCAATATATAGAGTTTGTTAATTTTATTAGAGAGTACAAGGATCACATCAAAGACGTATATTTTACATGTAGAATTGCTCCATTTGCACAAGATGCAATGGGCGATATCTTTGTAGAAGATGACGATTATAAGTTAGCAATTGAGCAAGCATTGTTTGTGCAAAAGCAAACAGGCGTACCAGTGAGTGCTACATTTAATAATATACAAGTACCACCTAGTCAAAAAAACTTAGATACATTTATTAAAAACTTTAAGCCTGTTTACGATGCAGGTGTACGTATTGCAACTATTCCGCATACACATTGGATGGCAACAGGACAAATTCAAAAAGCATTTCCTGAATTATACATAAAAAATACTATATTACGAGATGTTAGAGTAGCATCAGAAATTGTAAGTTTAGCAAAGTACGGATTTGATTATATTAACCTTGATAGAGATCTTATGCGTGATAGAGACACGTTGAAAAGATTACTTGAAGCAAAGGTTTGGATTAAAGAAAATTATGGCAAAGACATACACTATAGTTTGTTAGCAAACGAAGGATGTAAAGGCAACTGTCCAATGATGGTTGAACACTTTGAATATAATAATACTAGAGCAGGCCGCGAACCACAGTATTTTAATAATCCTATTAGTAGGGTAAGTTGTCCTAAGTGGGACGTTGATGATCCAAGCATACATTTAAAAACAGCAAATATTACTCCTTGGAGAGAAGATTGGGAAGAATACTTAGACGAATTAGGTATTGATGTTTTTAAAATGCACGGTCGTGAAGCTGTAAGCAGACTATATGAAACTATGGATATTGTAAAACGTTGGGCAACAGGAGAACCATTACTGTATGACAACTTTGAAAAATATTTAGAAAGTACAAATTTAAAAGATAGACCAATTGACGCTTGGCGTAAGAAAATTAAAAATTGTAAATTTGATTGTTGGGAATGTCATTTTTGCGATGATATTTATAAAGTTAAATCTAAAATTGAACACACAGACAAAGTTAAACACGTAGCAGAAAGTATATTAATAAGTGGTGTTCCAACTGTAAACACACGTATACCTGGATTAACGAGTCCTAGAGTGCAAACAGTATTAAATCATATTGCTAGTGGATCTAATCATTATATGGAAGTAGGCGTAGCACAAGGTGCAACATTCTGCGGAGCAATTAAAGACAATAACTTAAATGCTGTAGCAATTGACAACTGGCAAGAAAACATACAGCCTGCTGATCCAAATGCTCCTAAGTTACCACACAATGAAAAACAAAACTTTTTAAGTAATTTAGAATCATATAAACAAGACAACGTTATTGATGTAATTGATAATGACTTATTTGAAGCAGATGTATCACAGTACAACGGTAAAATAGACATGTGGTTTTATGACGGACCTCATGATGCAACAAGTACTGAGCAAGCCATACTTCACTATAAAAATGTATTTGCTAAAGAAGCTGTTTTAATATTTGATGATGCAAATTGGGATGGTGTTGTTGAAGGTGCAAGAAATGGCATTAACAAAGCAGGCTTTGAAGTTGCATATGAAAAAATGTTATTGTGTGATGTAGAAGATATAGAAAGTTGGTGGAACGGGTTATATGTTATTGTACTTGCTAAGCCTACAGAAGAATTAATATCAATAGAGGAAGTAGAATGGTAAGAAAGATAATTATATTTGGCGGCGGCACAAGCGGATGGCTTACAGCTGCTTACTTAACTAATAATTTAGCAGAGCCTGTTGAAATACAATTAATTGAAGATGCATCAAAAGGACCAATTGGTGTAGGAGAAGGTACACAACCTCTTACAGCTTCATTCCTTTATAAGTGCGGCATTACTGCAAAAGACTGGATGAAGCCTAGTAATGCTTCTTTTAAGTATGGTGTAGAACTTACAGGGTGGAACGATAAACCTTATTTTGTTGACAATGACACTGTTAACAATGTTGTTCCGGCACCGCATATTCCTGTAAGCAAATACTTTATTGACAAACCGTATTCAGAATTTGCAAAATGGCATCCTGCTTATAGATTAGCAAAAAGTAATACAGCAACAAAATTAGATAGCGAAATTGATGTAAACTTTAATGTTGGGTTAGATAGTTACGGTGCTGTACATTTTAGTGCGTACGATATTATTGATACAATTAAGAAACTTATACTAGATAGGATCAATTATGTTGATACTAAAATTACACAAGTTGGTACTGATGCTAACGGTATTACAAAACTTATAGATGCCGATGGCAAAGAATACACAGGCGATTTGTATATTGACTGTAGTGGATTTCAATCAATTTTACTAGGTAAAACTTTAAAAGAAGATTTTATTAGTTATAATAAATGGTTACTAAACGACAGTGCTGTTGCTATGCCAACACAATACACTGACCCAGAAAACGAATGTTTTCCTTATACTAAAGCAACTACTATGAATGCTGGGTGGCGTTGGACTATTCCTACATATCACCGTGTCGGCAATGGGTATGTTTATAGCTCTAAACATATTACACCAGAAGAAGCAGAAGCAGAACTACGTGAATCAATTGGCGAGTATGATGCACCAGCAAACCATTTAAAGATGCGTATAGGATCTTATAAAAGTATTGCTGTAAAAAATGTTGTAGGTGTTGGGTTAGCAGCAGGATTTATAGAACCATTAGAAGCAACAGGTATAACCTTTACTACGGCACTAGTAACATCATTAACCGAATTATTAAATCTTTCTGGTAACGAATGGACTGAACAGCCACAAGCAATGATTAATAGAGGTTTCTATGAAATGAATATAGAAATACTTACTTTTATTTTTGCACACTATTATTTTAGTAGTAGAAACGACACTCCTTACTGGCAAGATGTGCGTAAACAACGTATTGAAGATTTGCCAGACGATGCTAGAATGATTTTAAGTCAGTATTATCCACACCCTAAAGATTTTATATTTTTTAGTCCTAACAGTATGTTTAACAGTGTTCAGTGGTGGTCGATGTTGCATGCAGGCGGCGCATATCCAAACGCAAAATGTGATTTAACAGATGAACAAAAAAAGTATATTGAACACTTTATGAAAATACAAGATGTAAGAGTTGACAGTTCTAAAGAGTTATTTGGCAATCACTATGCATTTCTAAAAAAATGGTACAAAGAATGGCAAGAGTAAATTTATTTAGATCAGATTTTTTTGTTAGTAGAGTAGGTAACGAAGATCAAATTACTAACCTAAAACAACAAATGTTAGTGTCGCATGAAAATAATGTTGACGAAATTGCAAATAGTAACGATAATTGCTGGCGTAGTACTGTTAAGTATAACAGCATTGATTGGTTATTAGATGGCGTAAGAGAACTAGCAGAAGAAGCAATAGACTATTATAGTAATTTAGATAGTACATTTAAAGAACATATAGTAGAAAGACATATTAACTTAGATTACTGGTCAAATATTAATAAACCTGCAAGTAAAAATGTTTTGCATAGTCATGTAGCAGATAGTTTTGCCGCTGTGTATTATATACAAGGTACAAAAACAGGACCATTAAAATTTATAAATCCAGCAAATGTCTTAAATGATTGCAATACAATTAGCCCGTTTGTACGTGAAGTTTTAGTACACCCACACGATGGTGAGCTAATATTATGGCCCGCTTGGGTTCCACACGAAGTAGAAGTGAATCAATCAGATAGAGATAGAATGAATATTGCATTTACATTACAGGTAACATAATGTTTAAGAAAAAAGATAAAATAGAATTTTTTAGTAAAATTGACGGAGTTGCAGAAGCATATCCTATTATTCCTGCTAAAGATTTTAGGCCGAAATGGATGTCTCGTTGTAAACAAAATTATGTAGATACTAAAGATAGGAACTTACCTAGTCACTTGTATCAATGCCCTGGTATTTTTGATTTGTATAATCACGGTTTTATATTGCCCCTATGGCACGATGTTATTATTAAAACACAAGCAAATCAAGAAGGGTTCCAGTATATAACTCCTAGTGAAACCCTATCAAGATTGTATGAAGGAGATACTGTAACTAGTCAACCGCCTGATGTAACTAAATGGATACCTAAGAGACCGCATAGTATAGAAGCTATTGTAAAATTAAATACACCTTGGCATGTAGTTACACCAAAAAATGTTAAGTTACTAATTACACCAGTTGCATATAGCGACCGTTATGAGTTTGAATCTACTATTGGAGTGTTAGATCCTGCTATTAATACTGAATTAAATATACAAGGTTATTGGAATATACCTAACGGAGAACGTAAACTTACAGCAGGTACGCCTATTGCACATATTATTCCACTTACGGAAGAAAAATATGAACATGTTATTAGAGATATGACAGAAGAAGATTGGAGATTTTTTAAGAAAAGAATTTTTTGGAAAACTCATTCTTTTAATCATAATAATTCGTTACTTAAACGTATGTACAAAAAGCACTTTAGGAGATAAAAATGCCACTTACAGAATATCATACAGATGAGTTTGTAACTTATACACAAACATTAAGAGAAGCAAAAGATCAGTATACAGCACGTAAAGTACAAAAAGATAGAATAAAACATGTAGGTTGGTTTAATGCTTGCCTAAGTCAAAAAGATATTATAATCACATTTAAAGGAAAAGACACAACTTACATACAAATAGTTGCAAGCAAAAATGGTCAAGAAATTTTGCCGGAACCTCCCATTACAAAAGAAAATGTACTAGGCGAAGATGAAGAACAAATACAACACATTGTATTCTATTCAAAACCAGACGGCAACATTTATGTAGTACATATAGACGATGTACTATGTTGGTCTGTAACTAATTCTATGATGAGTAACATAGATAAAATTTACAAAGGAAAAGTTCGTGTTTAATTGGTTTAAGAAAAAACCTAAAGTAGAGTTTGTATGCTTGTTTCCTGAAATAAAAGAAATAATGCCAATCACTCCAGCAAGTAAAATAAAATTTGATTGGATTAAGCCAGCAATAGATGACTGGAAAAAAACACAAGAAGAAATGAAAGACACTCCTGTTAAACTGACACATTTTGCTAGGTGTCCTGGTATGCATAAAATTATGCGTGAAGGATGGATACTACGTAGCTGGTGCGATTTTACAATTAAAACTGACGGCGATGGAAAAACATTTCAATGGGGATCTCCAGTTTCTCAAAAGAGTATGGACGCAGATCATATTTGGAAATGGGATTACTTGTCGCATCACGCAGAATCTATATTTGGGCAAACAGATAGAAGAAACACACTAGATACTGTTATTAAAGTTCAATCGCCGTGGATTGTATATGTTCCAAAAGGGTATTACTTATTGTGTATGCCTTGTCCTTATCCAGATAACCATAGCTTTACAGCAGCAACAGGATTTATAGATGGTGACGAAGGCCCAAACTTTTTAAATGTACAACTGTACTGGCACGAGCTAGATGGTATAACAAAAATTCCTGCAGGCACTCCTTTAGCACAATATATGCTTGTTAAAAAAGATAAAATTGACGGTGATATCAGAAGCGTTACTGATAAAGATATAAAAAATTTACGATTAAGATCAACAATACTAGACAACAGATTTATTGTAGATTACAAACCATTAAAGGATGTAAAGTGGCATGAGTAGTTTTCATAAAGTAGAAATTTCTTTGTGGGCAAACAAAGACGAAAAATTCGGAAATGATGCACACGCAAACTGGCTAAATTATTCTGTACAACATAGGCGCATGGCCGGCTTTAGAATTGTAATAAGTCACTGTAAAACTTATGTAACAATGAATGACGAAGAAGCATTTAATTATTTCCTAGACACTTGGAAACATTACAAGCGAGTCATATACTGACATCAGATAAATACTACTGTAGATTAGGATAATAATATGGCATCAAATACAGCACCAGTAGTAGATAGAATACGCATTATACCAAGACCTGACGATTTTTTAGATCGTAATGTAGGGTCTAGCGGTGAAGTCTTTTACGATAAACAAGCAAATACTCTAAGGCTATACAGTGGTAAGCAAGCAGGAGGATTTTCATTATTAACGGCAGGCAATCTATCACAACAACTTGCAGACGCTGGTGTAGCATTACTTGAAAAAACAGTCACCGTAGGTGTTGACACAGTAAACGGTCAAGCATCTGGTGTGTTTTATATTGACGGTGTTGAAACACCTGTACTAGAGTTTGTTAGAGGCTACACATATCTATTTGATCAGTCTGACGAAACAAATAATTCATTCGCTAGTTTATGGCATCCATTGATGTTTTCTACTACGCCAAATGGCGATCTAATAGAAGGCGGCGCCCATTATAATCCTGGAATAGTTTACTTACTAGACGACGACCCAGTATCAATGAGATACTATACAGATAATTTTCAAAAAGCTACATCAAGAAAAGTTTTATTTACTGTTAAAAGTAGTGCACCAGACACACTATACTATTGGTGCCATTTTCATACAAATCAAGGTAATTCAATTAATGTATCTGATCCAGGTACAGGCTCAGGCAGTGCCGGCGGAGCAAATGTAGAAGTATCAGACACAGCACCAGTTACACCTACACAAGGTACTATTTGGTTTGACAGTACTAATGGTAAAATATTTGTATATGTAACAGACCAAGATAGCAGTCAATGGGTACAGCCTACAGTGCCATTACCGTCAGTTAACACATTTAAAAATGTTAATGTTACCGGTGGTTCAACACTTGCGGCAAGTGGCAACAACGACACATTAAACTTTACAGGTGGCACAAACGTTACTATAGACGTTGACGCACTTACAAACACGTTAACTATTAACAGTTCAGGCGGCGGCGGAGGCGGAACAGCATATGATCAAGATCTTAATACTACTGATAATGTAACATTTGACGACATAATAGCAACAACACTTACCGCAGATACCATTAGTGCTGAAAATATATCAAATACAGGTTTGGCAGTTCCTACTTTTACAAGCACAAGCACTATTAACTTTATCGCACCAGACGGTTTATTTTTTGAAAATGTATTAAGAACTACTGAAATTTTAACTACTATTACAGGAGCAACAGGAACTGTAGTATTTAATTATAATTCAGGACCAATATTTAATGTTACGGCACCAGCGTCAAACTGGACAGCAAATATTACAAATGTTCCAACTACAAACAATAGAGTATCAAACACAGCAATTATTATTACACAAGGAGCAACACCATACATACCTAATGTAATACAAATAGCAGGTGTAACACAAACTATTAAATGGATAGACGGTAATCCTCCAACTGGCTATGCAAACCAAACTGATGTAATAACTTTATCCATGCTACGTGTAGGGGACAATTGGACCGTCTTAGGTAGTTACATAAATTATGGATAATAGTAATGCCCAGATTTAGTTCAGCAAGTTCTCACCAATATTTTCAGCCTAAACTTAAACCTTTTAAATTAATAAAATATTTAGAAAATCCTAATCCACAAGGCATTGCACAGTCAGATGCATTTGGTTCAAGTGTTGCTGTAAGTTCAGATTATATTGTTGTTGGAGCGCCAGGTGAACAAGATGCGTTAGGAGTACCGTCACAAGGTATTGTTTACATTTACGATTCTACAGGTGAATATGTAAGAACAATATTAAATCCAAATCCAGTAGCACCTCTAAATGCAGGTGACGGTGATTTATTTGGCACAAGCGTTGCTGTAAATTCAGAATACGTTATTGTTGGAGCACCAGGCGAAAACGATGCTACTGACAATAATGGTAAGGCATATGTATTTGATATAACTAACGGTAGTTTAGTATATACGTTTAATGATCCTAATCCTAATACAACAGAAGTTAGTCCAAACGGTGACGCATTTGGTAGTACTGTTGCACTTACTGAGAACTACGCAAGTGTTTGTGCATATAGAGAAGACGAAGTTGGTATCGGCGATGATACTGGGTGGACGTATATCTTTGATTTATCAAACGGAAACTTAGATCACTCTATTGAAAATCCAAACTTAGATAACGAAGACGAATATCCAGGCGATCAAATTGGTGAAAAGATTAATACACTTGCTATTACTGATACATGGACAATGGTAGGTAACTGGCGAGAAAATGAACCAGGCGCATTAGGACAAGGCGACAGTGGTGCATTCTTTCTATTTAATAACAGCACAGGCGCAACAGACCAATCAATATATAATCCAAAAGATGATGCCGTTGACGCAGATGATAGATTTGGTTATGCTGTAGACCTAAATGAAAATTTTGCAGCAGTTGGCTGTCCTGGAGAAGATACTGACGGTACTAACAGTGGCCGCGTATATGTTTACAATCCGTCAACTGGTAATTTAGTAACAACTATTTCTAACCCAAATAATTACATCGGCAACAACAATGATAGATTTGGTGAGTCAATTGCAATTAATGATAATTATCTTGCTGTTGGAGCATTAGACGAAGACGACGATGACGGCTTCTCAAGCGGAGTAGTGTATATTTTTAACACATCGGATTGGAGTCTTGCAAATACGCTAAAAAATCCAAATAAATATACTACCAGCACTAATGATAGATTTGGATATACAATTAGACTAGCCAATAATATTTTAGTAGTAGGTGTTCCTGCAGAGAGTCAAGGTAGTGGCGCCGTATATATTTACAAGGTATAAAAATGGAAAAAGAATATATTGTAGTTGTTAAAAGAGATGTAGACCTTGAATCATTTGATGCTGAACTAACAGCAACTACAGGCATGGGTCCTATACCTAATAGATCAGTAGAAATAGCAAATCCTAGAATTGGTTCAAAACGTATGACGCATTGGATGTTAACAGACGATGAAGCAGATGTACTTAGAGGAGATCTTAGAGTATTAAGCGTTGAAATACCACCTGATCAAAGAGACGATATTAAAATAGTAAGACATGCAACACAACAAGGTATATTTTATAGACCAACTGACAGCAACGATACTATATTAAATTCTCATGTAAATTGGGGATTAAAACGCTCTATTGAAACAACCAATGTATACGGCTCGGATAATGTAGTTGCTAGTAATGGCAACTATAACTATGCACTAGACGGTACTGGCGTTGACGTTGTAATACAAGACAGTGGTATACAAGCAGATCACCCAGAATGGCTTAGTACTAAAGATGAACTCATTGATACTGTACAAGGCGGTGTTGCTACATTTAATTTTGTTGATAACAACATAGCAACTGATGATATATACGTACCGTATTATAATTTTTTTAGCACACAAAATTACATTGCTTCAATGGGCCAAAATACTTGGAAATCCGGACAATACGATGGCGATGAATTTTTAATACGATTTGTTTTAGAAGACGGATTAACTAGAGAATTTACTAGGATATTCGGCGGCATAGGAACTGGTACAGTAACCGCAGCAAAAAATACTTTTGAAATTAGTACAACAGGCACAATAGCTATTGAACAAACTGACGAAGATTTAAGACTTGCTTTTACTACTGGTGGCTATACTCAAAACGGTGTAATACAGTTATGGTTAAAATCCGGACAGTCTAGATTGCGACAAATAGACTGGTGGAAACCCTCCGGTATGATAGCTTCACAGAGTACAGACTACTATAGAGATGCAGACGGTCATGGTACACACGTTGCAGGAATCGCCGCAGGCAAAACATATGGCTGGGCAAAAGGCGCTCATATTTACAGCCAAAAACTTCAAGGTTTAGAAACACTTGACGGGGTATCTGACGGCACAGGCACCGCGCTGCTTGATGCATTTGATCTTATAAGATTGTGGCACAATAATAAACCAATTGATCCAAACACTGGTGAAAAAAGACCAACTGTTGTAAATATGAGTTGGGGGTACGTGTTCCAAACAAATGGAGATCCTGTAACTGGATCGCATAGAGGCACAAGCTGGACCTGGGGATCTGATTACACAAATAGAAATGCTTTGTTTAATGGAACAGGCATACTGCCGCCGATTTATGAAGGCGGAACAGTTACCCAACTACCTCAAAGAGTTGCGTCAGTTGATGCAGAAATTGAAGACATGATTGACGCCGGCATACATGTTTGCATTGCTTCAGGAAATAACTTTATGAAAGTTGAAAATCTCGGCGGCCCTGATTATGCAAACGCTGTATTGTTTGCAGGTTCGCCATCAGTTGCATTTTATCACCAAGGAAGTTCGCCACATAGTGATGAAGCATTTACAGTAGGTAATATTGATGCATCACGCACATTAGGTCTTGATCAGTTAAATGAAAGTTCAAATAGAGGTCCCGGAGTAAACATATATGCACCCGGCAGCCAAATTATAAGTACATCAAGCAATTTAGCAGATGAATCGTATTCACAGTTAGATTATCCAGCAGATACAAACTTTAAAATTATGAGTATTACCGGCACATCAATGGCTGCACCACAAGTAGCAGGTGTGTGTGCATTACATTTACAAGTACGTCCTGACTTAACTCCTAGCCAATTATTAGAAAAGGTTCTTAGCGATACAAAATCTGTGATAAGTACTAGTGGTGTTGACAATGATTATAATAACTTAACTAACTTAATGGGTGGACCAAATAGGTTTTTGTATAGTAGACATGGCTCGGCAAACACGTGGTCAGCGTTAGGAACGATAAATATTAGTGGAGGCTTGTAATGGCATTAAATTTTCCAGTAACACCAAATGTAGATGACACATTTACTGACGGAACAACAACATGGATTTGGGACGGTACTTCTTGGAATGTAGTTTCAGGTGGAGGTATATCTGCTGAACAACCAGATGCATTTAAGACATTTACAGCAGACACAGGCACTACTACAGCAGATAACGAAAACGATTCGTTTGCTATAACAGGCGGTACTAACATAGTTACAGCAATAACTGGCGACGAAGTAAGTATTAGTTTTAACGGTGCTGTTGGTGATCCCGATCAAAATATATTTTCTCAAATTGATGCAGATGTAGGATCTATTTCAGCATCTACACCTACTAGCACAGTAACATTTGAAGGTGGAACTAACATAGCCACACAAATTGTAGGTAATACAGTAACTATAAATGGTACTGCACCTACACTTAGTATAAACGATTTAACTGATGTAGATACTACAAATACAACTCCTGTTGCAGGTAATGTGTTAAAATGGGATGGCGCAAAATGGTCGCCAGGACTTGATTCAACAACAGGTGGCGGCGGCACAGACGCCGATACACTAGATGGACAAGATAGTGTATACTTTTTAAATTATAATAACTTACAAAATACACCAACTATACCGGCAGACCTAAGTGACTTAACAGATACTACAAGTTTATTGTTTAGTGGCGATTTTGCAGATCTAACAAGTAAACCAACTACAATAGCAGGTTACGGAATAACAGATGCATTTGACGGATCATTTTTAAACTTATCAAATGTACCTACTACAATAGCAGGATACGGTATTACTGATGCTGTAGCAGACTTTGCTGACTTAGGAACAACTCCAACAACACTTTCAGGATATGGTATTACTGATGCACTAAGCACAAGTTCTAATCTTGCAGACTTAGCAGATGTTGGTAGTGCTGCTCCAGCGACAGGCCAAGCATTAGTATGGGATGGCAGTGAATGGAGCCCGGATACAGTAAGTGGCGGCGGCGGAGATCCTGATCAAAATTTATGGTTAACATTTAACGGTGATGCAGGCACAGTATCAGCAACAGGAACAACTGATACTTTTACCTTTACTGGCGGTACAAACATTAATACTACAGTAACAGGTAGTACTGTTAGAATAGATATGCCAGCAACACTAGGTGTTAGCAAGTATGACGATCTAGAGGAAGTTGGCAGAACTAGTAGAACTATTGATAAAAGTTATATGCCTGCAATGGCTATGATTAGAATGAATAATAATGGTAACTCATCATACTCAGTTGACAGTCACGGATATTCAGGAAACAATCCAACACTATATGCAATAGGTGGTATGACTATTGCTTTTGACTTAGATCAAATTGGAGGACATCCATTTGAAATACAAGACGGTACAGGAACAGCATATAATACTGGACTAGTGCATGTAGATATTATTGGTAATGTTTCAACTGGCACAAACGCACAAGGTAAAGATGGCGGAACATTATATTGGGAAGTACCGGAAACAATTTCGGGTAACTACAGATATCAATGTACATTGCACCCTGCAATGGTAGGTGCTATAACAATTAAACGTATATCAGTGATTTAATTGCTTAATAATTACTTCTATTTTTTCTTTAGTCTTAAATAGGTTATGCTTTATATCAATGAGTTGTCGAGGCTTAATATATCCTCCACTACCACTTTGATGTCCTACATCAATATCGTTGCTTAAACTTTCAAATGTTTTAATATATAAACCTAATTTATCTTTAATAGTACCTTCATCTAAATTGCTGTATACGGTTTGATATCTGTTCATATCTTTAAGCCATTTTTCAGAAGTTGTTAATCTTGGAAACATTGTTTATCCTACATTCTTAGATGGTAACACAATAAATGTATCTTTATCATAATCACCGTTACTAGATTCAGTAATTGAACTGTCTGCTGATATTGCTTCCAAGCAACATGGCATTAGCGGAGGTACATGATGTGTTTGACCTTCTTGTAATACTGTTTCAAATAGTTGTCCAGTGTCAGTATCAATCCATCTTAATTTAAAATGTCCGGTATTAACAAACCAAGTTTTTTCCTTTTTTACATTAAAAGAAAAATTAGTCTTACTTCCGGGTCCTGCAAATGCTAGTATTTTTGTACTGTAATCATTAGTACTAGCAATAGTAAGTTCATGACCCCAGTCATGTTTAGTTACTTCACTCATTAGTGTCTATTACCTTTAATACTTTAATTATTGTTGTTATCTTATTTTGAATAGTTTTATTTTGCAGAGTATTACGTAATCCATGATGTAACGGTTTAGGCCATTTTGCTATACTAACCCATGCGTAACCGTCATGTTCTTTATTAAGAGTAGGTATAAACTCTGTGTCTACTACAATAAGATATGTATGAAAGAAAAAGTGATTATCATTACTAACAAAACTTTCTAAAGGAACAACTTTTTTATATTTTACTTCACCAATTTCTTCTTGAATTTCTCTTTTAAGACCTTCCCACGGAGTTTCTTTATGTTCGTTAGTACCGCCAACAAGACCCCAGGAAACATTAAATTTATTTCCTGTTCTATGTAAAAATAAAAATCTTTCAGTGTTTAAGGAGTAGAATAGTGCTCCGCTACATACAATCTCTTTCATACTAATAATTATGCATCAAGTAGTATGGACCAAGTCGCTCCTGAGTATTCTCCTTCGTAGCTTTTAATCCAAAATTCGCCATTCCATTTATATTGAATACCTGTATTTAGATTACTAATATATGTTGCTGGTGATCCGGTACTTCCGTCATCGGCACCGCTTGCATCAAACACAACATGCCAATTAGTTCCGTCCCATTCTAATATATCTGATTCGTTGGCAATAAAATCACTGCCGTCTGCATTTTTCCATGCATCAGGACCGTCTGCATTTTCACTATTTCCAATATCACTTAAAATTAATAAACGTACACCTGCAACTTTAATTTGATCTGGATTAAATCTAAGTGGGTCAATAATGTAATCTATTGTTGTTAAACTGTTAGAACTTCTAGCAGGCCCTGATATAACAGTATCATCTGGTAACGAATCACTATCAAAGTCAATAACAATTTTTGTTTCATCTAATGGATTTATTGTAAATGTACCTGTTATATAAGTATCACCGTCATTAGACTTTAAAAGTATTCTACTAACCCCTGCTTGATATGTGCCTGGATATGCTTCGACAAGTTCTGGCCACTTAATATCACCAACTTTATTTTTATATACTAGTTGTGCAACATCATTATCTACACTTAGCCCATAGTTTTGATATGTACTACTAATACTTGTTTTATCAAATAAACGTTTAGTATCAAAGTCCATAAGTCCTGTACCTTGATTTGGAAATTCACCATCGTCGACAGTTATAGTACTTCCATCATTAATACCATCAATTGGCCCTGTGTTTACTCTTGTTACAAATGTAGGCTCAGTGCCGTCTATTTGTCCTGCAACAGTAGCACCTAAATTAATATCACCTTGTTGCTCATTAAATATATTGGATATAATACTTGTTGTAACACCTAAGCGTTTTACTTTAGCAGGAGGTGTTAAGTATATAGGTGTGCTAAACTGTAGATTAGCAACATCAATTTCACTGTCTACACCAATAGGAATTGATCTAGAACTAAATGTAATGCCTTCCATATTTACAACAGTTAAACTAGTCCAGTCTAAATAATTGTCTGTAGTTTGTATTTCAAAACTAGGATTAAACAACACTAATATTTGCTCTAATATTTGTAACTTTTGTTCTGTATTACTAGCCCAAATATCTGCACTTACTTTTAACGTGTAAGGTGCTGGCATATGTCGTTCTATAGTATAGTTTTTACCTTGTGTGTTAAGGTATTGTCCTGTAGCACTGTCGTATGTGCGTTCACGTACATGTCTTTTGCTAATCAAACTTGAGTCAGCTGTTCTGTCTCTATCCATTTCTAATCCAGTAACATATACAGCCATACGTGGTGCTGTGGGTATTTTGTTTTCTGAATTATCTCTAATAATATTTGCAACCTGCCTTGTTAAGTCGCCGTACATCACTGGAACTTGTTTTTCGTTACCATGTGCATCTTGCACATTAAAGTTACTCAACATTCTAATTAGTTGAGTTATGTATCTTCTTATTTGTGCATCATAGAAAAATTGCATTATACGTCATCCGCTTTTGGTCTTAAGGCTTTACTTAGTGCCTGTCGTTCTGTTACAGTTTCATCACCGATAACATCAGTGTTTGTGTTATTAATGAATGTACCAATTTGATTTAATCTTTGATTAGTATTTGTCATTGTCATTCTAATATTATCTTGTACCTTAAGCCATCTACCGCCATCAAACTTAAATAATCTATTAGGCAAAAAGTCTGTACGTAAAAAATAGTCTCCTGCTTCATTAATAGCAGGAAAACTAGTACCACTACCAAATGCCGAACCATTAGGTGGTTGTCCATCTTCTACCAAGTAACCAGCATAACCGCTTCTTGAAGGTTTGCCAGCATCTTTATCTTCTACAGTATTAACTCTAGTTTTACCTGAATCATCTGTATCTAATGTATAGTAATGTCCAGTATCATACCCTGACTTAGGCGCATCTGCTTCTGCTTCAGCAAGTACAGCATCGTTAATTGCTTTTTCTTTATCGTATGTGCTTAGTAAATCTCTTAGGGTGTTCTCAGTATACTCTGACCAATTAAAAACGTCTGTAGGTGTGTTTCCTACTGTCTGTGCGGTAGCTTGATATAGCTTGCCTTTATACTTTACAACTTGCCCAATTTCATAAGTTGTTGTAGTACTGTAATCGCCTATGAAGATGTCTTCATCTTCTGGCGTTTCGAGTATATCAGCAAACTCTTGACTATCAACAATTTGTTTTAATTTAATTCTGTATAAGTGTGGATACCACGTTGGACTAAATCCTTCAGCGGCTCTGTTTACATCTTCTACAACATAATATCTTTTAAGACTTGTAGCAAAATCATTTTCTGCATACTCATCTTTCAAGTGTGGTATTTCTATTACATCACCACTCATTATCTTTCTACCAAGTGCGCTAACACTTGATGTAATATGTATAGTCATAAACAATGTATCATTAGTTAAGAACAGTCCAAATTGACTTAAATCAAAATCGATGTCTTGTACATTGTATATGCCTCTAATAGTGTAGATGTCATCATCGTACTTTCTGTCTCTATTTTCTAAAAACAGAATATCTTGAATCTGAGTATTATCTTTAACAACTTCTCCATCGTCAGTACCTACATATTTGTGTATATTCACATCAGTACCGCCAATGGTAAACATTTCATAGATCCTTTGATCCATAAATTTGTAATCGTTGCCCTTTTCTGGTTTATATAATGATAGTCTTGGCATATACATATTTATCGATACGATAAATACTATTGGAGAACAAGACATATGGCTACAGGTATAAGTACACAAAAACAAGAAATATTCGACTATGTTAACGCATTTTTAGGTGGAGGCATGGTTGATGTTGAACTTGACCCAATTCATTACGAGTCTGCTTTAACAAAAGCACTAACAAAGTATAGACAAAGAACAGATCATGCTGTAGAAGAGTCATACTTGTTTTTAACTCTTACTGAAGATCAAAACGAATACATACTACCAAGTGAAGTTATTGAAGTACGTAAATTGTATAGACGTTCAATTGGTTCGCGTAGTGGCAATGGCGGCGGTAGTTCAATGTTTGAGCCATTTAACTTAGCATTTACAAATACATATCTACTAAGCGGCTCAACACAAATGGGCGGATTGGCAACATATGATATGTTTGCAGGATATCAAGAACTTGTAGGACGTATGTTTGGATCTTTTATAGAATTTAAATGGAATACTACAACTAAAAAATTAACAATATTACAACGTCCAAGAGGCGAAGAAGAAGTGTTAATTTATGCATACAACTATAGACCAGATGATCAATTATTTCAAGACTATCTTGCAAAGCAATGGATCAAAGATTACACACTAGCATCATGTAAATATATGCTAGGCGAAGCACGTAGTAAATTTGCAACAGTAGCAGGACCACAAGGCGGTACATCTTTAAATGGTGACAGCCTTAAATCAGAAGCACAACAAGAAATGGATAAGTTAGAACAGGACTTAGCATTACAAGTTGCAGGTGGTGTAGGCTACGGATTCTTAATTGGCTAACCCAACACATAAAGAAGCCTGCAGGCTTTTTTATATGGTTAAAGGCCATCTTCCAAACGATATAAACACAATATATGCTTGCTATAACGGCTACTTTAGACGTCTGTGGAATAATAATGAATGTTACACACACGAAATAGGCTTTGAAGAAGAATATAAGAAAATGCTTGACAAACAACATAAATGACCTTATACTATATAGATAATTAAGGAGTCATTATTTTGTTGCCCAAACTGTTAATTGTCGGCCATGGTCGTCATGGTAAAGATACTGTATGCGAAATGTTAGAAGCATACGGATATACATTTCAATCATCATCTAAATTTTGTTCAGAACTTTTTATCTTTAACGATCTAAAAGAACAATACAACTATGCCAACGAAGAAGAGTGTTATGCTGATAGACACAATCATCGCACAGAATGGTATAATATGATACACGATTATTGTAAAGATGATTTAGCAAAATTAGGACGTAACTTATTTGCAGAACACGACATATATTGCGGACTACGTAATAAACGTGAATTCTTTGCAATGCAAAATGAAGAAATTTTTGATTATGCTATTTGGGTAGATAGAGCAGATCATTTGCCTCTAGAAGATCCTAGTTCAATGAGTATTGAGCAATGGATGTGTGATTACACAATTGATAATAATGGTGATTTAGCACGTTTGCAAAAAAACGTAGATATACTAATTAAAACTATTTTTAAAAATCGGGGACTAAATCACCCTGCTTCCACGCAACTCCCTCTTTTTGAAGAGTCCTTTGGCAGTTAGCACAAACAGTTTTTAAGTTAGTAGGACGACAGTTTTCAAGGCGCCCGTCAATATGATATACATCAAACTGTTCAATATGTTTTGATTTGTATCCACACTTTTCGCATTCATTCTTTTTAATATATCCGTATTGTTGCCAACGAGGTAATCCTTTGCCTGGCCCGCTATACCTAGCACAACTTTCACATTTACTTCTGTAGTATGGCTTGTTAGACTTATAATAGTTTATAGCACACGGTTTGCTTTTACAATTTTTGCATAATGGTCTCATACTATTATTTACCTGCCCTTTTCGGTCCCTTTTTATAGGTGTTTATCACGGTCGATTTGTAAAATCTTGCTAAATAACTATAACAACTACTCAACAGGAGAAAAAAAATGGCATTATCATCACCAGGTGTAGAAGTCAAGGTAATAGACGAAAGTTTTTATACCCCAGCTGAACCAGGCACCGTACCAATGATTTTTGTTGCTTCCGCAGAAAATAAGACTAACGGGAGTGGCACAGGAACAGCAGAAGGAACGCTAAAAGCAAACGCTGGCAAACCTTACTTGCTTACTTCACAAAGGGAATTAGCTGAAACATTCGGCGACCCAGTATTTTATACAGATTCAAATAACAACCCAATACACGGCGGAGAGCTAAACGAATATGGTTTACAAGCTGCTTACTCGTTACTAGGTGTTAGCAATAGAGTTTATGTAACTCGTGCAGATATTGACTTAGGTGTTTTAACACCAACAGCAGACGAACCAAAAGATGCTCCATCAGATGGAACAAATTGGTTTGATACTAATGATAGTTCATATGGTATTTTTGAGTGGAACAGCTCACCAAAGAACATCACAGGCGGTCAGTCATTTAGCGTAAGAACTCCAATAGTTATTACAGATACAACTAAGTTAGACGGCAACGGTGATCCTAAAGAGTCAGTTGGAAATATAGGTGATTATGCAGTAAAAGCAACAACCGATGTTCTAAGAGTGTACTACAGAAACTACACAGGTAGTTGGGTTAGAGTAGGCTCAACAGCGTGGACAAATTCACACTCCGTAGCACAAGGTACAGCATCTAATCCAACACTTGGTGCAACAACAAACTTAACTATTACTGTTGGCTCTGGTTCAGCAATTACAGTAGCAGAAGGTACAAACTTAACAGATACAGTATCAACAGCAAACGCAGATGCAAGTTTCCAATCAGCAGGAATTAGTTTTGCTGCAATTGATGGCAAATTTAGCATATTTAATGATGCAACAACTGATGAAAGAATTACTATTGCTGACACAGATGGCTTGCTTGGTAAACTAGGTTTAACAGCAGGAACATTTGATGCACCTAAAACACAAATTAGTGCTCACACAAGTGTACCTGAATTTAAGTCAGGTGATACAACTCCACGCCCAACAGGCAGTGTTTGGTTAAAAACTACTGAGCCTAATCAGGGTGCTAATTGGAAGTATAAGCGTTATAATGCTAACACAGCATTATTTGATAATGTTTCAGCACCAATTTACGGTTCAGGCGCAGCGGCTTTATATTGGTTAGACAGAAGCGGTGGCGGTGTTAACTTACCAGCAGGAACTACTTTTGTAAAATCAAATGCAGAAGATGCAACTTCAGTTGAAGGCGCATTTACAATCTTTAGTCGTGCTAACACAGGCGCAACTACAATTACTGGTAGTGCAATTACAGCACTAACATTTGCTGCCTCAGCATATGCATTTAATATTGCAGAAACAGACGCAGGTAAAACAGCGTTACAAAGTGCTGTAACAGTTAGCTTCACAGCAACAGGTGCTGTAGGCGATGCAGACTTAATGGCAGGTGCTATTAACAATTCAGCATTAGAAAATATTCAAGCAGAAGTAACAGCAGACAACAAACTAGTTGTTAAGCACACACAGGGTGGCGACTTTACTATTGTTGATACAGACGGCGCATTTGCAACTGCTGGATTTGTAGCATTTGTAGTTGGCAACCCAAGCACAACAACTAACTTATACAACAGAAATAGTGTACTTACAGCAAGTAACTGGAAGAAGGCAGTATTCACAGCAAGTGATGATGCTCCAGGAGCATTGGCTGCACAAGGTGCATTATGGTACAACAGTATTGTTGACGAAGTTGACATGTTAATCCACAATGGTACTACATGGGTAGGCTATCAGAACTTTAGTTCAGATTATGCAGATACTAACCCAACTGGTCCTATGGTTTCAGCAACAGAGCCAACACAGCAAACAGATGCAACAGCATTAGTTGACGGTGACCTTTGGATTAGCACAGCAGATTTAGAAAACTATCCATTAGTTTATAGATATGACGGTGTTAACTTAGCATGGTCAATAGTAGACGTTACAGACCAAACATCTGAAGACGGTGTATTATTTGCAGATGCACGTTATAACACAGCAGGCGCAAACGGAGACGAAGCTGGTAGTATTGTTGACTTATTAACAAACAACTACTTAGACCCAGATGCTCCAGATCCAGCACTATATCCAAAAGGTATGTTGCTATGGAATTTGCGTAGAAGCGGATTTAACGTTAAGCGTTTTGAGCGTAACTATATAGACATTAATGGTACAAACGGTAGATTTAACAATGACGAATCAATGGCTGGTTACTATCCACACAGATGGGTAACTGAGTCAGGCAACCAAGCTGATGGTTCAGGTAGCTTTGGACGTAAAGCACAGCGTAAAGTTGTTATACAAGCGTTACAGGCTATGGTTAATAGTAATGATGATATTAGAGATGACGAATCAAGACTATTCAACGTTATGGCAACACCAGCGTATCCAGAGCTAATTGGCGAAATGGTATCACTAAACTATGATAGAGGACTAAGTGCATTTATCGTAGGTGATAGTCCAATGAGATTAACACCAGATGCTACTTCACTAAATGAATGGGCAACTAACGTTCGTAGGGCTGTAGAAGATAATGACGATGGCTTAGTAAGTTTCGACGAATACTTAGGCATTTACTATCCAGCAGGATTTACAAGTGATAACGCAGGTAACAACATTGTTGTTCCAGCATCACACATGGCGTTAAGAACTATTGCACTAAGTGATCAGGTATCGTTCCCATGGTTTGCACCAGCAGGTACAAGACGTGGTGGTGTTACTAACGCAACAGCAGCAGGTTATATTAATAGCGAAGGCGAATTTGTAAGTGTAGCACTTAACGAAGGTCAAAGAGATACACTTTACGCACAAGCAATTAACCCAGTTACATTCCTAAGCGGAAGCGGATTGGTTGTATTTGGACAGAAAACAAGAGCAAGAAATGCAAGCGCATTAGATAGAATCAATGTAGCACGTTTAGTTGTATACTTACGTAGTCAACTTAACAAACTTGCAAAACCTTACTTGTTTGAACCAAATGACAAAATTACAAGAGATGAAATCAAAGGTGCAGCAGAAAGTCTAATGTTAGAACTTGTTGGACAAAGAGCACTTTATGACTTCCTAGTTGTATGTGATGAATCAAACAACACACCAAGTAGAATAGATCGTAATGAACTATATCTTGACATTGCAATTGAACCAGTTAAGGCAGTAGAATTTATATTCATTCCACTTAGACTTAAAAATACAGGAGAAATTGCAGGACTTTAATTAGGTGATAGACCCCTGAAATATGGGGTCGACACTTTGATAAATACTAGCAACAGGAGAAAAATAGAATGGCAATCTCAACATTATCAAAAATTACAGTTCCTTTAGCAAGCGATACAAGCGCAAGCAATCAGGGACTTTTAATGCCAAAACTACAATATCGCTTTAGAGTGACATTGGAAAATTTTGGTGTAACAAACGCAACAACAGAATTAACAAAACAAGTTATTGATGTTACCCGTCCTAACATAACATTTGAAGAAATTACACTAGACGTGTATAACTCCAGAAGTTACTTAGCAGGTAAACATACTTGGGAACCAATTACATTGAATGTACGTGATGACGTAAGTAACAATGTACAGAAACAAGTAGGCGAGCAACTACAGAAACAGTTTGACTTCTTCGAACAGTCAAGTGCAGCAAGTGGTATTGACTACAAGTTCCTAACACGAATTGAAGTATTAGACGGTGGTAACGGTGCAAATGAAGTAGGTGTTTTAGAAACATTTGAACTTTATGGCTGTTTCCTAAATAATGCTAACTACAACACACTAAACTATGCAACAAGTGATGCAGCTACTATTGCACTATCAATTAGATATGATAACGCAATTCAAACTCCAGTAGGTCAAGGAGTTGGTACAACAATTGGCAGAACAGTCAACACGTTAGTTACCGGCGGCGGCGTATAATAAACGCTAACTAGATTGCTATTCAAATAAGAAAAGGAAGTCGGAAACGTCTTCCTTTTTTTTATATACGCACATAATCCTTTAGGATAAATATTAGTATGGCAAATAAGTTAAACGGATTCTTAGACAATTTTTTCGGTGGTGCTCTAAACCCTAAGGGTAACTTAGGCGACTTTGCACATGCTTCTAGATTGTATGTAGACGATGCATTTAGGCTAGCCCCTAAAACAAAGTTTCTTTATTTTGTAAATTTTAATTTTTACAAAGATGACAAGCACGATGTTTTAGCAGGGTTTCCAAAGATGCAAAATAGACACAGAGCAGAAATAAACATGCTCGTAAAAAGTGTTGACCTTCCACAATACAGATCAGCTGTTGAAGTAAAAAATGCTTACAACAGAAAAAAGAACGTACAAACACGTATAGATTATACTCCTGTTAGTCTTACAATGCATGACGATAATAATGGTCTAACAACTATGCTTATGGAAGCATACTATAGATATTACTATAGAGATAGCAACATATCCAATATTACAGCAAGTTATGACCCACGTTCAGCTTACAAAGAAGCAAATGGTAGAACATACCGATTTGGTCTTGACAATGACAAAATGGTGCCTTTCTTTAAAGACATAAAATTATATCAATTTAGCAGACACGAATATACAGAATACACGCTTGTTAATCCACTTATCGAAAGTTGGGGACATGATACTATGGATCAAACAGACGGTTCTGGTATAGCAGAAAACAAAATGACTATTAACTATGAGGCTGTATTGTATAGTAGAGGTAAAGTAGGCGAAGATAGTCCTGCAACGTTTGCAACAGATCATTACGATACTTCACCAAGTCCATTAAGTGTAGCAGGCGGAGGCGTAGCCAGTTTGTTTGGTGGAGGCGGAGTACTTGACGGTGCATCAAGTGTGCTAGGCGATATTACTGGCGGCACTTTTGGTTTAGGTAGTGTACTTACACTTGCTAATACTGTTAAGAATGCAAAAAAATTAAGTAGTGATAGTCTTAAAGCAGAAGGTTTAAGTATTTTAACTGGAGCCATTACAGACGTAGGCAAAAAAGGATTAGGCGGATTACCAGGTATATCAGTTCCTAAGACTAACGGCAATGGCGGCAGTGCAGCTACTACAACTGCTACATCAAATAGTGCAACTAATAATTCTGCACTTTCAGCAGCAAAAGTTGGCGCGGCACAAGTAGCAAATAACTTACCCCAAACAACAGGCGGAGGTACCTAATGGTACAAGGAAATTTACCACAACGAGGTTACAATAATAGTGACGAACCAGTTAGAGAATTTTTTGATACTTATTATCAAAATAAATTAGAATTTCCTAGCAATGATGTAGATGCTGTATTGGCATATTTTGGCAAGCGCGGCTTTGAAGATAGAGCCAGTGCAAGTGTTGCTAGTATACTTCTACAACAAGCAAAACTAGATGGAGTTCCGGTATTTAGATTACTTGACACATTAACAGGTTTAAATGAAACTCAACTTAGTGCGTTAGTTACAGAAATATTAAACTATGCTAGAGGAAAAACAAGTACTCTAGGTTTTCAAGTACCAATAGAAACTAACATTATAGAGTCCAGAAACATAGAAGTTTTTGAGGACTAGAAATGGGCAGATTCGCTCAGGGTAAATTTAATCTAAAAAATCCTGACAAATACTCAGGCAACAAAACTCCTACATACAGAAGTAGTTGGGAATTTGCATTTATGCGGTTTTGTGACGAACATCCAAGTGTAGCTCAATGGGCTAGTGAATCAATAAAAATTCCATATAGACATCCTTTTACAGGAAAGCATACTATATATGTACCTGACTTTTTTATAGTGTATGTAGACAAAAACGGCAAACAAAAAGTTGAACTAATAGAAGTTAAGCCAGCAAATCAAACAATTAAAGAAAAAGTAGGCAGATCAAAAGTAAATCAAGCGGCATGGGTAGTAAATCAAGCCAAATGGGGTGCAGCACAAGCATGGTGTAAACAAAAAGGTATCTTTTTTAGAATAGTAAACGAAGATGATATTTTTCACCAAGGCAGAAGAAGATAAATAATACTAGTAGTTAATAGGAAGTACTATGACGAAAAAATTAGAAGAAATGTTAGATTTACCAGAGTCTAAAGAAATAATACAAGAAGCAATGGCCAAAGAAGAGCCTAAGCCTATCGCACAGCATAGAGAAACATTACGTGATATTGCTGAGTTCGATAAGATTAGTTCAGCATTACCTGCAGTAAAAGGGTTAGGTCAAATGGCGGATGTCGAACTTAACGACATTGCTGACAGAGCATTAACAGCATACGAAGATTTAATGGATCTTGGTATGAATGTTGAATCACGTTATAGTGGTCGTGTATTTGAAGTAGCAGGCGGCATGTTAAAAACAGGGCTTGATGCTAAGATAGCAAAACTAGACAAAAAACTAAAAATGGTTGATTTACAACTTAAAAAAGAAAAATTGGATAAAGACAGTGGCGCCGTAGATGACAGTATGGTCAACGGAGAAGGCTATGTTGTAACAGATCGCAACAGTCTATTAGAGAAACTAAAAAGCGTCCAATCAGATAAATAATATATATAGGAAAATTACAATGGCGTTTGAAAAATTTTTAGCAGAAGCAAAAAAGGTGTATCCTTTTAAAATCGGTATAGCTGGAGAACTTCCAGAAGGCTGTGAGGACATGTTAAAAACATGCTTAGAAAAGTATGGAGTTAACAATATAACTTCAGGCAAGAAAACACCTATTCAAGAACGTCCGTTAGATTTTCCTCAACTACAAAATATGGAAGTTACATATTTTGAAACAGAACTTAATTATCCAACAACAACTCAAGTACTCCAAGAGTACTTAGGTCAATGCTGTGGTATAGACCAATCTTACATCATTGTTAGAAACCCAATGGAACCACAAGAGCAATATCAAGAAGAAACACAAGACGGTGAGTATGTTGCAAAACTAACTACCGAAGAACTAGAAAGCGTTGACGGCCAGGGCGAAGTTGCAAGCAACAGAGTAATGGACTTGTTAAAAGAGTTAGAAACAGCTCGTAAAGAGCGTAGTTTTGATACTGTCGACGGACCAGTTGGTGAGTCAAGTGATATCGACAACAGCGAAAACACTAAAAGCGCAATAGGGAGCTAATTATGAATATGAAAGATATGATTCAGCGTATGACAGATATTGAATCTACAAAACAACAATTAAATGAAAACGAAGCAGGTATGCCGCCTATGGGTGCGCCAATGAGTGCTCCAGCAATGGACCAAGGCAATCCTGTAACAATTAACGTATCAATGAATGCTAGTGGTAAAGAACATGTAGCAGACTTATTAGATATGATGAAAAACGCAGGACTAAATGACGCAGAACCTGTAAGTGCAAAAACACTTTCACCACGTTTAGACATGGAGCGTTTAGCAGGTATAATGGACAAACCAGAAATTCCTGGTAAAGATGATGTAGAAGGCGACAAAGACGTTAGTGCAAGTAGTTGTAGCGACGATGTTGATTTAGATGGCGAAGAAGGCATTGAAGAATTTGCTAATTCACCAGAAGGTTCAGAAGGCGATCCAGACTATAAAGATCATCATTATATGACTAAAGATTTAAGCGGCGGTATTAATCGTAAAAAGAAACAATACAAAGCTGCACAGCCAGGCGATAATGCAATGGCAATGGAAGGTATTAAAGAGCATCTTTATAACTTACTAGCTGAAAAGAAAGGCAAGCCAGACTTTTTAGATCTAGATAAAGACGGCGACAAGAAAGAGCCAATGAAAAAAGCTGCTAAAGACGCAGGCAAAGGCAAAGGTAGCAAACCTAAAAAAGGTCAAGTACCTCCACAGTTCCAAAAAGAAGCAATGGAAGAGAAAAAAGAGAAGTGTCCAGAATGCGGCAAAAAAGGTAAAGTTAAATTGATGGCTTGTGCCAGCTGCGGCTGTAAATAAGTAATAAAAATACTACTAGCTCTCACAACTCAAATAGCGACTCCGGTCGCTATTTTTTTCACTAAATATTATTATGGCAACTAAAAGTTTAGATGGTGTTCTCACCAAGAAAGCAAATCAGAAAGAAACATTTACTGAATCTCAGATCGAAGATCTTGCTAAGTGTATGGACCCTGATTTAGGATACTTATATTTTGCAGAGAGATTTGCATATATTCAGCATCCTGTACAAGGCAAACTATTGTTTGCTCCGTTCGAATACCAGTTACGATTAATGCATTCATATCACAGTTATCGTTTTAACATTAATATGATGCCTAGACAAACAGGTAAAACTACGTGTGCAAGTATATATCTTGCTTGGTATGCTATGTTTAATCCAGATCAAACTATTCTTGTAGCGGCACACAAGTACACTGGCGCACAAGAGATTATGGCACGTATACGTTACGTATACGAAACTTGTCCTGATCATATTAGAGCAGGTGTTACTAGTTATAACAAAGGTAGTATTGAGTTTGAAAACGGTTCACGTATTGTAGCACAAACTACAACAGGTAACACAGGACGTGGTATGAGTATATCATTACTATACTGTGACGAGTTTGCATTTGTGCAACCTAATATTGCTGAAGAATTTTGGACTTCAATATCACCTACACTAGCAACAGGTGGTCGTGCTATTATTACTAGTACACCTAACAGTGACGAAGATACATTTGCAACTATTTGGAAGCAAGCAGAAGAAAAGTTTGACGAACACGGTAATGAACAAGAATTAGGCATAAACGGATTTCATAGTTTTGTTGCCCAATGGGATGAACATCCTGATAGAGACGAAGAATGGAAAGTCCAAGAAATAGGACGTATAGGCGAAGAAAAGTTTAGACGTGAATATGGTTGTGAATTCTTAGTATTTGATGAAACATTAATATCAAGTATACATCTTGCAACCATGGAAGGTGTAAGTCCTATATTAAATATGGGGCAAACACGTTGGTACAAGAAGCCAACTTCAGAATATACATATGCTGTCGCACTTGACCCTAGTATGGGTACAGGTGGAGACTATGCCGCAATACAAGTGTTTGAACTACCTAGTTATACACAGGTAGCAGAATGGCAACACAACACTACAGCAATACCTGGACAAATAAGAGTACTAGCAGACATTTGTAAGTACATACAGTCCGAGACTAATAACGAAAATGGTGTATATTGGTCTGTAGAAAATAATGGTATTGGAGAAGCGGCACTAATCGTTATAAACGATTTTGGGGAAGAGAATATACCAGGCCTATTTGTGTCTGAACCAATTCGAAAAGGCCATGTACGTAAATTCCGTAAAGGATTTAACACAACACATGGCACAAAAATAACAGCATGTAGTAGATTAAAAACAATGGTTGAAGGCGACAAAATGATTGTGCATAGTAAACCATTGTTATCTGAACTAAAGGCATTTGTTGCTACAGGT
>Ga0233444_10000978_pt1 | contig 34222 bp, 25 predicted proteins | sample SI_124_October20_6_FD_182792 | JGI IMG/M metagenome (GOLD analysis project Ga0233444, IMG submission 182792) | Seawater microbial communities from Saanich Inlet, British Columbia, Canada - SI_124_October2016_10_MG | ecosystem: Environmental > Aquatic > Marine > Inlet | place: Canada: British... | reverse complement strand
ATGACACTGTTCTAAGTATCCTGTTTCTTTATCAATCCATAGTACGATCTCTGCCGGACCGTCATAATTCATAGTACTAGTTTTACCCAGATCAGTTTTTGATGAATACATAGTATCTGGTAAACTGTAAGTTAGTGTTTTTTGTATATTTGCCATGTTTAATCCTTAACTGTATGTTACTCTTACTAATCCGCCTGCACCGAATGAACCCCAACAAGCACTACTTGAACCAATACCGTGACCTGCTCCGCCACCGCCTGGAAATGCTGCGTGTGATGAACAACAAGCCAAGTTACCTGTACACCAGTGTTTGCCACCTACTCCGTGTGGTGCTGCAAATGGTCCTGAAGGGCCACCCTGCACTGAAAAGTAATCAGCACAACAGTTGTACTGTCTATTCATTGAACCTGCTGTTCCTCTAAATGTCATATCAGCGCCATAACTTGCTTCGTTACAAGCATTTGCTTGCCAACTACTGTTATATAAACCTCTGTTACACTGAACGTTACCAATGTGACAGTTATAACAGTTTGAAGATTTATCCCAAATTGTAGGACCGCCCATACCGCCTGTTACACAAAAATTACTTAATCCTGTACCGTTAACGTAACTTCTACAACCATGACGGTTGTTTACGTTACAACTACAACAACAACTACATGCTGAAGATCCAGCAGCACAAATTGTGTAGTTTGTGCCATCGCTAAAATTGTGTACTGATTTTTGTAGTGTTTTTACAGCGTAGTTTCCGCCCTGTCCACCAATTCCGTTGTCATAGTCACCACCTGATGAGCCACCTGGGCCTCCACCTGATAGTATTTCAAATTTAATTGATGTAGTTCCTGCTGGTACTGTCCATTGACAACATCTTCCACCATTACAAGGTGTCCACCAATCGCCGTCATATACATAAAATTCGTAACCTTCAGCAATTTTACATTGATGTTGACTATTTGAATAAACTATACCTTTGTCTGATAATTGTACTGGCATTATGCGTCTCCTCTTTTAATCATATCTAATTCTTCTTTTAAACTTTTTATAGATTCTATTAGCAGTGGAATAATTCTTTCATAATTTACGGCAAGATATCCATCTTCTCTTTCTACTACTGCTGATGGAAGAACTTCTTGTACCTCTTGGGCAACAACTCCGTAATCACGTTCTGTTCTTTCTGGATGCATTTCTTGTGCAATGCTGTTCCAGTTATATTCGTATCCTGAAATCTTTGCAATTTTTTCTAAACTGCCATCAATTTTTTCAAGGTTTTCTTTTAGTCTTTTGTCTGAAGATGCATATGAATATATATCTCCACCTACATACATTGCTCCTGAAACTCCAACACCGCCTGTTACTACTAGTGTTCCAGTAGTTTTACTTGTTGATGCTGTGTTACCACCTAGTGTCATTGTTCCTGTACTTGGCTGGAATGCTAATTTTGTTGTTGATACGTCTGTAACTGTTAAAAACCCTGAAGTTTGTGTTGTGATAACAGGGTAATATGTTGCACTTGCTGCTGTTTCGTCAGTGTGTGTTGCACCTGCTGCTTGCCATGATAACACTCCACTACCGTTTGATACTAGAGCATATCCTGATACTGTTGCATCTGCTGCTGGTAAAGTCCATGTAACATCACCTGCAATAGTTGTAGGTGCTTTAAAAGCAACATAGTTTGTATCATCTGCATCGCCAAATCTTAAATCAGATTGTAACCCTAAATGCGTATTTGCTTGTATGTTAACTCTACCAGATCCCTGAGGATCAATAGTAATGTCCAGACCTGGTGCTGCACTAATAGTAGCATTGGTAATGTTAATACCACCTAATGCTCCACCTACTTCACCTGATGTTATCTTTCTTGCCATTTAGTTTTCCTCTTAGTTACGACCTATCATTATACAGTTGCAGTTTCAATACCCATTGCTACTGCGCTGATTCCAACGGTAGCAGCATAGATACTAATAATTTTACCTGTGTCTAAAACAAGTCCTGTTCTTTCTAACACACCATTTGCTGCAATAGTTGTACCGTATTCGATAAACTCGCTATTTGCTGGTGCACCTGGACCTGCTGTTGTTGTAATTGCTACTCTAACTTGAATAGCACTACTAGTTCTGTTAGCAAGGCTAATTGAAGCCACTGCAAATGTATCTGCCGGAACTGTGTATAAATCAGTGTACGTTAACGCACCTAAATCTACTGCTCCTAATCTTCCTGTTGCCATTTTATTTGTTCTCCACTGTTATTTAGTTCAAAAAGTAATTATATGCTAAAGGAAGGCCCACAACGCCACCTTTAAAGTTGAATTTAGCATTCATTTCAATTACACCGCCTGTTGTAGTAGTAATAGTGTTGTTTTGAATTGTAATAAATCCAGCCGTTACACTGTTAACGTTAAGAGAGGCACCACCGCCACCAATTTGTGAACTGATGTACGATTTAATTGCTCTCTGCGTTGGAACAATATTATCACTATTAGCACTAAAGAATGGATCTGTACTAAACTCTTGTACACTTGCAGAGTTACCACCTAGTGTAACTTCACCTAGTGTAAGTTCTTGTAGTCCTGAAATATTAAATGCATCAGCATTCAATGTTGCAACACCCGTTGATTGTTCAATTGTAAACAAGTCGCCAACTCTAAAGTTACCGTCTTGGTCAGTTGATGTAAAGAATACTCTACCACCGTTGTTATCTTTTGTTTCATTTGCTTGATCTGGCAACTGAGTTGGTGTATTAGGATAGTTAGTAGTAGCAAATCCACCAGTACCAATATCTAGGAAATCGTGTCCTGTCAAACGTACCTGTGAATATCTAATTCTAGTTGTTACTGTTGCTCCATCTGGTGGTGAATCAAATACTGTTACATCTGGTGCAACTTGTAAAAATGCTGTGTAACTTCCATCATACGAACCTAGTAGTGAAATAACCTGTACCAGTTTAAATGTTCTTTCTGGCAAGTGTCCAAACACAACGTTTGATCCTACTGCTGGAATTTTTGAAAGTCTTCTTACAGCAACAAACTGTCCGCTTTGGAATAAGTCTGCAAAACCGTTACCACTTAACAAGTCTGCACTTGCTGAAGTATATCCTGTTCCTCTATTAGTAAAGGATGGGCAACCTAATGCACCTTTACCAATTCTAACTTGTGTAGGTGCTTCGTATGTATTATTAGGATCTGTAATAGTTAATGTAGGTGCTGTGCTATATCCACTGCCTGGCTCTACAAGTCTAATTGCAAATATTTTTTCAGTTGCAACAAATGCTCTACCAGTAGTAGTTGCACCTGCTTTAATTTGCATTGCTCCGTTACCACTTCCTTGTCTAACTCCTAAGAAACTACCTACTTGCTGTGGATTACCAAATGCTGTTGCTACTAATCCATTGCTTTCTGCATGTGTTCTTGCAGTCCAAACAATACCATCTGGTGATGTAGCATAATTTGCACCGTTGCTTACTGCTACAAACATACCTTGTCCGTATTCAATATTAGACCATTGTGCTGTAGCCGGAAGTGTACTTGCTATCCATGTTACTCCACCGTCAATACTTACTGCGGCTGCTGTTCCGTTTGTTGATGAAACTGCAACGAATCTGTTATTACCATAAGTTACACTGCTCCAGTTTGAGCTGCTTGGTAAAGTTGCTGCTGTCCATGTTACTCCAAGATCGCTGGAGTATGCTGCTGCTGTGCCGCCACTTGCTACTGCTACCCAGTATCCTTGACCGTATGCAATGCTTTCCCAAGTTGTCGCACTAGGTAGTGTTCCTGGGGAAGTCCATGATACGCCGTTAGTTATTGAAAGTGCAACTGCGTTTGTACCAGTTTTGATTGCCATAAAGTTACCAGCACCGTATCCAATTGCGTTCCAAGTTCCTGTGCTTGGTAAATTACCACCTGCTACATAAGTTGCACCAGAGTCTAATGAATAAGCAACATCATCAACACCACTGCCTCCTGCTATAGCAACTATTGCTGATGCATTTTCTCTTGCTTCACCTGCAATTGTTGTAAATGTGCCTACACCAGTAGCAACAAATGTTGTTCCTGTAACAATTGAAGTTGATCCAATTGATAACCAAGGTGTGTCACCTGGTGTTGTAATTGTGTAAGAACGTCCTGCAACAAAATTTCCTGCACTAATAACTCTTTGTAAGCGTCCTGCAGCAATTCCTGTCCAAGTTGTACTTACTGGTAATGCTGTGCCTGCAGTAAATGTAGTAGCATCTAATGATGCGTTTGTTGTTGTACCACTTGCACTACTAATTGCAACAAATGTTCCGCCTCGTGCTGTACCATCCTTATCAAATGCTAGGATTGCACCAGAGGCAGCATTAACTGCTGTAATTGTAAGTGTAATATTGTTTGCTCCAGTTGTTCCTCCAACTGATGCTCCGTTAAATGTTAAAACTTCATTTACAGCATATCCAGTTCCGCCAGCAATTAAATCAACTCTATACTTGGTACCTTTTGCAGTAACATTAAATGTTGCGCCAGATCCAGATCCTGTTGTTGAGTTTTGTGAAATAGTTGCATAAGTGTTATAGAACTCACTGTATGTAATTCCTGTCCAACTTGTACTTCCATTAGTAGTTCTAGCAGTAGTACTATGAGTTGGTGCAGTAAACGCTACTTGAGGTTCAATTGTATAAGTTGTTGATGCATCAGGTGCTGCAATAGTAGTACCTGGTACTATATGATCCCAACCTGCTGCGCCTGTTGAAGGTTTTGTAACAGTTGCTACTTTAGTACCTGAGTTATATGTTGCAATATTACCAAACTGCCCAACACCTGTACCACCATCTAGGTAAACTCTCATACCTATATAAGCCAAAGATGTTTCAGAGTCAGTTGCAGCAATTGTAATCTGTGATGTTGTTCCGCCCTGTGCAGTGTTTGAATTTGTAATATATCCAAATCCACCATAGTTTCCTTCTGCTTCTGGTGCTGCTGTTGAATCATCAACATTATCAAGAAGTCTTACTTCGAATACAGAGTCATCTCTAAATTCTTTATCTTGTTCTGCTGTTGCATTTGATCCTGCACCAAATAGTCCCCATTCAGTTTCAGTATATTCTGATCCAGCATTAGTAAATTCAAAGTTAAGGATTTTATTAGCAGTGTCAGTCATAACACTTCCAACTGTTGCTTCAAACTGTAATCTGTTATCAACAATCGCTGTTCCAGGAGTTTCAGTTGAATCAAATCCTTCTGCTACTGAACCAAACGATCCGTATGAGTTATTACCGTTTGTACCTCTAATTCTTCCACCTTCTGTAGCCAAGTAACCAATGTGTGAGTAATATGTAAACACTGATACAAGCTCTGCTCTACCATTGTTTGCTACCCAAGCACCAATACCATCACTAATTAATTGTGTAAAGTCGTTTGATACTATTGAATCGTTACCACCTGCATGTAATGCTCCGTCAATTTTCTGACCAATAGCAGCATTACCAAACGTTGCAACGTTTTGTACATATGGTGAACGTGCAATAATCCAAGTACGGAAGTCATCTACTCCCCAACCTGGATCTAATGAAGCGTAAGCACCTGCTGATACTCTAGATGTTCCGTATTCGTTTGCCGGTAATACATCTCCACGTAATCCGTCAAGTGTCATATTACGTAAACCAGTTCCGTTACGTAAGTAGAAGAAATCTTCTTCCATGCTACCTGTAACTGAATTGGCATAATATCTTGCGCAATATCTTGATTTATAATTTGAAGACCATTGTAAATCCCATTTCATTGCATCAATATATTTGTCTACATCTCTAGCACATGATGTTTCGCTATAAACTATTTCAACGCCCATTGCGCCGCCTGATGCAGTTGATAATCCAAGTGCATTAGCACCGTCTCTAGTTGTGCTTACAGTAAACGAAGTTGCATTAATAATTTCTTTTACATAATAAGTTGTGCCTGTTGCTAATCCGCCAATTACAGTTCCTGTGAATTTTATTCCAACATTCCTTACTAACCAACTAGTATCAGAAATTGTTACTGAATTTAAACCAGCGTCTGTTGCTGTTGCAGTATCGCTAAATGTTTGATCGATATATGCAGCAACTTCTGCTTTAATAAATGCTCTATTTTCTTCAAGTTTTAATCTAGCATAGTCTCTGTTTCTAACATCAGTTGCACAAACATCTCCTTCGTTTGTTGCACTAAAGAATATTGTGTCTAATTTGTCCATCAGCAATACAACTCTTGCTGCGGCTGTTGCATCACTGTTTAAGTATGTTGCAGTATCAGCAGCAATTACACTTGCTAGATATTTGAAAGAAGCTCTAGTAGCGGCTTTCTGTCCTTTAGTGTATACATCGCTTGAAGTACTACGCAAATATGCTAGTGCTGCAATGTGTGTTGCAAAATTTGTTGAGTCTGCATTAGATGCTCCAGCACCTAACATGAAGTCAAACATAACTGCTTCGAGAATTAATCTTGTATCTCTTTTACACTTAGCAGAATCATATGTAAGTGTAGAAAAGTTGTTAGCAATGTAAGTAGTAACCAGTGTTGCAAGGGCCTCTTGCTGCGCATCTAAGGTCTCTGCAGCGGTGATAAGTGCTGTTGTTGAACTTACAGCATTAGTAACTGCTGGATAGTTTTCTACGTGTGCCGGTACACTTAGTCCTGTTGCATTTGTTAATGTAACAACACTTCCACCGAATGTTAAACTAACTGTAAAAGTGCTTGTAGTAGGTGTGCTTATAACCCAATATTTTGTATCTGCTACTAAGTTATTTGAACTTTCTAATGGAATAAATGCATCACCAACTTGTAATCCGTGTACTGCACTTGTTGTAATAACATTTGATGCTGTTGTAGTTACAGTAACAAACGGTAAGTCTGCTCCTGTTGAATCACCAGCAAGTGTATTAAGTATAATATCAAAGTTACTTGAGACAAGCGTTGCAGGTGTAGCACCTGCATCTGAATTAAGATAACGTGGAGTATTAGTTTGTAAAGGTGTAATTGCTTGGTTCCTTACAATTTGTCCTAATATTGTTTTTAAGTAATTGTATGCTGCAATAGTTTGTGTAACTGCATTACTATTCAATGCACTTGTAGAACTTTCTCCATCCCAATATGCTTTTGCTGCATTTAGTGTTTGATAATTTCCACCATAAGTTAAATCATAACTTAAAGCATCTACAATGTAACCAACATCTTGTCTACATTTAGTTTTACTGTATTTTAAAGTTGGATAGTTATTTGTAATATACTGAATAACTTCTTCTTGTAGGAATTTTTTATTTTCAGTAACGTTTTCCTTAGCAGTACCATAACCTGCCAAGTAACCCGCATTGTATCCTGTTGGCTCTGTTAAATTGGTTGTATGTTTTACACCAAGTTTAAAATCAATTTGCTCCATGATTACATCGGCTAACTTCGCTGTAAGTGCTGGTGTTTCGGTATCATCTGCTACAGGCCATGTTTGGTCTTGAACTGCTGTGTTTCCTGTAGTAGGAGTTACTGTTGTACCTTGTACAACATTGTCAATGAATCCTTTCAAGTGTTTCAAAGTTTCTATAGAGTAGTATGAATCAGTTATGTCAGTACCGCTTTCAGTTGCGTCAGCCGCATCAACGTTTACTGTTCTAACTTCATCACCTAATATACAAACTTCTGCTGGAACAATGATAGGTAATATTTCTTTGTACTGTCCTGCTTTTACATACACTAATGCATTAGGTACAATTCTTTCTGGAATTGCGCTTGTGTCGCCTGCTGTAACAGTATCTGTTACAATCTTTAACAGTGATCCTACAGTTGTAGTAACACCTGTTTCAGTTACAATAGCAGTGTTAAAGTATTGGTCTGCAACTGCTGTTGAGTCAGTAGCATCTTGATATGCAACTGCTGGTGCTGTATTTGCTAATACATTACCCATAATTGTTTCTAGATATGTGTATGCTGCTACAGACTGTTGAGCTTCTGCTGCAAGTCCTGCACCACCATAAACTTTATCTTCTGACGATGCTGAAAATTCACCATCTGCACTAAATCCGTTAACAAACGATAGTGCTGCTGCACGTACTTTTAAATTTCCGCCGTGTCCAAGATCCCAAATAATTCTATCAATTATAAAACCAACGTCTCTTTCACACTTGTATTCGTCGAAATCAAAACCGTTCCAAATACCAGAGCCGCCGGCGTTAGCAACTTGATATTGGATCCAACTTGAAGTTTCTCTTTGTAAGAATATTCTATTTCTTTCTAACAAATTCTGTGCGTTAGGATTTCTTGGTCCATCTTCTATTTGTTCACAAGCATATCTAATTGTTTTAAATGGTCTATCAAGTGATGAACCGTGAACTGGTGAAAGTCCATCTGTTCCGTGCGGAGCAACGTAATAGATTTGATCTGTTTTTCCTAATGATTTCCATTCTGGAAGTGTTCCTGTTGATACTAGAACTTGTCCTTCTTCTCCAATCGGAAGTCTTGTTGGTCCAGCACCTGAGTAGTAAACCATATCACCTTCAGTTGTCAATACTGAAACATCACTACCAATTGTAAATGCATTCCAATACGTTCCTGAAATATCTTGATCTGGTCTTGAATTGTCTGCGCCGCCACCTGCTGCGCCTACTGTTGATCCATCGTCACCTTCTGATCTATGATTTAGTATACAGATATAACTGTTTGAACCAAAGCGTACAACGTCACCTACAAAATATCCATTGTCATCAGTCCATGTACCTTGCCAAGCAAAACCGCTGGCTACTTGATACCAATATGTTGTGTTAGGAGCAATTGCTGCTGCTCTACCAACCATAGTTCCTGTAGCAGTTGTAGGAACAAATTCAGTTCCTGCTGGCGCTATAGAAATAGTAAACTTTGTTGCGTCAGTAACTGTTTTAATATAATATGTTGCACCTTCAAATACATTTCCAATTGTACCTGATGTAAATCTAACAGCCATGTTTGCAACAAGTGCCGAAGTACTTGCTACTGTAAATGTATTATCAACTGCAGATGTTGCAGTAACACTTAGTACAGTTGAAGGAGAATCCTTAACTGCTCTGTATGTATATCCGTTTAATCTAACAGCATCACCAATCTTATATGATGTGTTAATAGACCAATCGCCTTGGTATGTAAAGTTTTCGCTTAATAAATCCCAATCAGTTTGACTTGATGCTGTAGGAACTGTTCCTGTGTGTTGTGTTTTTGATACATATTGGTTACCACCATATCTTACAATATCGCCTGACTGATACGGAGTACCAATGTTCCAATTATTTTCGTATTCAAAACCTTCTACAAACTGTTCCCAGTATCCGCTAGTTACGTCTGCTGCAAAATCTGTTGTTGAAGTATGACTCTGAGCTGCCTTGACTATCCATAAGCCAGCGCCTCTCTTAACAACATCATTAACTTTATATCTAGTTGCTGTTGTCCAATCACCCTTGTATTCAATTCCTTGATTGAAATAATCCCAATAACTTTGTTGTGCTTCTAAACCATCTGCAAGTGTAGCAGTTGAAGTATGTGCTGTTTTACAAACATAAGTTGTTCCGCCATACTTGACTAAATCGTTTACTTTGTATCTTGTTAATACAGTCCAATCAGTTTTCCAATCAAAACCTTCAGCAAATAAATCCCACTTGGCTGCGTCTACTTCTAATCCAGTTGTAGTTTCAGCGCCTGCGGCTCCTGTTCCTAAACTTGAATTTGATGTGTGAGAATCATTACAAAGGTATAGTAAACCACCATATTTAACAACGTCGTTAATTTTGTAAAATGTAGATACTGACCAATCGCCTTTCCAGGATTGACCATCGCTCATTTGATTCCATTTAGTCGGACTATACTCTAAATCTGTGTTAAAATCTGTTGAGTCTGATGTATGTCCTACCGCACAAATGTAAGTACGGCCGCCATATCGTATAACGTCATCGACGTAGTACGTTGAAGAAGGTGCCCAAGAGTCCTTCCAAACAAATCTAATTCTACCTAGTTTAAATTCAGCCATTGTATCTTTCCATTGTTATATTATATTTATCCATGTTACTATAGTTCTCCCTAAAGATCCTCTTCTCTTCTTAAAAATAGTTGCTGTCCTACTAATGTTCCGCTAATATTTGCATCAGTTCCTCTAAACGCTACAGGTCCTGGGAACAATACTTCGAGGCTAGCAACATTATCAATTAGATTAGGTCCTACCTTAATAGTACCAGCAATAAAGCTCGCTGTTAGTAGATCAGATCCACCAACATTTAATCTATTTTGTAAGTATGCTTTAATTGCTCTTTGTGTTGGTACAACATTATTACTATCTTGCGTAAATGCAGGATCTGTTGAGAATTCTCTAACAACTGCTCCTGAACCACCTAGTCTAACACCGCCAAGTGCTAGTTCAGTTAATCCACCTAGATCAAAGAAGTCAGCACTAATAGTTACAATACCTGTTGCCTGTTCAACAGCAAATAATTCTCCACATCTAAAGTTACCGTTTTGGTCTGTTGATGTATAGAATACACGTCCACCGTTAAGTTCTACAACTTCATTTTCTGGTGCGCCTGTATAAATTCCAGTTGAATAAAGCACAGGATAGTTTGTTTGTACTGCGTTTCCTGTTCCTACGTCAAGGAAGTCGTGTCCAGTAATCCTAACTTGTGAATATCTTTCTCTAATTTCTACTTGTGATGTATGTTCTAAGAAATCACTTAGTGTTAATTTTGGAGTTATTCTAAATAATACAGTTTGGCTTCCGTTACTATCAGTTTTTTCAAGTGTTGAAGTTTGAGTAGTATAAAATTCTGTTGCACCACGGAATCTTAACTGTGTTCCAGGTCCTGGTATTGGACCAGTTATTCCTGAAATAGTTACAAACTGTCCTTTTGGTATAACATCTGCAAAACCATCTCCTAATATGCTTACCTGTGTGCTTGAAGTTCTATAACCTGAACCTCTGTTTACCCAACTAGGTTGGCCAAGTACAGCATCGCCCATTCTTAGTTCAACATATGCATCAATTGTATTACCAGGATCAGTAATTGTAAGTGTTGGTTGAGTATCGTTGTATCCGCTACCTACGTCCCACATTCTTACTTCAGCAATATTTCTGCTTTCAACAATAATTCTTCCTTTTGCTCTTGATCCTGTTAAAATTTTGTTACCAGTAGCAAGATCTTTAGCAACTGCAATCCATGTGCCTGTGCTGTTTGATTGTGTAGTTGAGTCACCAGTTGAAATATCAGGATTTCCAAAACCTATTCCTGTCCAATTAGTTGTTTGTGTTAATGTTCTCGCTGTCCATGTTACTCCATCTTCTGATGATGCTGCATAACTAGAAGTATCGTCTGTCGGTTCGTCACCAGCAATAGTACGCTGTCCAGTATCACCAACTGCAATAAAAACACCTTGTCCGTATCTAACCATTTTCCAGTCATGTGCTGTTGAACCATCTTGTGTTGGCATTGCAGATGCGTACCATATCGTTCCGTTGAAACTGTATGCAATTTCGCCAGTTCCTGATATAGTAACAAATCTGTTATTACCATATGTGATTGTTCTCCAATCCTTAGTTGATGAATCATCAATCACGTCCATAATTTCTGGATTCCATGTCCAAGTATCTGTAACTGAATTATATTCGCCTACTGCTACAAAGTTACCACTGTTTGCAACTGCTACAAATCTTCCTGCACCATAAGCAACATCAACCCATTCGTTAAATGTTGAATCACCTATGTCAGGTAATGTAGTTGCTTTCCAAGTTTGACCGCCGTCTGTACTATATACACCTGCATCAGTATTGGCTGCAACTGCTAGGAATACTCCGTTGCCGTTAGATGATTTACCATATACAACTGAATTCCAATTTTTATCATAAGGCAAACTAACAGAAGTCCAACTAGTTCCAGTTGTACTGTATGCTGCAAAACTAGTACCTCTAGATAGTGTAACAAAAGCATTTCCGCCTGCCGCAACACATTTCCAATTTCCGGACAGTGGAAGTGTTGCTACTGTCCAAGTTGTACCATCGGAACTGTATGTAAAATCTGCTCCAGCGGTTGGTGTTACTACAAATTTTCCACTATCTGCTGTTCCTGCATGTTCCCATCTCACTAATGTATTTGTACTATCTTCAGAAACTTCTAATACAGTAATAACTAAATCATGTTCACCGGCTGTTCCGCCCAGTGCAGCGCCGTCGATAGTAATTTCTTGGCCAACTTCGTATCCTGCGCCTACATCAACATTTGTTAATGTATATTTTCTTGCAACTTTTGTAACATTCCATGTTGCTTCTGAAATAGGTGTACCTAGTCCGCCTGTTGTTGTTCCTGAAACAGCACTAAATGATTCTGTAGTTTCTCCATATGCAACATTTGCCCATGCGTTAGTAGCACCCATATTAATGTCACCTACTGTAAACCCTGGATGGCTAAATGTTGGTCTTGGTTCTAATCTGTAAGTATTGTCTGTGAACAATGATGTTTGTGCTGGTGTTCCTGGAATAACATGATCCCAACCTGCAACGTCATCTGATTCTCTTGACACATTACAAACTTTTGAAACAGGATTATAAGCAGTTACGTAACCGTACTGCCCAGCACCTTTTCCGCTTGTAATAATTAATCTTAAACCTAGTATTTCTGCTTCTGCACTATCATCATTGGTTGCTAGTGTTAGTGAAGTTGTTGTTCCTGTCTGTGCATTGTTACCTTTGTTAGTATAACCGCCCGCACCTACAGTCCCATTTGGATCTGTTGGAGAATTTTTTACTAATGCTTCAAAAACTGCATCATCTCGGAAATCTTCTTGTTTAACTTGTGCATTAACACCAGAACCAACAAATGTGTAATCAGCCTGGGTATAATTTTCGCCTGCATTTGTGTATTCAAGTATTAGTATTTCGTCGTTTACTTCTCCAGCAAACGCTGATGCAACTATTGCTTGTCCTGTTCGGTTGTCAACTTCTGCAAATGCAGGTGTTTCAGTAGGATCGTTGCCATCTGAAACTGCACCAAAGTCACCATATGAACTGTTACCGTTAGTAGCACGAATAACTCCGCCTTTCTCTGCAAACATACCAATCTGATTGTAGTATGTAAACACTGATACTAGTTCTGCTCTACCATTGTTTAACACCCATGCACCTATACCATCACTGATAACCTGTGTAAAGTCATTTGATGTAATTGATTTGTTTCCGCCGTTATGTAATGCACCATCAATTTTCTGTCCTATACAATTTGCTCCAAATGTTGTACAGTTTTGTACATATGGTGAACGCTTCATAATCCAACATCTTGTATCGGCCGGACCCCAACCTGGATCAAGTGAAATATATGCACCGCCGGTTGGTCTTTTATATAATTCAAAAACTTCTGGTGGATTAAGTGTTCCTGATAAGTTTTTAAGTGTAAAATCTTTTATGCCTGTAGCATTTCTAACATAAAACATGTCTTCAGTGTCAGACCCGTTAACTCTATTTTTATAATATCTTGCAGCCTGAAAAGAAGCATAATTTCCAACGTAAGTAGTATCGTATATAAAAGCGTCTATATATCTATTCAGCATATCTGTTAATACTGCTTCATCAAAAGTGTAAGTTGGCTGCGTTACTTTCATAAACGCAATTACTTCGGCAATTACAAAAAGTCTATTTGCTTCGAATATTCGTCTAGCATTTTCGACAGCATAATCTTGTGCAATTGCTTCAGTCCCAACATGATCAATTCTAGTATTTGAACCAGTTATAACTGGATTGCTGCCTACATTTGAAAGGTAATAATCTAAATAAGGTACAACGTCGTCAACAATCAAATCTTGTATCTGTGTACCTATAGTGGTATCTATAAAAGGAGGTGGAAAAATCTCTGGGCCATATAATCCATTCTCATCAGGACCAAATTCATATTGCGGTGGATCATAAGAAACTGTTTGAAATACTATATTAGTAGTTACTTGAGATACAGTGTTTCCTGCACTTGATGCAACTGTTGTTCTTTGAACAACTGCCTCAACTATATCTGAAATTCTATCTAATGCAATTTTATGGAAAGGTAAATCAGTTGCTAATGATGCATCTGCCTTACGTGGTCTAACTGTAGTTGTTCTAAGTTCTGCTCCATTAATTGCAGTACCTTCCGGTACTACGATAGGTAATACTTCATCATATGTTCCTGCATTTACTCTAATTATAGTTTCGTTGGTATCGGCTCTGCTTGCTACTCTTTCAGCAGCGTATCTAATAGTTTTGTAAGGTTTTTCTGGATTTATTCCTCTATTAGCATTTAAATCATCTATACCATCATTGCTAACATATATAAGTTTTTGAACATTACCATAGGTTTTATATTCTATGCTGTCACTAGTGTTAACAGCAACTAATTGACCTTCTGTTCCAATTGGTAAAGAAGTTGCTCCAAATGTTGAACCGTCTCCTACTAATCCGCGTGTTAAATCAAAAGTTAATAAATCACCTTGAACACTTAATCCTACACCTTCGCCTGCTAGAGATAGAATAGCCCAGTATGAAAATCCACTACCGTTATCTCCTGGAAAGTTTTCGCTACTAGAAGTGTGTGCAACATTACAAGTATATGCTGTACCTCTATATAGTGCAATATCACCAATTTCAAATTGACTATTTGATGTCCAAGCATTTCTCCATGCTTGACCTGGCAAAACAATTTCCCAGTTACTGTCATCTAAATAATCTAAAGAACTACCGTCATCAGTTATTGCTGTATCTAAAATTGCTACATAAACATATCCGCCTCTACGAACAACGTCTCCTGTTTTATAACTCTGTCCTACTGCCCAATCGCCTACTAGATTTATACCTTTTGCTAATAATTTCCATTCGTCATTTGGTATACTTCTATCAGGTGTAGCATATAAACTTGTTGTAGGATTTATATCATTGTTATTTTTATTTGCAATAAAGATATGTCCACCGTGTCTGACAACATCGCCAACAGCATACATAACATCATCTGCCCATGTTTGATAAAAACTATTTCCTGGCAATTCTGTAACAAAGTATGTGCTATCTATAGTTGGTGCACTAGTATGCCCAACAGTACATCTTAATATACTTCCACCGTACTTAACTAAGTCATTAGGTCTATATCTTGTTGCAGTTGCGTATGTTCCTACGTATTGAATTCCTTCATTTACAATTTCCCATAATTCTTTTGTACTATCATCAAGACTGTCATTGTTTCCAATTTCAGCACCTTGTGCAACTGAACCTGAAGTATGTTCTGCGATACATTTATAAACAAATCCGTTGTATCTTACAACATCACCTATTCCGTATCTTGTTGCTGCTGCCCAATCGGCTGTCCAGGCATAAAGCGATACATATTCTGCTACCTTATCAGCATTTGTATTAAAATTTGTGTCTGATGTATGACTAGTTGCTACTAGATAAACTACACCGCCGTATAATACTAAGTCTCCAGGAGCATAAAGTGTACTACCTGCCCAATTACCTCTCCAGTAATATCCGTCAGTCATCTTTAACCAAGCAAATGTAGGAGCAGTATCTCCTGGGTTTGCTAAGTAGTCTTGATCTGTTTTGAAGGCTGAAGATGTATGTTGTCTAACACATACATACGTTGAACCGCCATATCTAACAACATCATCTTTGTTATAAGACGTTGCTGTATTCCAAACATTTCTCCAGGTATACCTAAGTCTGCTTATTTTAAATTCTGCCATTTTCTATCCTATTAGCTCGATGTACCTTGCGGGTATTGATAATTTTGGTTAATTCTTTGTACTAGCATTCCTTCGCTATCTACATAATATAAAATACTTCTTTGATCCCAACGATATTGTGTCCATCTTAAATTTTCATAATTATTTTCGTGATTGGCTGCTATACCGTCAAAGTAATCAATGCCAGGTTCGAAATCTTCAAATGTCTGTTCTGGTACTCCAGGATAATTTAAGTCTACAGTGTCTTTGTCTACTAGATTATCAATTCTACGTAAAAATATTTCGCCATCGTCGTTTCGTCTAACCATATATAGATAACGAGGACTATCGCCTAGTGAATTATCTGGACTTTGACCAAAGTAATATGTACTCATTATGATATCTCCACGTAACTGATACTAGCGTCAATGCAATCGTCTGTATCACATTCTAATCTTAATCCTGCTGTTTCAGGAAGTATTAATCTTTCACCGTTGGTAATAACTTTTGCACTAGATCCTGGAGGAATTGGAATTTGTCTAGCATAGTTTGCAACTGTAGATGACTCATCTATTACGTAAACATTCACTACAGCCATATCATAGTCTGATGTGTTTGCTAAGTTCAAACCTACTATTGTTGCTCTTACACCTGCGATAATCTGTAATATATCTACAGGAGTTTTTCCTACTCCAGTTACTACTTCGTTTTTAAATACTGTTGGCATCCTATTATCCTAACATTAGTGCAAACGATGCTGAAATATCATTTGCTAAAATTTCTGATACAGCACCTGAAGCACCTGCAGGTGATGCCCATGACGTCCCTGCCCAAACTTCTAATGCGTTTGTATCTGTGTTAAATCTTGTCATACCTATTACTGCGTATGCACTTGGTCTTTCTGATGTGTTACCTCTAGGAGGAACAAATCCGTTTGTACCTGAAATTTTAAAATATCCGTCACCAGTTTGTGCAATTTGTGTAATAGCATTTGGTACAACGTTTGTAATAACATTTCCGGTAATTTTTAAATTTCCTAATCTTACACCACCACTACCATTAGCATCAATATGTAAGTCTTGACCTGCTGTTGTTGTAATCTCGTTATCGCGGAATACTAAATTACCTACATCTAATGTAGACAATGTAAGCAAGTCTGCATTTAAGTTATTAACATGTAAATTTTTCCATCTAAATGCTGCACTACCTAAATCAAATGTGTTGTCTTGTTCAGGTATAAGGTTACTTTTAATCGCAGCATTAATTTGTATTGAATCTGTAAGGGCGTCACCAATTGTAATATTGCCGCCTATTGTAACATTGCCGTCTACATTTACATTGCCGCTAACATATAAGTCACCGTCTATGTTTGTTGATGCAAATACTTCTAGTGTTCCTGTTCCGTTTGGTCTAAATTCTAATGTTGCATTTGAATTAGTTGTTGAAATTGTATTACCTTCAATTTGTAAATCATCTACGTTTACTACTGAATGATAAATTACTGGATCTGAGCCAGCAGGCGCAAAGTTAATTGTGTCTAAATCGCTTGAAATTGTATTGCCGGTAATGTTTAAATTACCAACATCAATATCGTTTTCAACTCTTAGTGTTGTTGTTCTTGTTGTACCTGTTACGTGTAAATCGGTTGTAGGCGCTGAATTGTTGACACCAATGCGAGCATTGTTTACATCAACATACAAAATATCAGGGTCTGTTGCTCCATTTCTAAAAGTCAAATCCACGCCGTTACGCACTAGATTTGCTTTTAAGAGCGGCCCACTTATACGACCAATCGCCATTTGCTCTCCTTATACACGGGGATCCTGTCCCACCAACTACCTTACATTGCGAGTTGACCACAGTAAAAAGTTAACGCCGGTCCTCGTTAACAATAGTATTTAGCAAAAAGGAAAAATTACCCAAGCATAAGGCTGTATACGTCACTAAGATCTTCCATAAGAGGAACGTCTACTTCAGCACCACCACCTGTTGATAATTGATATCCGTCATCGGTTTGTGCGCCTACAGTTAGTATAATATCGTTAGCGGGTGTTGAGCCACCTGTAAGAGAACTTCCTAGAATTGTAATTAAATCACCGGTAATATAACCTTGCCCTACTGTGGTAATTGTTATAGTAGTCAATGCTCCAGATGCTATACTAATAGTAAATTCAGCATTAACTCCACTGCCGTTTGTTGTACCTGTAAGTCCTGCTGTTATTTGATTGGGTAATCCTGTAACAACTGCAATTCCTGTAACAGATTCTATTGTTCCTGCAAATACTTCTAAAATATTTCTATCAGTATTCCATCTACTATCACCAAGTTCAGGGCGTGCTGGTCTATCTACATTACCAGCAGCAGGAACTAAAAATGTGTTAGTATCAGTAAATCGTAAATAACCTATTCCTGTACCAGCAAATGTCAATGGAGTTTCTGGATATTCTCTAGGTCCGCCACCTATATCAGTAAGATTTGTTATTGCATCAGTAGCACCTGATACGGATATTGTTCCTGTAGGTGTAGGTCTTGATCCTGATCCGTCATAATTAAAGTTAACCGTATACGTTCCTGCACTATCGCTTCCTGTTGAAGTGCCAGTAATAATAGTTCCTGGTATAATACCTACTCCAGTTAACAACATTCCCGGTACAAATGTACCTACAATTGTTCCACCTATTGTAAGTGTGTACCCGCTTATACTGGCTGACGTACTTGTAGCAGTAATCTCGTTCCACTGAGTCCATTCAATTATATTGATACCTGTGTCAGGTGCAAGAACTAAATCATCGTTACTTTGTAACGAAAAGATTTCATTATTTACACCGTCTAACTTTTGCTGATCGCTTACTCTTATTTCTAATGGTAACGGAGTATCTACATTTACTAGATTATCTGTAATATAAGCATTGTTCCATCTTCTTACAGAACTATCAACAAGTGTTCCTGTTCCTAAATCCCATGTGTTGTCATCACCCGGTATAATTGATTGAGAAAAGTCTGGTATAATCTCAACAACATCTCCCGAGCCGCCTCCCACATCAGGATTATATAATTCATCTCCAATAGTAAGGTCGCCAAGTTTTGTTAAGTTTCCATCCATAGTAATATTTCCAGTAACTCCTAAGGTACCGTAAATATTTGAAGAAGCCGTAAATTCAACTGTTCCTGTCCCGCTTGGATCTAATTCTATAGTTTGATTAGATATGATTCCACTTATTGTATTATCATTAAATTCTAAATCGTCTGAACGCATTCTTTGGAAGTTCATGTAACTTCCAGCAGTTTTTGTTGGTAAAATATGTAACGGGCCAACAACTGTTGAAAAAGTATTAGGCGCTTTAATTAAAACGTTATCTATTTTTGCTGTATCATCTACCTGAAGTCTAGTTGTTAAGGTATCAGTTCTTACATCAAGTGCAAAGTCAGAATTAGGATCATCAGTTTTAATACCTACAGTAGAAGTTCCAACATCAAAAAATAATACTGGAGTAGCATCAAACGTTGTGTTTGAAATTTTAAGATCAATATCGTCACGGTGTAGGTTTGCGTTTAGTAACGCACCGGTGATTCGCCCCAATTGTGACATGTACTACCCCCTAGTTAGCAAAACCAAAGAACACTGTTACATTCTTAGCAAGTGGAACTGGTGAAGTAAATTTTAAATACCATCCGTCAGCATATGGGCTGCCAGGTCCTGCAAGACTTCCGCCTGCACTCTGTTCTAATGTAAAGTTTGTTGTAGGTATTTGCATTACGTTTTCTACAAGCACAATAATATTGTTTGCACTAGCAGGAACTTTTGATAATGGACCGAACACTGTTTCTGTAGCGTCTCCAGGTCCTAGTGTTTCTATTGATACTGCTCCAACTGCTGGACCTCTTACAACTTGCCAAGCACCACCAACATATGCTTCTATTCCAATAGGCTGTCCAGTTACTGCATCATTATCAATGTTGTATCTTATATAACCGTTACCATCAATTGGATGCCTAACACCTGTCAATTGTGGTCTCTGCGCTGTAGTTCCTTTTGGAATCATTACAGCACCATTAAAATCCATTACACCTCTACCATAAGAATTAACTCTAACAGTATTATCGTTAGGACTATATTTTGATACGTATTGTGATTTTAAAAATCTCATCTATTCATCCTTATACAGGTAATGAACTTACGGTAACTGTGATTAGATTTGCATCTGCCGCCTTTACCCATACTTCATCGCCACCGTCTAATATAATTTTCTCATCGCTAAAAAATACAGTTTCACCTGCAGGAACAGTTACACTTGATACTATTTTATTTGCTGCAACAGGTGCATCACCTAGTTTTACTAGATATAAATCAACTTCAGTTCTGTTAATTGATTCGTCTGTAATAGTAACTGCGCCTGTATTACAAAGTATAATATTTGTTACAGCCCTATTTTGTGCTGTGACTGCACCGCCAAGAGCGGCACCTGTAGTTGATGCTGTAAATACTTTTGTGTCACTTGTAGTAGTTAATTGTTGGTTATTAATCATTTGTTTTTCCTAAAATATCATGCTAAACAGCAATGCTTTATTTTTACTTATCAATTCATCAGTGTCATTATTAGTATTTCTATAGTATAAACCAGTATCACCAATACCAGGTTGCTTAGAATATTGTACTGTTGAATCTGGAATATATGCAGGATCAACAGCAATTTGATCTAACTGTAAACCGTAATTTAATCTTACTTTACCTGTTCCGTTTGTCTGTAAAAATATACTATCATTGGTATTGTTTACAGTAATAGTAGGACTTCCTGGTTCATTTTGATTAAATTCTAATCCTTGTATTAATACTCTATTTGCATAGAATTGTGTGTTAAGTGTGTTATCAACCAATACGCTTACAGCACTTTCGCTATATGAACTGTAACCTGTATTGTCAATTAAGTATTGTAATGATCCTGTTACTTCTTTATCCGTAACAATAACTCTTGTATTATCATCGATAATTTGGAAAGTTGGATTGTCTCTAATAGAATCATCTACATATTTTTTATTTGGAATATCGTCATCATCAGTAATTTGATTTTCGTAATCTGCAGTTCCTGTAACTGTAATTACACCATTACCGTATCCAATTAATTCTAAATCAGGACTAGATGTATCTGTTGTAATCTTTTTTAATCTTAAAGTAGTATTGTAATTAAATGTTGATTCAGGACTACCTGTTGCTAAATTAAATGTATCGTCATTATCATCCCAAAAGAATGAAGCAGGATTAAGACTACCTCTATCTACTTGTAAACCTGAATATCTTAAAGATACACCTGCTCCTGTTTCACCGAAGTTTAATTGGATTATGTTATCTTTTATGTTTAAGTTTTCTGCTTCTACAGTAAGTGTATCACCTTCAACAATAAGATCAGAAGTAACAACTACTTGTCCGCCTGAACTTGGAGGACCAACGTCTAGTCTAATAACGCCGCCTTCTTTAGTTTTGATGTTATAATCACCGTTTGTTTGTAGAAACTGTCCCATTTAAATACCTTTAAGTAAAACTATACGTTGAGATGAATCATCATCAACTTCCCAGTTATAGTTTATATTTACAAAATCTTTCATTACGTTATCAATAATTTCTTTTATGAAAACCCAAACACTTGATTCTAATACTAAACCTGATAACGTCATTTCATTATCTTTTAATTCACTTGTTTGTTTTTCAACAAGTTTACAAATGCCTACATTGCCTTCTTTATCTTGTACCTTAAACTCTGAGTTTGAAAGTTGTGCTAAGACGCTACCGTTATTGCACGTCTTAGCACTTTCAATTTTAACTGAAACAACCAAGTCTTTTAGGTTTTTTAAAAAATCCCAAAATACATTAATTGGTGGTTCCATCCTCAGTTATCCTTAAGCGTCTTCTGTGAAGTCGTCGTCATCAGTACCAATTAAGGTATTGTCATCACCTGCTTCTTCAACCTGAGCCGCACCATCTGAAGTACTAGTTGCAAAGTTCCAAGGAACAGTCAAACCGTCATATGCGTTTGAACCAGTTGCACTTGGTGCTGATAGTGTTGCTTTCTTTCCAGAAATTTTACTTACTGTATAAGTTTCACTGTCGTCCATTTTGAATGAAATAGCCATTTCGCCTGCTGCTAGTGCTGCTGGCAATTTACCAGTTGTTAGCGTACAAGTAAATTCTCCGCCTGTACCGATTTCTTCGCATACAAATTTCTTTGAACCTTTTTGCTTTACGATATAACCTTCTTTAACTGCTGTGTCGTTATGAAAGTTTACTTTGATTTCAGAACCGCCTGCTGTAGGTGCTCCCATCAATCTTTTGTTTAGTGGTCTTCCCATTTGTTTTCTCCTATAAAAAGTAGTCCTATGCCCGTTCTATGAGCTACGCTGTGGTGCAGCATAAGTCCGCCACATTATGCGGCTCGCTATCTGACACAAGTATTTATCCTTTGCTCAGTAAAGCCATTAGTTCAACTTTACTAATAGTGTTCATTAGCGTATTGATTTTATCTATTTCGCTTTGTGCAGATTCTATGTATCTGTCTTTCTTTGTTTGTTTGTACTTGATCAAAAAATCCATATAGTTTTTCATATGAACTTCTATTGAGTTTTGTATTGACCGTATATCATGTGTAAACATAGGAAAGCGTTTACGCCATTTAGTTAATTGGTCTCGTAATTTGTTAAAGTCTTCATGACTTTTTATTTCAAGCATATGTATATTTAACACTCAAAGTCAAGTCATAAAAAAAGGGCGACATAAATGCCGCCCTTTTAAACACTGTAAAGTGTAGTTTATTGCTTACGCAAATCTTAGGTTCGCTGATGTTACAGCCACTTTACCTAAGTAGTCTGCCGCATTACCAAGAGATGATGCAGTGTTTGTTAACTCTACATATCCATATCTTGTCATGAAACTTACTACTGGCTCAAAAGTGCCTGGATCAAGAACCACACCGCTTGACATCAATGGGATGTATGGGCAGTAAAACGCTGCTGCGTCTGATTCGCTTGAACCTTTGTAACCAACAATTACATCGTCGGATGTAGCATAACCGTTAACATACACTTTCATCGCACTGTTTAAAGTTCCTACAAACTTAGTGTTTGTTGGTGCTTCAAAAGTACCTTCAGTTGTTCTTGCAAACGCTGAAGTTGTAGCAGATTGTAACAAAGTTAATACTGTTGGTGAAACAACAGCCCAGTTACCTGCGCCACGACGTGTACGCTGTGCAATCAAGTTAGCAACTCTGTTGATTTGAACTGCAAGTGCTGCGTGTTCATCACCAACGAAAGTAGCAGTACCTGACACTGCGCCTTGGTCGTATGTTAATGCGGCTGTACCAGCCAACGTTGATAAAGAAGTAATCACTTCCTGATCGATCTCAGCAGTAATTTCCTGCGCTAACGCAGCCATTACTTCAGCCTCGATATCAATCCCTTGCTGTGCTTGTGCATCCTGAGCAGCCTCAAAAGTCCAGCGAGCTGATAACTTACGAGTTTTGGCTTCTACAGTTTGCTTCAAGATTTGAATTGACAGTCTGTTTCCTGCTTCACCTTCTAGAGATGCAGTAGAACCAGCCTTGATGTCATCATTTCCTGAATAACCTTCAGCAATTTTGAAAGGTGATAATGCTTCTTCACCTGCAGTAGCATTCGTTCCAGACGATGAAGTAAAGTTATCTGCATAACGTACTCTTAACGTGTGGATCTGTCCTACTGGTCCAGTCATTGGTTGAACACCAACTAATTCATTTGCGATGACAGTTGGCATTACACGTCTAATTACTGGTAATATGACGCGGTTTAGTGTTGCGACGTTGCCGGCAGAAGTTGCACCTGCTGTAGCACTCTCTGACAAATACTTACGGGTATTTTCCAGAGTGGTTGCCATAACAGTACGCTTGTTACCATTTAACCCTTCTAAAAGGGCGTCTTTGGTTTCTGACCAGCGTGACTCTAATAGTTGTGACATTGTTTGTTCTCCTTAAACTTTTAGTCCCGCAAGTCTGCGGATGTCAAAAATCTCAGCGGTTTTTTGCTCTGATCCGCCGATTGCTTGTGCCTGTGTTTTATCGCCTGTTACTTCTTTGCCTTCTGTCAGCGCCACCTTTTTCATCTTAGGTACATTTCCTTCCATTACGGCAGAAATATACTTGTCAAAGGTTGCGTGTAATTTATCTGTCTGCACAGATTCTAAAAGTTCGCCCATAACTTCACGCTTTTCTTTTGAAAGCGGTGACATAAGTTCTGCCATTGCTTCCTTTCTTTGCGCTGAGTTATTCATACGAGCGATTTCAGTATCTTTGCTTTCAACTAGTTTCTCAGCATTAGCCGCTTTGGCTTCTGCTTCTTTAACTGCTTCTTCTTTCTGTTTTACAACTTTAAGAAGTTTGGCTGTTTCAGATTTTTCATTAAGATGGCTAGTTGCATATTCGCTTGCAAAACTTTCAAAAATTCTGCGACCAAAATCATTCGTGCGTGCAGCCTCGATATCTTCTTTTAATTGAGTCATTTCAGAACGCAGTCCTTTTGAAACTGTTTCCTGAATTGCTTCAGATGCTTTGTTGATAAATTGTTTCTTAACATCTTCAAATTTAGCCTTGCTATCTCTAACAAGTTTAACTTTGGTTTCAGCAAGATCCTTTTTATCAGCATGGAATTCTGCGATTTCTTTCGCCAATGAATTCACTATAAAAGATTCTAACTTGGCAACATTGCCCGCTACATTCTTACGGTCTTCACGAAGTTCACCTAGTTCCTTTTTAAGGTTGTTAAGAACAAACGATTCCATTGCTTTGGAATCATCTTTAATCTTCTTAGCATACTTGGCTCTAGCCTCGATAAGTCCTTGACGGTCTTCAGCAAATTCAGATAATTCAGCAGTAATTCTGTCTGAAAGCATCTTATCTACTGCTTCAACCATTGCAGTTTTATCGTGCTCATACTTCGATGCAAATTCTTCACGTAATTGTGTAGAGATTGTGTCGCGGTTTTCTTGAACAGCAGTTCCCCAAGCGGATTCAATCTCCGACTTAGTTTCCTCGGAAATCACATTGTTTTCAAACAATTGTTTAACAAAGTCTAGCATGTGATATTCTCCTTAAGATTTAAGACCTTGAATTAAATTTTTCAAGCTCTCTGCTATATAACGTTGTGCCTGTGCGTCGCCTTGTACTTCTTGTGCTACTTTAAATGCCTCGTAACCACCTTTATTATTCATAAGGTGTTCATAAACTGGTGTTGGATAGGCGCCTGGAGCACTTGGTTGTGCTACCACATCCACAGTAATAATTTCAAATCCTTGAACATTACCACTTGGATCTACTTCGCCTGATCCTCGACTAGAAACTCCTAACTTAACTCCCGAATCCAACATGGTCGAAACTAATTGACCCATTGGAGTTGGAAGCATTTTAAGTTTTCCGTAGCCGTTAGGACCGTCCATCCACATTTTTGTAATCATGTGAGATACACGGTCGAGGTTGATACGTAAATCTTGAGGATGATCAACTTCACCTAGCACTGAATACCCCCCAGAAATCTGTTCGTTGAGCGTCTTGACAGCCCTATCAATTTCTTTCGAAGAATAAACACGCTGGTTAGCATTACGAATGTCACCTTGAATACAGATGCCACTTAAATGTAATGTTTTACCCTCGCCCTCATCACGTTCTACGACGATTTTAGCCTGGTCGAAGCTCAGATGTTCTTGTAGGTTAGTTTTCAACCTTAGTCTCCTCTATTATCTACGACCACGGAAAATTGATTGCTTGTTGTCAGCAGTCTCAGCAGCGCCTTTCTTTTCTGCACCGTGTCCTTTTTCATTGGACATCTTCGTTGCATTTTTGCTACCTGGAGTGTTAACATTCCCTGCATTATTCTCTTTAGGTGTAATATCTGCTAATCCGCCAGTATTTTTACCTGACTCTTCACCACCTTTTAAGATGTTAGCACTTGATCCACCCATGTCGTTCTTCATGTTATCAACAACTGATTTTTTGTTGTCTGCTGTGTCTGCGCTACCTTTTGATTCAGCACCGTGTCCACCTGCAACTTTTTCAACATACTCACGCATTGTTGCTAATTCAGCGTCGCCTTCTGGGTCAGCAGATGATTCAGGAGCAAACATTTCTTCTTCTTTGTCGTCCATATCCATCTCATCGCCTTCTTCGCCTTTAATTTCGTCGAATTTTGACTGTAGTTCATCAACAATTGAATCTAAATCCTGGAATAACTCTTCTGGCTCTTTATCGCCTTCTTCGCTATCACCTGTAATGTCTGTTTCTAGATCGTCGGTTTTATCGCCGCCCATAGCATCCATTGGATCTTCGTCGTCTGCTTCTATAGCAACTTCTTCAAATTCTTCGTCAACTTCTTCGTCTGTTTCAGATGCTTCATCTACTTTTTCGTCTTCTGCATCGTCATCTTTTGACGCTTCGTCTACTTCTTTGTCTTCTGCATCATCATCTTTAGATGCTTCATCAACTTCCTCATCGCCTTTTACTTCTTCTTCGATAAGGTCTTCATAAATTTCTCTTGATTTTGATACCACGTACTCGTGGAATAACTCTTCTGCTTTTGCAGCATCGTCGTTAACCAAATGCTCAAGCATTTGTTCTAATGTAGTTTTATCTGCCATTGTATTCTCCTCTATATATAATTGGTAAGGCTGTTTGTTAATGTATTTACATTTTACTTATAAAATTGGGGTAAAAAGGGTGTTTTTTGATTCATTTGTTATTGATATATAGTTCCTTCGAAGGTTTTACCAAATTCTTCGATAGAAAGGTGTTTTAAGTTAGAATATTGCGGTCCTAACTTATCAGGTATATATGCTCCTGAATTTATTACTCTATGAAACTGTGTATGTGGGAATTCTTTGATTACTTTTTCTGTTTGTGATAACCAATTACCAAAGAACGTAGCAGAATCAGTACTTTTTTTGTAATTATGTGTGTCTGCGTACACATTATTAAACTTTCCTTGCAGTCCTTGATAGTCAAAACCGTGGATATAAATGTTTTTATGACCGTTCTTTGCAGCAAACCATAGTGCTGTAGGTCCACTACTCCATCCTTTATGTGGATTAAATAGGTTTATTTTTTGTCGATCTTTGATACCTTTGTTAGGATTTGTCCATACAGTACCTTTGTTTGCATACCCTGAATCGATTAATTCGTTAACCATCTTAACATCAACAGCAACAATAAAATGAGGATCGAATTCTCTATACTGGGCATTGCACCCGTATACTGTTCCTATATCTAAAAGAGATTCACAATTCACATGTAATCTGCTCTTGCCATTGCCAAGAACAAATGCTATATCTTTGTGTACAGATTTTGGTTTATTCTTCTTGCTCAACTGGTGTTCCATACATTTGACTTATGAAACCCGATTCGCTTTGCTTTTCCGCATCGTGGGCTTCTGCTTGTAAGCGCAGTTGATTTATTTGACCCAAAGTAAGTTTAATTTTTCTAGTATCATCTAATTCAACAACAGACGAATCTGCTTTGTTGTCGTATCTACGATCAACAGCAAAGTCGTTTATCTCATCGTTAAAATAAAAAAATTCTTTCAAAAGCATACTTGTATTTATCTATGCAGGAGTTTCTGCTCCGGCATCTCCCTCTGGTTGCTCTGCTGCGGCTGCAACTTCTTCTGGTGCTTCAGCATCTTGTGTTGCAGCATCTGCTGCTATACCACCTGGGGTAATACCTGCGCCTCTTAACTCACCAGCAGCATCATTGTCAACTCCGACAAGATTACTTCCGTTTTCTTCACGCCATAGTCTTTCGTTTTCTTTGATCTCTTCTTCGGTTAAACCTAAATAACGTTTTAGTGCAAACCGTTTTGATAAGTGTGGAACTTGTTGTAGTGTTCCAAAAATATTTGCTCTTGTTGTATCTAACTCTGCTTGTCTGTATGCTGCAAAGTTTTGTGGCGGATTAAATTTTAATTCAAATAAACTTGGATCAATATTGTATCCGTTTTTAGTCAACCAAAATTTAAATTCGTGATCAAAAGATTCTACAATGTTACTTTGTAGTCTTTCGCAATATCTATTAAATCTTAGTTCTTGAATATATGCTGTTCCTACTTTACCATCTGAAACAGTGTTTGCTTGTTCATCAATTGATGTTGGCAAATAACTTGCAGGAATACGTAATGCCCTAAACAGTTTATTAGTAAAGAATTTTAAGTCTGTAATCTCACCTAGGTTTGTACCACCTGGTAATGTTTCAACTTTAGAACCTCTTCCTTCTGCTGTTTGCGGAAAGAAGTAATCTTCGTTAGTTGATAACGGATTGTAACTTGCATCAATAACACTTGTTCCACCGCCTGTTGAACTAGGAATACGTCTTTGTTGTATTTCGTTTTTAACTTTTTCAACAAAACTCATTGCCATGTGTGCAGGCATGTTACCTACATCAACATAAAAAATTCTTCTTTCAGGAGCACGTTGTATTCTATAAATGATAATTGCGTCTTCTAGTAATTCTTTTTGCTTGTAAACTTTAAACACACTTTCAAGTAATGAATTACCAAATGGATAGTTACCGTCTAATCCTTCTGATAAACTGATATGCATCATATGTTCTGCACCTACAGTTACTTCATTTTGTGCATTTTGAAAACGTGTGCCTGGTGGTTGTGCTGCATCGCCAACCATTCCTCTACCAAATCCACCACCGCTTGTGTATGAACTTGTTCCGCTTGGTGATGTGTTTGTTGTACCGTGTGGTGTAGTTGCTACTAGATTTTTAAAGTTAAAGTTAATATCTTTTACAACATACTGCTCGGGAAGTTTTCCTTCGGATTCGTTAACAATAATTTTGGAGACTTTTGCTTGATCCACATATAACAACTTTTTAGTTTCTGGATCACGCATGAAAAAACAATCGCCATATTTGAATACATTTCTTACTATTCTAAAAATTCTATTTTCTAACTGTTGTATTTTACACCATTTTTGTAATGCTTCTTTTATAAGTTTTGTTTCTACTCCTGTTGGAGCATTTCTAAAGAAGCAATGGAAAGGTGTAGCATTTTCTTTATCTCTACCTGTACAAAATTCAGCCAAAATATCTAATGCTGCATTTACTTCTGAATCCATATCCATTGTGTCGTACTGCATATATTTTTCAATACGATTTGGACTTCCTGCATATACGTCAGGCAAGTATGATGAGTAGTTAGACCGTGCAGGACCGGGACGTCCACCGCCACTAATTGGGCTGTATGATCCTGATTGGTTTTCGGTATTAACCGGTGTAAAGTATTTTTTCCAACTCATAACTTATCCTTTATTATACAGTCTGTATGTATTGTTTGTCAACCATTATCCTACAGTATATGCATCATTTGACATTCCTTGTGCAACTCCAATGTGTTTTTGGCTTAACGAGTTACTTAGTCTTGTTAATGATACTAATTCTTCTATGTTTGTATTTAACGCTAACATGATTTCTTCTGGTGTTTTCTTGGTTTCGTTTACACTAGATAATTCATCTTGTTTGGCTTTCTTTTCTTCATCTGTTTTCTTTTTGAGTTCTTCTTGTTTTTTAATAGCATCATTCTTTTCTTTTTCTTTTTCTGCTTCTAATTTTTTCTGTGCATCTGTTGCAGTTGTTGAAGTAGAAGAAGAATCTCCTACTTCTGCTTCTGTTGCAATATTGTTTTCTTCTTCTGCTGCTGCGCCTTCGGCTTCTTTTTGTGCTTCAGCCGTACGTTTTTTTACTAATTCAAGATCTCTCTTTAATTGTTCTATTTTGGCTTGAGATTTTTTAATACCACTACTTTCAAAACCTAAATATTCATTTTCGCCTGCTTGACTTCTTTCAATTCTAGCCTGTTGTTCGGTAATTTGAGCTTCAAGATCTTTTATAGTATCTTCGCCTGCTAAAGCATCACCAATGGCTTCACCAGCCATTTCTCCACCTTTGCTACCTGCCCAATAACCTATAGCACCGCCAATTAGTCCTCCAATTGCTGTACCAACAACAGGAACTACTGAACCTATTGCTGCACCTGCTGCTGCACCTGCTAGTGCGCCACCACCACCACCAACGGCTCCACCAATTGCTTCTGATTTTTCTACTGTTGCTTCGTTACCAGTAATTTCTCCTGCTTCGGCTCTTTCGTCTGCCGCTGCTGCACCTGTATAGCCTTCGTATGCACTCATCAACACTGCAAGAGGCAAAAATTTTCTTGCCACACCTTTAGCAACTGCGCCTTTACCCATTGCGCCAGCGCCGCCGCCTACTGCGGCTTTGCCCGCTTTAGTTGCGCCACCCATCATACTAGCGCCTGCTGCTAGACTCATGCCTTTCAATGCAACTGTTGCAAGTAGTGCCGCACTATTAAGTGCAAGTACAGTTCCTGCTACAACTTCAAAATTATCAGCGGCTAATTCAACTGCTTTAGGCAGATATTCTACAGCCATGTCTGCTGCTGTGTTGAAGACTTTTTCTAACTTGGTTAAATCAATAGATGCAAGTGCAGTGGTCATCTCGATTGATTTTTGATTAATATTCTGTTTGAAGTTCTGTACTGTAGCCGGATCAATTAGATCTGGTATTTCTTTAATTGTAATATTTTTTAGATCTGTTTCATTTTGCGCAAGAGTTTCTTCTAGAGTTTTTGTTCTGGCTGCAACATTTAAAACACCTACAACAAAATCGTTTGCCGCTGGATCAAATTTACCTAGTGTTTCTGCTAACGGACTCTTGGCAAACTCGTCTGCTTCTTTTTTGTATTGAGTGGTAAAGTTGTTCATTTGCTCAGTACTTAAAGTACCGTTGTTTTGCATCTGATTAAACAATTCTTGAGCACTACTACCTGATTTTTTCAAGTAAGCCATTACTTCGATACCAGCATCAGTAGTTGCAGTACCTGTGGCTAAAATCTCTTTAAGTCCTGCTTGGTGTTGCTTAGGAATACTATCCATCAACGCCTTCATATTTGTCTGGCCGTCTGCGTCCAGTTTGGACATCATAATCCTATACTGTGCGTCTGACTGTCTAGCGTCTTCTTCAGCCTGTAATGACTCTTTGCTCTTACCTGTTAACTTACTGACAGCATCTAAGTTCTTCAAGTATGAGTGTGTGCCTTGTATTAATTCTGCATCAGTCTTGCCTTGCAGTCTTCCATTCCTTGCCAACATTTTAGAATAGTCTGCAAATCCTTCGTTGATATCTGCTGTGCTAAATCCTAATCTTGCAAGGTCTGCTGCAAGTGGAGTGTTTCTAATGTCCTTACCAAGTTTTGCTAAACGTTTAGCACCTTCGGCTGTGCTACCACCTAACAACATCAATGCTTCAGAATTACCTTTAATTATTCCTCCAAATTCTGAAAGTGACAAACCTGCCTCACTTGAGGATTTCAACATGCCTGCCATATTGCCGCCAAAGTTAGCACCTACTGAACTTACTTCTAAAAATGCTGCGTGTGTTTGATCAACTGCACCGGCAACTGGTGCAAATATACCTTTGATAACATCGCCAACTCCCATAGGAATTTGGCCTAATGCACCAACAGCACTACTGACAGAACCATCCATTCCTCTGACAGCATCTGCTGCACTGCTTACTTTATTAATTAAACCTACTATTGCCCCTGAGGCTTTCTCCATCCTACCTTGAAAAGTTGATATTTTCTTAATTGATTCGTCGTAGGCTTTTATTTGGTCTTCAGTCGATGCGGTTTCTTTTTCTTTAGCCTTGTATGATCTAAGTGTAGCATCATTAAACTTCTTACCTGATTTTACTTGATCTTTTGTTGTACCTGCAAGGTTGCCCATTGCTTTTTCAAATTCTGCATGGTTTTTGAATTCTGACTTGGCTTTAGCAGCAACAACCTGCATTGCTCCTAATAGTTGCTTTAACGTGGCTTCCGTCGCGGCATTATTAAGAACAACGTCTTCTTGTCCAAAACTACCAGTTACATCAGCCATTTACTATTTCTCCAGAAATATACGCATATAAATACATTCGTCAATATACAATTATATATTATTTATCGGAGATAAAGATGGACGAAAACAAAGAACTACCAAAGGTAGATATTACAGGGAGTGCTCCAGCGACTAGCAATGGTGATGCCGCTGTTCAGAGCAGTCCGTTATCTGCCTACTACAGACAACCTAAAATTTATGTAAGTTTACCAAGTAAAGGAAACTACTATGCCGAAGGTGCACTTGATAAGAGTGAAGACGGAACATATGCTGTGTACTCAATGACAGCAAAAGACGAATTAATGTTTAAAACACCTGATGCATTACTAAGCGGGCAATCAACTGTTGCTGTTATTAACAGTTGTATTCCTTCTATTAAAGATCCTTGGAAATTGCCTACTATCGATCTAGATGCTATCCTGGTTGCAATCAGAATAGCCACTTATGGCGAAAACATGGACATTGATACAGAGTGTCCTGCTTGCAAAGAAGAGCAGCGTTATGGGTTTAATTTAACAAAATACTTAGAAGAACTTGCACAGTTTAACTATGCAGATATATTTACATCCGGTGAACTTGTTTTCCATATTCGTCCATATACTTACAAAGAGTTCACAAAGAAAACACTTGCAAGAATTGAACAAGAAAAGATATTCAATATCATTAATGATAACGAAATGTCCGACGAAGAAAAAGTTGATAGATTTGGAGTTAGTTTTGTAAAATTGACAGAGCTTACAGTTGAGTCTGTAGCAGATGTAGTTAGACGTATTGATACTCCGCAAGGTTCAGAAACAGATCCAAAACAGATACGTGATTTTATTCTTAATGCACCAAAAGAAATTTTTGAAAACTTGCAACAAAGTCTACAAAAGATGAAACAACAGTTAGATTTAAAAGTTAAGAATGCAACCTGTGACAAATGTTCACATCAGTTTGACATTAATGTTACAATGGACCAAGCAAATTTTTTCGGAGCAAGATCTTAAAATTATCCTTGCCGGAGATCTTGCAAGAAGTAGAAAAATTAGATAAAGAGGCGAGGGCAATCAAGAAGGAAGTCTTGAAGATGTGCTGGTATATGCGAGGCCTCAGTTACAGCGAAGGCATGCACCTTGGCAATGAAGAGCGTGAAATTGTCGGCGAAATAATTAAAGAAAATTTAGAAACTACCAAAAAAACTCAACTGCCTTTCTTTTAGGCTGCTAAGAACTTTTTAGCATCTTCTTGCTGATTAGCATCTAACTTTTTAATTTGTGCAGCCAAATCATTTATATTTGCTGGAGTACCTTTTGGAGTACCTCCTGGAGTACCTCCAGGCGCTGCTGTATCTTTTCCTTGTCCTGCGCCTCTGTTTTGGGCAACAGGATTTCCTGTATTATCGTCTATACCATCGTTATTTGCGTCTACTGGATCAGTTGCTGTAGTTGTTGCATCTGCACCTTGATCACCGCTTGTTGACGCTGTATTCGCATCTGTTGCACCATCTGCTGCTGGTTTATCAGTTGTTGTAGTATTAGTTGTTGTAGTGTCAGTTGCTGTAGTGTCAGTTGCTGTAGAAGTTGACGTTTGAGAATTCATTTTATCACTTAGTTCTTCTGCTGCTCCTGGTTCAATATTTGCTCCACCTTTGATAGGTTTATCAGTTTGGGCATCTACAACATCAAATTTCTTAGGATCTACAGCACTTGGTTGCATTGTGTATCTTTCGCCTTTTGGTGTAAATGCGCCTGCTTTTTTATTCATGTTATCGCTCATAGGTTCTGCTTTTTCAGGATCAAGAGCAACACCATCTTTAACAGGCTTACTAGTTTGCTTATCAATAATATCTACTTTAGTTTCATCATTTGCATTTTTTTGTAAAACATATCTTTCATCTTTACTTAATGTAGCGTTACCTGTTGCTGGATCGGTACTAGATGTAGCAGTATCCCCTGTTGGTGCTTCTGCGCCTGCTGCTCCAGGTGCTGGTGTATCTGTTGCTTGATCGCCTGCATCGCCTGCTGCTCCAGGTGCTGGTGTATCTGTTGCTTGATCGCCTGCATCGCCTGCTGTTGTTGCGTTCGGGTCATCTGTTGATTGATCTGCTGCATCAGCATCTTTGTCTGCGTCTGGTGCATCAGTTGTTCCAGGAACTTCAATCTTCATTGAATCGTATGTGCCTTTGATAACATCATCTGCAACACCTAGTCCTTTAATAACATCGTAAACTTCTGCGCTGTCTGTAGGTGATCCTGCTTTCTTCCATGCTGAGTTTAATTTTTCTGCTGTTACTTTTGTAGTAACTTGTTTTGCTGCTCCGCTGATTGCACCACCTACTGCTTTGGCTCCTGTTTTAAGAGCGCCGCCTACTTTACTTGCTGCGCCTTTGATTGCATCCATAGGACCTTCATTTAGATTCTGTCTATGATAGTGTGATACTGCATCAAACACACTTTCAAACATCAGTTTGTTTTCTAACATATGTGTGTTTACTGTTTCAACTCTGTTGAACAGCATGTAAATCTGTCCTTCACTTAGTTTTTTAACTTTGTAATTTATTGATTCTTCTTTTGCGGCTGCATCTCCGCCTTCGCCTTTTGCTCCAA
>Ga0233444_10000972_pt1 | contig 34328 bp, 23 predicted proteins | sample SI_124_October20_6_FD_182792 | JGI IMG/M metagenome (GOLD analysis project Ga0233444, IMG submission 182792) | Seawater microbial communities from Saanich Inlet, British Columbia, Canada - SI_124_October2016_10_MG | ecosystem: Environmental > Aquatic > Marine > Inlet | place: Canada: British... | reverse complement strand
ATCAATTTTGATATCTAAACCTGATAAGAGCTCTTTAATTGATTTAAAGTGTTGGTTTGCAAGTATTTCAGTTGGAGCAAGAATACAAGATTGAAAATTATTATCTATTGCAATTAACATAATCATTATTGAAACTATAGTTTTTCCAGATCCTACATCTCCTTGAAGAAGTCTATTCATTTGCTTCCCATCTCTAAAATCATTTCTTATTTCTTTAATAACCTTTTTTTGATCTCCAGTGAGCTCAAAAGGAAGACTGTTTTTGTAAAATTGATTTAAATTATCTCCAACCTTTTCAAATTTAAAACCATTTAATTTTTGAATTCTTTCATTTTTGGATAACTGGAAACCAAGTTGATTGAAAAATAATTCTTCAAATTTTAATCTTTTACTTGACTGGGAAAGTAACTCTTGAGACTCAGGTAAGTGAATATTGATAATAGCCTTATATCTATCTATAAGATTATATTCATTTAAAATTGATGAAGATAGATTTTCTTTTATTTGATTCTGTAGACTATTTAATAGATTATAAATTATTTTAACAAAATATTTTTGAGTAACCCCCTCATTTACAAGTTTTTCTGTTGAAGAGTAAATTCCATGAAGCCTTCTAGGTATATTTCTATTAAAACTAGACTTTGTTTTAATTTCAGGATGAGCTATGGATGGCTTACTTCCAAACCAACTAAGCTTTCCATAAATAACATATTCTTCATTTGTTTTTATAGATTCCTCAACCCAATTAAACCCTCTATACCATATTAAGTCTATCTTACCAGTAGAGTCATAAAATTCACAATTTAATCTTTCTCTAAACCTTACTTTACTTCGTTTTACAGATTGAATTTTACCAATAATCTGAACCTCAGATTGATTCCTTGGAAGTTCATTTATTTTAAAAAACCTTGACCTATCTATATACCTGTAGGGATAAAAATCAATAAGGTCTTTAATAGTTTTCAGGTTTAATTCCTCGCTAAGTAATTTAGATTTAGAAGGACCTATGCCTTTAATAAATTCAATTGACTGATTTAAGATATCACTATTCACTACCCAAAAAGTCTAACGCTAAATTTGTCATTACTTTAACACCAAGTAATAAAGAGCTATCATCTATGAAAAAGTCTGGAGTATGATGAGCTGGAGCCTCTCTACTTTCATTTGTATTGTAACCTCCAAGTTCAAACAAAAATCCTGGTATTTCATTTAAGTAATAAGCATAATCTTCAGCTAAAGTTTTTGCATTACTTAGAACTACATTCTCAATACCTGCAGATTTTTTTAATGATGGTAACATTTTATTCATCATATTAGGATCATTAAATGTTATATCTGCGCCATCTTCTATTTCAACAATTGCATTACCTCCATAAGATTTAGCAATACCCTGAGAAAGCTCTATAATTCTTTTCTTTATGTAGTCTCTCATTCCGTAGTCAAGTGAACGTATTGTTCCAACTAAATTAACTTCACCAGGAATAATATTAAACCTATTTCCACCTTCAACTTTTCCAAAAGATATAACAGCAGGTTCTTTTGTAAGCTCAGATTCTCTAGAAATAATAGTCTGAATTGAATTTATAATTTGGGCAGTAATTACAATTGGATCAACGGATAGCCATGGAGTTCCACCATGAGCTTGAGTTCCTATTACTTTAATTGTAAATCTTGAAGATGATGCATAGAAACCCTTGGGTTTATAATAAACTTTGTTCATAGGTAGCTGAGCAGCAATATGAAGACCAAAAATTGCATCTACATCTGGATTTTTTAAGACACCCTCTTTTATCATCATCCTTGCTCCACCTTCCTCACCAGGAGGAGGGCCTTCTTCTGCACCCTGAAAAATAAATTTAACTGTTCCTTCAAAATTATTATTTTTTGATAAAATTTCTGCTGTAGCCATTAAAATTGACATATGACCATCATGTCCACATGCATGCATAACACCATCATTAACAGACTGATAAGGCAGTCCATTATTTTCTGTTATTGGAAGAGCATCCATATCAGCTCTTAAAGCAACAACTTTTCCTTTAGATTTTCCTTCCAGTATTCCCACAACACCATTAACACCAACATTTCTAGTTACTTCTATTCCGAGTGATTCAAGGTGTCTTGCAATTTTTTCAGAAGTTTTAAATTCTCTGTTAGATACTTCTGGAAATTTATGGAAATCATGTCTCCATGAAATTATTTTTTCTTCAATATCTCCTATCTGACCATCTATAGATTGAGAATAAACAAATTGAGAAATTAGTATCAAAAATATAAATGATAAATTCTTCATAAGTATTGATTTAATTAATTATTAATGGGCAATAAAAATTCATTAATTACTTAAATTTATAACAATGTTAGAAGATAACAAATCTTACCTAAAAGATCTTAATGAGGCTCAATTAAATGCAGTTATTAAAACTGATGGTCCATCTATGGTAATTGCTGGTGCTGGCTCTGGTAAAACAAGGGTTTTAACCTATAAAATTGTCCATCTTGTTAATAATGACGTAGATCCATTTGAAATACTAGCATTAACATTTACAAACAAGGCAGCAAGAGAGATGAAATTGAGAATTTCATCTATGATAGGAGAGAGTGAATCAAAGAATATTTGGATGGGAACATTTCATTCTGTCTTTGCGAAAATTTTAAGATTTGAAGCCCATAAGATAGGTTTTACATCAGATTTTACAATTTATGACGTTCAGGATTCAGAAAGACTTATTTCCTCTATAATTAAAGAGAAAAATCTTGATAAAGATATATACAGAACCAAATCCATTAGAAATAGGATTTCATCATTAAAAAATAATTTTATAACTGTAACAGGTTATTTTTCAAATACTGAATTGGTTGAATCTGACAAGCTTTCAAGAAAACCTGAAACTGGGAATATCTACAAAGAGTACAATGAAAGATTAGTTAAGTCTAATTCTATGGATTTCGATGATTTATTGATGAAAACAAATGAACTTTTAAATAATCACCCAGACGTATTAGCTAAATATCAAGAAAAATTTAAATACATTCTTGTTGATGAGTATCAAGACACAAATAATTCTCAATATTTAATTGTTAAATCACTATCAGATAAATATCAAAATATTTGTGTAGTTGGAGATGATGCTCAAAGTATTTATTCATTTAGAGGTGCAAACATCAATAATATTATAAATTTTAGAAATGATTATGATGATGTTGAAATTTTTAGACTTGAACAAAATTATAGATCAACAAAAAATATTGTTAATGCTGCTAATTCAGTTATAGATCATAATAAAAATAAAATTGACAAGGAAGTTTGGACAGATAATGATTTTGGTGATAGGATTGAAATTTCATCAAATCAATCTGACATCGGCGAGGCTAGGGGATTATGTCAAAAAATTACCTCACTTAACAATACAAGTTTTTCTGAGATAGCAATTCTCTACAGAACTAATGCTCAATCAAGACCGATTGAAGACTCACTTAGATTAAACAAAATCCCATATCAAATTTTTGGAGGTGTATCGTTTTATAATAGAAAAGAAATTAAAGATGTTCTGGCTTATTTAAGAGTTGTTATTAATAGTAGTGATGAAGAAAGTCTAAAGAGGATTATTAATTATCCTGCTAGAGGAATTGGCCAAGTAACTATTAATAAAATAATTATAGCTGCTCAAAAACATAATCTAACACTTTATGATACTATTAAAAATCATAAGGAGTTATCAATAGACTTTTCAGGATCTGTATCTATCAAACTTCAAAATTTTATTGAGTTAATAGATGTTTTAAAAATTGAAAATCAAAAGTTAAATGCTTTTGATCTAACTAAAGAAGTTATCGATAAAGTAAGAATCATAGATGAATTAAAAAAAGATGAATCTCCTGAAGGTATTTCAAGAATTGAGAATGTTCAAGAATTATTAAATGGTATAAGAGATTTTATAGAAGATCAGAAAGAAATTGTTGATTCAAATGATAACTTGTCAGAATTTTTATCAACAGTTTCATTATCAACTGATTTTGACCTTAATAATCCAGATGAGGATAAAGTTTCTTTAATGACTCTTCATTTATCAAAAGGATTAGAGTTTAGGCATGTTTTTATTGTTGGTTTAGAGGAAGATCTTTTTCCTTCAGCACTAAGCTACAATACTAGATCTGAACTTGAAGAAGAGAGAAGGTTGTTCTATGTTGGAATTACTAGAGCTAAAGACAACCTCTATTTATCTTATGCTAATTCACGATACAGGTGGGGTAAGCTAATATATTGTGAAGAAAGTAGATTTCTAAATGAAATTGATAAAGAGTTTGTCAAGGTTATAAAGCCAAGTAATTTTAAACCATCAATTTCTGATTATCCTAAAAAAAATATTATCTATAATTCTAAGCCTAATTTGAAGAGGTTATCTAAAAAACCTTCTTTTGATTCAAATGTGAAAATAAATATTTCTTCTGGTGATAATGTTAGTCACGAAAAATTTGGTTTAGGTCAAGTAGTTAAAATTGAAGGAAATGGAAATGATGCAAAAGCTACTGTTAATTTCAAGAAGTTTGGAGAAAAGAACTTACTACTTCGGTTTGCAAAATTAAATAAAACATAAAAAAAAAGCATGACCGAAGTCATGCTTTTCTTTTAACTAATCAATATTATTTTTAGTCAGGTTTGTTTTCTGAGCTAATAGTATTGCTTGGACCTGTAGAAGGTACATTCATAGACATTCCTTCTTCAATTAAATCAGCAAACTGGTCTAATTTAGGAAGTACTATAATTCTAGTTCTTCTATTTCTAGCTCTAGTAACACTTGAGTCATTATCAGCAATTGGCATGTGGAAACTTCTTCCCGCAGCAACTAATTTAGTTGGATCAACTCCATAATCATTCTGAAGAATTCTAACTACAGATGTAGCTCTTTTAACAGATAAATCCCAATTGTCAACCACTCCAGGAATAGTTTCAGAAGCTTTTTCTTGATCTATAAGTAAATTGTCTGTATGACCCTCAACCATAAATTCAAGATCTGGCTTATCACTAATTACTTTAGCAATTTTTTCTAAAACGTTTCTAGCTCTTGTTGTAACTGTAAAACTTCCACTATTGAATAATAACTTGTCTGAAATAGATACATATACAACACCTTTTTCAACGTTAATTTCAATATCATCATCACTAAGAGTTCCTAATGAACTTTTGAAACTTTGAACAAGAGCTAAGGTTACAGAATCTCTTCTAGTAACTGCATCTTGCATTCTAGTAATGACTAGGTCTTTTTCTTTAATGCTTTCAAGAGATCTCTCAAGGTTTTCAGCACCTTTTTGAGTAAGGGTAGTTAGATTACCAATGTTGTTAATCAAATCTTGATTGTTAGCTCTTAAAAACTTATTTTGTTCAGATAAAGCATTTAACCTCTCTGATGAAGCAGAAAGCTGAGTTTCAGTTGCACCAAGTTTAGCAGTTGCACTATCTAAAAGTTCTTTTGTGTTTTGTTGAAGACTTTCTAAATCAGAGTATCTCTTTTGAGAAACACAAGATGATAAAAGTAAACCTACAACACCTACAATTATTATATTTTTTTTCATTTCAAAAATAGTTGGTTATTAATTAGTCAGCTACAAACTTAATATTTTTATAGTAAATTATTGTATTACAGTTGAAAGAATTTTTTCTTTCCTAAAATAAAGTATTTGTAAACTATACTGTTGATTTTGAAATAATTACTCTTTTTTGAAGTATTATCTCTTTCTTTTAATATTGATCTAAGTACATTAAAATAATCAAAATGTGCTTTATATAAAGCGATGAAATTCGAAATTTCTCCTTTAATTAATAATCTAAATGAAGAAAGTATATCTAAAATTATTCTCAATAAGAGAGTAAGTAAAAGATCTTTTAAAGGAAGGTTCTTGGTCATCATTATCAATGAATTCCTATAGTTAAGATAGGTTTTTTTTGAATTTTTCTTAATTGTAGCTGCTCCTACATGAAAAACTTTAGATGATGTTACCGAATAACAATTAAAACCTAAATTAAATCCTCTCCAACATAAATCAATCTCTTCCATATGGGCAAAGAATCTCTTATCAAATCCTCCAATTTCATAAAATACATTTTTGGAAACAAAGAAACAGGCACCTGATGCCCAAAAGATTTTAGAATCTAGGTATTTTCCATCATCCTTCTCTAGAGTATCAAATATCCTTCCTCGACAAAATGGATACCCATATTTATCAATAAAACCTCCAGAAGCTCCGGCATATTCAAAAAAATCATTATTATTTATATCAAGTATATTAGGTTGAATAATAGATAAGGGATCTTTCTCAAGTTTTTTTCTAATAGGATTCAACCAATTTTTAGTAACAAGAATATCATTATTTATTATACATACATATTCTTCTTTCACCTTCTTTAATCCTTTGTTATATCCTTCTGCAAAACCATAATTTTTATCTAAAGATATTATCTCTACTTCTTTGAAATTTTCTCTTATATAAGATACTGATTCATCTGATGAATTATTATCAATAACATAAACAGTAGAATTATCAGAATTATCTATTATTGATTTTAAATATTTTCTTAAAAGATTTAAACCATTCCAGTTTATTACAACAATTCCAATTTTCATTTCGAATAATTAATTAGATCTTTTTCTTGAATATAGTCATTAGTTATTTCGTTGAATTTAAAATAATAATTTTCAATACCATTGGTAAGAATGATTCTTTTGCTTTTTAATTCAATATTATATCTCATCACTTGATCAAAGTGATCTTTATTAATTTTTATATCTGAGGACTTACATTCAACTAATATATCAACCTCTCCTGAAGAATTGTACACTACTATATCATATCTTTTTGGAATCTTATTTATATAGAATACTTTTTCGCAGTTTATAAGCGATCTTGGATAATTTTTTGAAATAATATATTTGATAAAATTCTGTCTAATCCATTCTTCAGGTGTTAAAACTATCCACTTTTTTCTTATTTCATCAAAAATGATATTATTCTTGTTTTCTTTTTTAATTTTAAACTCGAAAAATGGTAGATTAAGTTTTTTCATCAACTGAATAATGACAGAATATAATAAAATAATTAATGATATAAATAACGGTAAATTATCACCAGTTTATTTAATTCATGGTGAAGAGAATTACTTTAAAGATAATATTATAAAAATTATTACTGATTCAGTAATAAATGAAGCCTCTGTTGATTTTGATCTAAAAAAAATATATGGAAAAAAAACAGATGAAACTCAAGAAAATGAGGTAATAGATTTTGTTAAAAGATTTCCTTTAAGTGGAGATTATAGTTTACTTATAGTGAAGGATTCAAAAAATTTATCTTCAGATTTCAAAAATATTATATCATACATTGAGAATGTAAATTCTAATTCAATTTTAGTCCTATCTTTTAATAATAATTTAGACAAAAGAAAAAAAATCTATAAATCTTCTCAAAAATATGGTACTGTTTTTGAATCAAAAAAAATATATGATAATCAAGTTTACGGATGGATAGAAAGTCAATGCAGTTTTAAGTCTCTTAATCTTCATCCTAATTCAATTAAAATTATAGCTGATTTTACAGGTAACGATCTTTCACAAATAGACAATGAACTTGAAAAACTTAAATTAAATTCAAATAAAGATGATATTATTAACCCAGAGGATGTAGAGGATATAATAGGCTTTAGCAAAGAATATAATTTTTTTGAGTTAACTAAAGTAATTGGTAAAAATAATTACATTAAGTCTCTTGAAATTGTTTCATACATGTCCAAGAATATTAAGAAATATCCTCTGCCATTAATTATTGGTACAGTATATTCCTTCTTCAACAAGTTATTTATATATCATTCCATAGAAAACAAAAATGAAGCACCTAAATTATTAGGAATTAATCCATATTTTATTAATGAATACAGGGAAGCTTCAGTTGTTTATTCAATGAAACGTATATCAAGAATTTTTGGGTATCTACTAGAGGCTGATAAACGATCAAAAGGGATTGAATTTGATAATACTGATCATTTAGGAATACTTAATGATTTGATTTATAAAATATTTAAATCAAATTAACTTTTTGTATTTACTAGGATTTGCTTCATTCATAACAGAGTAAATTTCTTCAAAAATATCTTCAAATGAAGGTTTGCTCACATAATCCCCATCAGATCCATAAGGTGGCCTATGCTCCTTAGCTGTTAGTAAACAGGGTTTACTATCTAAGTATTCATAGATATCTTGATTATTTAATAATTCCTGTAAAATAAAACTAGATCCACCACCTGGAACATCTTCATCAATTATCATTAACCTATTAGTTTTTTTAACACTTTTAGAAATATTTTTAGATAAATCAAAAGGAATTAAACTTTGGACATCAATTACTTCACAGTCTATATCATATTTTTTCATTTCTAAAGCTACTTCATTAACTATGTTTAAAGTTGATCCATATGAGATTAAGGTAATATCTTTTCCTTCTTTAAGAACTTCAATCTCTCCAATTGGAGTCTTGAATTCACCATAATTTAGTGGGAGTTGTTCTTTAGTTCTATAACCATTCAGAGGTTCTATCACAACTGCTGGTTGATCAATTTCTAACAAAGAATTGTAAAAACCTGCTGCTTTGGTCATATTTCTTGGAGTAAGTATAAATATTCCTCTTAAAAAGCTCAGCATACCACCCAAAGGTGATCCTGAATGCCAAATTCCTTCTAATCTGTGTCCTCTAGTTCTAATAATTAATGGAGCTTTTTGACCTCCGTGAGTTCTAAAAGTTAATGTAGCAAGATCATCACTAAGTATTTGTAATGCATACAATATATAATCTAAATATTGAATTTCAGCAATAGGTCTTAGACCTCTCATTGACATTCCAATTCCTTGTCCAACTATTGTAGATTCTCTAATACCTGTATCAAAAACTCTATTCTTACCATGTTTAATTTGTAAACCCTCAAGTCCTTGATTTACATCTCCAATCATCCCAACATCTTCTCCAAAAATGAATATTTTATTATTATTTTCGAGTAGTTTATCAAAATTATCTCTAATAATTATTCTACCATCTACCATCTTATTATCAGGAGAGTATGATGGATTAGTATTGTCAAGATCTTTTAGTAAATCTAAATTTATGGAATAGAGATCAGTTGAATATTTTTCTGAGAGAATATTAATATACTTATTCTTCCATTTAATTAAATCATTTCTATCTTTTGAATCTCCAGGATCAAGTTGATATAAAATGTTTCTACAGATTTTAATAATCTCAGAGAAATTAGAATCATCTATGTTATTAAACATTTCATTAATTTTTTCACTTTCTATTGAAATATCTAGAGTATTTATTGTTTCTATTAAATCAGATTTAGCTTCTTTTATAGGCCTTTGATAAAGATCCCATGCTAATTTTTTTTCATCTTTAACATAATTTGAGATTTCCTTCTTAATATTTTCTAGCTTCTTACTTGAGGCTAGTTTATTTTTAATAATCCATTCTTCAAATTTCTTGTTACAATCGTTCTCTGACTCCCACTTAAGTCTTTCGTCTGTTTTATACCTTTCATGAGATCCTGATGTAGAATGACCAAGTGGTTGGGTTAATTCAGTAACATGAATTATTACTGGAATATGGTGTTCTCTAGCTATTTTTTCAGCATATGAATATGTTTTAATTAATGATTGATAATCCCAACCCTTAACTTCAAGAATTTCAATCCCTGATGATTCAGATGTTACTTTAAATCCAGAAAGAGCTTTAGATATGCTTTCTTTAGTTGTGTGATCCTTATTATGAACTGATATTCCGTAGTCATCATCCCAAATACTTATAATAGCTGGAATTTGAAGAACTCCACATGCATTAACTGCTTCGAAAAAAACACCTTCACTTGTACTGGCATTTCCAATAGTACCCCATACAATCTCATTACCATTATTTGAAAATTTGTCAGAATTATCAACTCTATTGTTTCTGTAAATTTTTGAGGCTAGGCCTAACCCCACAAGTCTAGACATTTGACTAGCTGTAGGTGATACATCTGAAATATGATTTTTTTTCTTTGTTTGGTCAATCCAATTGCCTTCTTCGTCTACGGTATTAGTTAGAAAGTGACCTGACATTTGTCTTCCACCTGACATTCTCTCATATACTTTATCAGGGTGACCGTATAATGCTGCAAAAATCTCTCTAGCTGAAAGTAAGTCTTGTGACATTAATATTGTTTGATCTCTATAATATCCTGATCTGTAGTCTCCTTTTTTAAAGAAGTGACTCATTACAATTTGAGGTAATTCTTTACCATCACCAAAAATTCCAAATTTTCCTTTTCCAAGAAGAACTTCTCTTCTACCTTGAACACTTATTTCACGGCTTAAGGATATTGTCCTGAAGTCATTTATTACTTTTTCCTTAAATTTTTTTAAGCTAATCTCCTCTTTTGTAGAACTAGATATACTCATAGGAATTGCAAATTTACAAATAATTAAATGAACCTTATTACAACCACCTTCTTGAGAAAAGATTACCCAACGATTCGAGGTTGTAGGAGACTATAAATCTTATTTTATTTCTATATCTAAAATCATTTAGCTCAAAGCCATTGCTAGAGCTTATTGGTAAGTAAAGTTCAAAGAAATCTGGTAGAAGATTTAGCCTTAAACCTGTTCCATAAAAATATCTAGAATCTTCTTTACTGTCTTTAAGCATACCTAAATCAAGATAACCCTCAACCCATTTCCAAATTCCTATATTTAAATTAGTTGAAAGCATAAAATTATTTGTTGTGGGATCTTCAAAAAATGATTTAAACCCTCCGCCAGCCATTATAAATTGCTGACTTAGCAAACCTGTACTTTCTGATCTACCTAAGTAATTATCTAAAAATAAATATCCACCAGATCTACCTAGATTATAATTGAAGTTATCAAATTCATCATTATTCCAGAAAAATTTACCCAGATATAACCTAGCTTGAAATTGTCTATTACTTTTAAATAATCTTCTATAGTCAAATACGAAATTTATTTTTCCAAAATTATCAGAAAACTCAGTGTTAATAGAGCTTTTTAGATATTTAATGATTCCTATGTCAGAATAATAATAACCTAAATTATAAATGGAGTATTTATCTAATAAATTATTATTTTGAATATCAGAATCCTTGTTTACGTTAAACAGAGATAATGATATTGATTTTTTGACTTTTGATCTTAAGTTCTTATTGTCTCTAAAATTTATTCTAACAGAAGGAGAAAAAACCTGATATCTTAAGTTTTCTTTATAATGATTTGAAGTGTAGAATAAATTAAATATTGTCGAATAATTATCTTTAAGCTCATTATTTAATTGATATTTTAAGTTTAAAGACCCTACCAAAGCATCTTCTTTTGATGCATATTGGGTAAATATTTCAAAATTAAACAGTTTATTTTTTAATCCCTTGTTTAGAAGGTTAATGCCCGGTGAAACACCATCATATAAGTTATAAGTAACTTCGGGTCTTAAAAATAGTGTCTTAAATTTAGGATTTTCAAGATCACCAATAAATTTTATTTTTAAAGGCTTTAGATTAGAATTATTATAGATCCAATTATTACTCTTGTTTAACTCAGGAAGGGATATCTTAGGATTTATAACAATATAGTCAAAATCAATATTAGGAATTTTAATTTTCTTATACTCTTCAAAATCAATATTTTGAATTATACTATCATTTTTTAAATAACCAATGGAATAGGGTATGGAAATATTATTTTTCTCTTCAATTAGAATTTCTTTTTTATTGATTCTCCTTAGCTTTAAATCAATTGATTGTCTGTTGCCAATATAATCTTCAATAAACCAGTTAAGATCACTCTTTTCGTAATTTAAGAAGAGGTTATTTAAATCCTCTCTTGAATCTATGGAGCTAATTTTTAGTATTAAATCCTTGAGATTATTTTCTCCAATAAGATTCTCTAAATATTTTAAGCCAACTCCAGAATGATATGGAGAAGCAATATCATGATTTATCCTAGTTAAATACTCACTAGACTGATCATCTGCCTGGTGAAGATTTAGTCTTTGAACATACTCAGAATAATTTAAAAACAGATCATTAAAATTCATTTTTGAAATCTCATAGTTTTTTAAAAAACTAATTCCGGAGAGTCTACCAATAAATCTAACTTTCGGGTAGAAATCATTTATATATTTGTCAATAATAAAAATCTCCAAACCTTTATATATCCAGTGAGATTCTCTTCTATTTAAGTTTAATTTTTGATTTAAATAGTTGATGATAAAGGATTTTAAAAAAACTATTTCTTCTAAAAACTCATCTGAGAAAGGGCTTATAAAGCTTGGCAATTGATTAAGCCCATAAAAAGGATTTGAATCATAATCTTTTTTTGGTACAAGAAGTTTGAGGTCTGAATTATCATTGAAATAATCTTTAACGAAATTGTTCACTCTTGTTATCTTTTTTTCAGCCTCTTTTAATGAAGATATTTTAAAAATATCAGTTTCAATTTCGTTATTAATATTTTGAAAATTCCTATAGTTTTCATCAATTAATAAATCAATTTTAACGTCATTTATGTCTGAACCTGATAGATAAACATTCTTTGTGTCGGTTAACACTTCTGTTTTATTTATTTTGAGATTTGAGAATAGATAGTAACTTTTATCAAAAGAAACTTTCATTTCGTATCTTGATTTCTTTAAGGATTGGTCATTTAGATTTAAATTACTTTGACTATACCATTCAGATTCGGAGATATTTGAAAAGACTATTATCCAATTCTTCAAGTAGTAGTTACTATTATCAAAACCATATCCTGTAAATTTTGAATCAGGTAATTTTACTTGATAGTTAATTTCTATTTCAATCGATTCCCCTTTTTTTAATTCTTTTTTAAGATAAATGTTAATTATATCAGATGTCTTTTCTGACTTCCTCCATGATTCAATATTATTTGAAGTAATACTCTTAATCTGTGTTGATCCTCTTTGTTTTTTTGTGGCAAAAGTGAAACTCCTTGAATATTCATCTGAAATTCTTTTAGCTAGACTAGTTCTGTTATCAACATATGAATTAGCCCAATCTTCAAGAACTATTTTATTTAATGAAATATTAGAGGTATTCTTAAACTTCATAATCTGACTAACAGTCAAAGTTTTATCCTCTGAGTTTAGTTTAGCTTCAATATTATATGAGTTAATATTTTGGCAAAATGTGTTAATTGGGAAAATTAACATTATCAATATGAAAAAGTTTGAAATATTTCTCATTATTGAAATTCTTTTGAAAGGTATTTAGCAGTATACCCTTTGTTATTCTTTATTATTTCTTTTGGACTTGCAGAGTCTATAAGCTTACCTCCATTTTTACCACCTTCTGGACCTATATCTATAATGTAATCAACCTGTTTTATTACATCTAAATTATGCTCGATAATAATTATTGTATTTCCTTTATCTACTAATTGATTTAAAACATTTAGAAGAATTCTTATATCTTCAAAATGAAGACCTGTAGTGGGTTCATCAAGAATATAGATTGTTTTACCAGTATCTTTTTTTGACAGTTCACTTGCTAGTTTTATTCTTTGTGATTCTCCACCAGATAATGTTGTGGATGATTGACCAAGAGTAATGTATCCGAGTCCTACACTGTCTATAGCTTTTAATTTATTATATATTTTAGGTATTGATGAGAAAAAATCTAAAGATTTAGAAACACTCATATCCAATATGTCTGAAATGGATTTTCCTTTATATCTAACCTCAAGAGTTTCTCTATTAAATCTTTTTCCATTACATACCTCGCATTCTACAAAAACATCAGGTAAGAAATTCATTTCAATTAATTTCATTCCCCCGCCTTTACAGTTTTCGCATCTTCCACCTGAAACATTAAAACTAAATCTTCCTGGTTTATACCCCCTTATTTTAGATTCAACAGTGTCTGAAAATAATTTTCTTATTTCACTGTAAACTCCAGTATAAGTTGCAGGATTACTTCTAGGAGTTCTTCCAATTTGTTGTTGATTGACTTCAACTACTTTATCAATATTTTCAATACCTTCAATTTTTTTATATTCTAAGGGTGATTTAACTGAATTATAGATTTTAGAATTTAAAATAGGATACAACGTTTCATTTATTAAAGTTGACTTACCGCTACCCGAAACACCTGTAACAGCAATCATTTTACCAAGAGGAAAGTCAACATTAATGTTTTTCAAGTTGTTTCCTTTACATCCAAATAATTTTATATAATTTCCATTACCAGGTCTTGTGTTTTTTGGTATTTCAATTTTTTTAATATTATTAAGATAATCTGCAGTAATTGTTTTTGCTTTTTTAATCTTATTCGGAGATCCTTCATATATAATATCACCACCATTAATACCAGCATAAGGACCTATATCTATAATGTGATCAGAACTCATTATCATTTCTTTATCATGCTCAACCACAATTACTGAATTCCCAGAGTCTCTGAGTTTTTTTAGTGAGTCAATTAATTTTAAATTATCTTTTTGATGAAGTCCTATACTAGGCTCATCAAGTATATACAGAACTCCAACTAATTGTGAGCCAACCTGAGTTGCTAATCTAACTCTTTGAGCCTCTCCACCAGAGAGTGATCTTGATGACCTTGAAAGTGTTAAATACTCAAGGCCTACATCAATTAAAAACTGGATTCTAATTAAAATTTCTTTTGTTATTTCCTCAGATATTCTGATTTCTTTATCAGTTAAGTTATCATTAAGGTTTTTAAACCATTCTTTGACCTCTGATAGGTCCATTTCACTTAGTTCGAAGATATCTTTATTATTAATTCTAAATGATCTAGATTCTATCTTTAATCTACTACCTATACATGATTTACATTTTTTAATATCAACAAATTGAAGTGCCCATCTTCTTAAGCTTTTAGATTCATTATTATTTAATTGGTCTTTAATAAATGCCTCTATTCCCATATAATCAATCTCATATTGTCTTTTTACCCCTAAATCTTTTGAATTGATTATAAAACTTTTTTTACCACCATTAAGAATAAAATTTAAACCATCTTTTGGTATTTTATTAATAGGTCCACTAAGAGAGAAATTATAATATTTTGATATTAATTCAACTTGTTTATGAATCCATGAGTTATCTTTTTTTCCTATTGGTAATATTCCACCATTATTAATTGATATCGAATCATCTGGAATTAATTTTTTTAGATTTATTTCATGTTCAGTTCCTAGACCGTTACATGTTTCACACATTCCTTTAGGTGAATTAAAAGAAAAGGTGTTAGGTTCTGGTTTAGGATATGAAATGCCTGTTTCAGGACACATTAAATTTCTACTAAAATATTCTGGTTTTCCAGATTCTGAGTCTAAAATAAAAATTGTTTCATTTCCATATTTCATAGCAATCTTAATAGACTCTGCTAGGACTCTTTTTGACTCAAAATCATCTTTGACAGATAAATTATCTACAACGAGACTTATGTCATGTGTTTTATATCTATCAAGCTTCATACCTCTTTTAATATCGACAATATCACCGTCAACTATAACTTTTGAAAACCCTTGTTTAGTGAAATTTTCAAAAAGATCTCTATAATGTCCTTTTCTTGATCTTATTATTGGAGCTAGAATAATAATTCGCTGATTTATAAACTTCTCACATATTAACTTTATAATCTGTTCATCAGTATTTTTTACCATTTTTAAATTAGACTTATGGCTGTATGCTTCACCTATTCTTGCATATAATAGTCTTATAAAATCATAAATATCAGTAACTGTTCCAACAGTAGATCTAGGGTTTTTACTTGTGGTTTTTTGCTCAATTGCAATTACTGGAGATAAACCCTCAATTTTTTCTACATCTGGTCTTTCATAGTTTCCTACAAATTGTCTTATGTAGGCAGAAAAAGTTTCCATATATCTTCTCTGACCTTCAGCATGAATTGTATCAAATGCTAAAGAAGATTTTCCACTTCCAGATAAACCTGTAATAACAACAAGTTTCTCTCTTGGAATCTCTAAATCTAGATTTCTAAGATTATGAACTTTTGCGCCTTCAATTTGAATCGTGTTATTCAAGTTTGGATTAGAATTTATTTTAAAATACTTGCATGATCATCTCCTCTAGGATCTGCTCCTGTTGAAACTTCTCCATTTTCATCTATAAAAATTGCATCAACTTTACCTATAGAAGATCTAGCTGACATACCAGAGCTATCAGATTTAATAGGGAGTGAGATTACAAAGTAATTTTTAGATTTTAGAATTGAATCTTTAACAGAGTCTATTCCGCCTTCTTCAATAATTACTACATCTGGTACCCATTGATGATGAACTCGAGGAGCATTTACTGCTTCTTGCATTGACATATCATATTCGTAAACATTAAGAATTGTTTGAAACACAGAAGTTATAATAGTTGATCCTCCTGGAGTCCCTACTATTAGAGATGGTTTTTTATCTTTTAGCACTATAGTAGGTGTCATTGAGCTTAGCATTCGCTTATTAGCTTCTATAGAATTTGCTTCACTACCAATTAAACCAAAACTATTAGGGTGGCCAGGTTTTGAGCTAAAATCATCCATTTCATTATTTAAGAAGAATCCACCTTCTTCAACAAATACTTTAGATCCATAGTTAGTATTTAGAGTAGTTGTGACAGAAACAGAATTTCCACTAGCATCTATAATTGAATAGTGAGTTGTTTGATCACTTTCTTCTATAGTTTTAATTTTACCATGAGATACATCGCTGGAAAGAGTTGCCTTATCCCATGAGAAAGATTTCATTCTATTATTAACATATTCATCATCCATTAATTCGTATACTGGAAGTTTACTGAAATCAGGATCACCCATATAGAAACTTCTGTCTGCATATGCTCTTCTTTCAGCCTCAACCATTAGCTGAATTGATTCAACAGAGTTATGTCCAAACTGACCTATATTGTAGCCCTCTATTGCTTTTAATAGTTGACCTAGAAGAATTCCTCCACTTGAGGGTAGGGGCATTGAAATTATTTCTAAATCTTTGTACTTGAATTTTATTGGATCTCTCCAGACTGAATTGTAATTTTTTAAATCTTCTACTGTCATTATTCCTCCGCTTTGTTGGATTTCTTCAACAATCATTTCTGCAATTTCTCCTTCATAAAATGCTTTAGGTCCATTTTTTGAAATTTTATCAAGAGTAATAGATAGATTTAAGTTTTTTAAAGTATCACCTTGTTTATAGTTTTGTGAAAATAAAGATTCATTCCCGTTAACGTTTATGAAATCTTGAAGTTTATCTTTTAAAGCTTCTTCTTGCTTTTTTGTAACAATAAAACCATTTTTCGCTAAATCAATTGAAGGTTGAAATAGATCTTTAATTGGCAGAGAGCCAAATTTTGAATGAATTTCAAATATACCAGATATTGAACCAGGAACTCCAACTGCAGCTCCACCTAGGGTACTCATGTTTTCTATTACATCTCCATTTTCATCTAAATACATATCCTTAAATGCTTTTCCTGGTGCTTTTTCTCTAAAGTCAAGTGAACCGCTTTCTCCTTCAGAAGTATGGTATACTACAAAACCACCTCCACCTATATTTCCAGCTATAGGGTATGTAACAGCTAGAGCAAGGTGAACAGCTACCATTGCATCAAATGCGTTGCCACCTTTTTTCATAATTTCAACACCTATATCAGATGCTTCTTTTCTAGCTGAAACAACAGCAGGGTTGTATGATTTACCACAACTTAGTATTAAAAATGATAAGATAAATGGGATAAAATTCTTCATAATAAAATTTCGTGTAATTTACAATTTATATATTTACATTTCATATGACTTTAATAAAAAATATATCGGGATTTAGAGGGACAATAGGTGGTCAGAATAATGAAAATTTAACACCAGTTGATATTGTGAGTTCTATAGCAGGATTTTCTAAATTAATTAAAGAAAATAATCCTAATAAAAACAATCTTACTGTAATAACGGGTAGAGATGGAAGAAAATCTGGTGAAATGATTCAAAGTATTGTAAACTCAGTTTTTTCTTCAATGGGAATCAATGTTATAGATGCTGGATTATCAACAACTCCTACTCTTTGCTGGGGAGTATTAAACAATGATGCTGTTGCTGGATTAATGATAACAGCTAGTCATAACCCTCAAGAGTATAACGGCTTAAAATTTTTTAATGATGAGGGTGAGTTTTTATCTAAAGAAGATGTAACTAAAGTCATAGAATATTCAGAACTAAAAATTCATAATTTTACTCAAAATGAATCTCTTGGAGTGATAAGTAAATATGATGACTTAATAGATGATCACATCGAAGCTATTATCAATCTAGATATTCTACCATTAAAGGAAATAAAAGAACTTAATCTTTATGTAGTAGCAGACGCTATTAATTCTGGTGGAGCTATTGCCTTACCTAAGCTTTTGGAAAAATTAAACATTAAGTATAAAATTATAAACTCAGAGATTGAGGGTATTTTTAATCATACTCCTGAGCCTCTTGCAGAAAACTTAAAAGATCTTTCTCAAGAAATTATAAACAATAATGCTGATTTTGGAATCGCAGTTGATCCAGATGTTGATCGTCTTGTTTTTTTTGATGAAAATGGAAAAATTCTTGGAGAAGAATATACTCAAGTTTTTTGTTCTGATTTTGTTCTTTCTATAAATAACGGAAATACAGTTTCAACATTATCTTCATCAAATGCACTTAAAGACCTAACAGAATCTTATGGGTCAAATTATTATTTTACTCCTGTTGGTGAAATGAATGTTGTAAAAAAAATGAAGGAAGTTAACTCCATAGTAGGTGGTGAAGGTGGTGGAGGTATCATTTATCCAGAATTACATTACGGAAGAGATGCCCTTGTTGGTGTTGCACTTTTTCTTGGTTTACTAGTTAAAAAAGATTGTAAAGTTTCAAATCTTAAGAGTGATTATCCAGTTTATTTCATGAAGAAACTTAAAGTATTACTTAAAGATGATAAAATCATCAGTAAGATATTTGAGGATATTACTAATAAATATTCTGATTTATCACCAAATACAGATGATGGGGTTAGAATTGACTTCGAAGAAGGTTGGGTCCATATGAGAAAATCCAATACAGAGCCAATTGTTAGAATTTTTTCTGAATCTAAAGATCAGGAGAAAGCAGATAATCTAGCTAATAAGATTCAAAAAGAGATTGTATTATTAAGTAATTAGGTGTTTAAACCTATTGTGAGTCCAAAAGTATTGTGATGGGTCTCTGTAGATTTGGTTTTCAAGAAGACTCAGAAACTGATCGGTAATGCTATATTGATTATCTTTTTCTTCTAAAATCTCAATAAATTTTGTTTTATAATGCCCTCTTTTTGTTCTAGTTATATCAGCAAAAACAACTGATAAATTAAAGTCTTTAGAAAATCTTTCAGCACCTGTAAAAATGGGAACTTTTTGTCCAAGAAACTTATTGATATATGACTTTCCAATTTTTCTAGGTGATTGGTCTGCAGCAAACCCAAATAGGTGATATTTATTAACATCCAGATTATTCATAAAATCATTAATATGATATCTTGATACAAGAAAAGCATTATGCTTTCCTCTAATTTTTTTAAATAATCTATCAAAATACTTATTAGACATAGGTGTATAAATTCCATATCCATTTCCTTTTACATTATATCCAATTGAAAGAAGCCATTCAAAATTAGAGTAGTGACCACAAATGAGAATTATGTTTTTATTTTTTTCTTGAATCCTCTCTATCTCATCAATATTTTCATAAGTATATCGCCTTTTCATCTCCTTTTCACTCATACCATAAGCTTTTATACTCTCAATACTGATATCTGCAAAATGGCTATAGAATTTTTTTTCTATCTCATCTAGTTCATGTATATCTTTATTAGGAAATACTAAGTTTAAATTTTTTTTAACTGTTTTTAATCGATACTTAAAAACTTTGTGAAGAAGAAATGAAAGGATATTTGAAATATTATATACAATTCCAAATGGTAATATTGAAATAAATTTAATTAAAGGATATGTAAGTATATAAATTAATAAATGCAATTATCAGTTGTTTAGTGATAATGCAAATTTAATTTTTTCTTCGAGATCATTACCTCTTAAATTTTTCCCTATAACAATTCCATCTTGATTAATTAGATAAGATTGAGGAATGGCTCTAATGCTATACCTCCTAGCAATAGGATCATTCCAGAAGTTTAAATTTGACACCTGTGTCCATAATAGGCTGTCATCTTCAACAGCTTGTTCCCACTGTTCTTTTGTTCTATCTAGTGAAACGCCGATAATGTTAAATCCATCATCATTATATAATTTATAAAGTCTAACTAAGTTTGGATTTTCAACTCTACAAGGTCTACACCATGCTGCCCAGAAGTCAAGAAGTGTTACAGTATTAAGAGATAATTCCTGACTCAATGTTACATTAGAGCCATCAAGGCTAGGTGCAGTAAAGTCTGGTGCAACCTCACCAACCTCTATTGGATCTTCAAATTGAGAAAGTAAATCAGCTATATTCTTACCAACATCACTAACTTTTATTCTGTTTGAAAAACTTTCATAGACATCAATAATAGAGTCTTTATTGACTTTGTTTTCAACCATAAAAACTTCAAGAAGTAGTGCAGACATATATGAGTCGAGGTTATCAGTAATGAAGTCCCACTCATATAAAAGTACTTCTCTTTCTTTAAGGTTGTAGTCTTTTTCTAACTGCATTGCCATCTCAACATTACCATTCATTATTGCATCCTGAGCTTCATAAGAAATACTGTTCATATTCTCAACCAAACTTTTTGTTTCTAATTTATATTTGACAAAGTCATCATTTGATTTTGTTCCATAAACTTGAGACTTGGAGATACTGTCTTTAAATAAATCTGCTGTAATTAAACCATTTTCTAAAATTGTTAAAACGTATCCATTAACACCTTCGACCTGCATGTAACTTATTTGAGGAGTAGCGGATACTCCTTTAAAAGAAAACTTATTAGACTTAACAGTAGTTGAGTCTTTTATGAATGGTTGGTTGTTTTGATCTGCTTGTAAAATGTAAACTTTAGTTTCATCTACAGTATCAATATTACCATTGAGAGTATAGCTATTATCATTAGAACATGATAAAATCAGTAAACTAAAGAATAAAGGTAAATTCTTAATCATAATATATTTATTTACACAACAAATTTAGTTTTTTATATTTAATATCTTTAGTTAACTTTTTGTTAAGTTCAGATGAAGGAAAACACTATAATTAGCCTATTTATCGAAGTTCTTGATAACTCATCAGTCTTGGTAGGAGAATCTCTTAAATCTCGATTTTATCATATATGGAAAACAGATATTCAATTAGAATCTCTTTGTTTATTGTTGCCTAGGACAACCGAGGAAGTCTCTTCAATAGTTAAAATATGTAATGATAATAATCAAGAATTAATTATTCATGGAGGATTAACAAATCTTGTTGGTTCAACAATTTCAGATAAAACTCAGGTTGTGATTTCACTTGAGAAGATGAATAGAATAATTGAGGTTGATGAAAGCGCAAAGACTATTACATGTGAATCGGGAGTTATAATTGAGGATATAATTAATACTGTAAAAGATAAAAATCTTCTTTTGCCACTTAATTTTGGAGCAAGAGGTTCAGCGCAAATTGGAGGAGCTGTATCTACTAATGCTGGTGGTCTTAGAGTATTTAAATATGGGATGACAAGAAATCTAGTTATGGGGATTGAAGCTGTTCTTCCCGATGGAACCATTATATCATCACTTAAAAAATTGATGAAAGATAATTCTGGTTATGATTTGAAGCAATTGTTTATTGGCTCAGAAGGAACTTTGGGAATTGTTACAAAAGTTGTTCTTAGATTGTATAGGTTGCCGAAAACAAGATATACATCTTTAGCTGTTTCTAATAATTATCAAGATGTTTTAAATCTTCTTAAAATAATGGAAGATAAAATCTCTTCAAATCTTACGGGTTTTGAGTTGTTGTGGAATAATACTTATAAGCAAATGGTAAGTGATAAAACTCACTATAACAAGTATTTACCAGATAATTATAAATATTATGTTTTTATTGAATATATGGGCGGAGATTTTGAAAATGATTATAATTTATTCGAAAGTATAATTCTTGAATGTATTGATAAAGGGGTTATTGATGATGCTGTTATTGGTAAAGACGATAAAGAGCAGGTTAACATATGGGGTATAAGAGAAGATGTTGCTGTTTTAGCAGATGAAAGAAAGTTTGATCAACAATTTGATATAAGCATACCCATTCCTTTAATTGGTGAGATTATAGATAAAATTTCAAGAGAGCTTAAAGATTGTGAGGGTGTAAAAACAATCTTTCCTTTTGGACATGTAGCTGATGGAAATATTCATTTTATAATTGGAAAAGACTCTGATGATAATGAATTGAAATCAAAAATAAACGATATAATATATAATAATACACAGCAAGTAAATGGATCAATATCTGCTGAACACGGAATAGGTCTTGATAAGAAAAAGTATTTAATAAAAAGTAGGAGTGAAGATGAGATAGAATTAATGAGGTTACTTAAAAAATCAATAGATCCAAAAAATATATTAAATCCCGGTAGAGTAATATGACATAAGATATTATCTTTATAATTCTAGTTATGGCAGGAAATACATTTGGTAACATATTCAAACTTTCATCCTTTGGTGAATCTCATGGTAAGGCCTTAGGAGGTGTTATAGATGGTTGTCCTGCAGGAGTTGATCTTGATCTTGATTTTATAAATAAAGAGTTAAACAGAAGAAGACCTGGCCAATCAGAAATTGTTACTCAACGAAAAGAAGATGATTCTGTAGAGTTTTTGTCAGGAATTTTTGAAGGTAAAACAACAGGAACACCAATTGGTTTTATAATCGTTAATAAAGATCAGAAATCAAAAGATTACTCTCATATCCAGAATAGTTATAGACCATCTCACGCAGATTTTGTTTATGATAAAAAATATGGCTTTAGAGACTATAGGGGTGGAGGTAGAAGTTCTGCAAGAGAGACTGTTGTTAGGGTTGTAGCTGGATCAATTGCAAAAATGATACTTAAAGGTGTTAAGATTAATGCATTTGTTTCTTCTGTTGGAGAAATTAAATATGAATATGAGAACACTAAAATAAATTTTGATAACATTGAAAAATCTATAGTTAGATGTCCAGATGAAACTAAGTCTGAAGAAATGATAGATCTAATTAAAAGTGTCAAGAAAAATGGTGACACTGTAGGAGGTGTTATTTCATGTGTAATTAGCGGAGTTCCTGTAGGTTTGGGTGAGCCTGTTTTTGATAAGTTACATGCAGAGCTTGGAAAATCTATGTTATCTATTAATGCTGTTAAAGGTTTTGAGTTTGGAAGTGGTTTTAAAGGTTCCACGATGAGAGGTTCAGATCACAATGATTCATTTAATGCTGATGGCACAACAAAAACAAATAGATCTGGTGGTATTCAGGGAGGTATTTCTAATGGAATGGATATTTATTTCAATGTTGCCTTTAAACCAGTTTCTACCATAATGAGAGATCAAGATTCAATAGATAGTGATGGTAATGAGGTAAAGGTAAAAGGAAAAGGAAGGCATGACCCATGTGTTGTTCCTAGAGCTGTTCCTATTGTTGAAGCTATGTCAGCTTTAGTTTTAGCAGATTACTTATTATTAAACAGAGTCTCAAAAATATAATTATGAAACTACATTGGAAAATTATTATTGGTATGGTTGCGGGTGTTTTATTTGGACTTTTAATGTCACAAACATCTTTTGGTTCTGAATTTATTAAAGATTGGATTAAGCCTTTCGGTACAATATTTATAAATCTATTAAAGCTAATTGCAATGCCTTTAATTCTAGCTTCTCTTATTAAAGGTATATCAGATTTAAAGGATATTTCAAAGCTTTCTACAATAGGAACTAGAACATTAGGTGTATATGTATGTACTACCGTGCTTGCAGTTGTAGTAGGTTTAGTATTAGTTAATATTGTTCAGCCAGGTAATAGTATAAAAGAAGAAACTAGAATTGATTTAGTTCAAGAATATGAGCAGGGCGTTCTTGAGAAACAGCAACAAGCTCAAAGACAATCAGAAAGTGGCCCTTTACAGCCTTTAGTAGATGTTGTTCCATCTAATATTTTTGATGCTACAACCAATAATAGAAACATGCTCCAGGTTATATTCTTTGCTATATTTTTTGGTATCGGAATGATTCTTGTTCCTCCAAAGCAAGCTAAACCTGTAAAAGACTTTTTTGATGGATTTAATGCAGTTATACTTAAGCTAATCGATCTAATAATGTTATCTGCACCCTATGGTGTGTTTGCGCTTTTAGCAACCCTTGTAGTTGAATCTCCAAGTATTGATCTTTTTATTGCTCTTGGGATGTACTCACTAACTCTTATAATTGGTCTAGCAATTATGATAGTAGTCTATATGATTATAGTAAAGTTTGTTACTAATACTAATCCTATGAATTTCATGAATGGTGTTTCTGCTGCTCAACTATTAGGTTTTTCAACTAGCTCTAGTGCTGCTACTCTTCCTGTAACTATGGATTGTGTGGAAAAAAATCTAGGCGTAGACAAGGAAATTTCAAGTTTTGTATTACCAATAGGTGCAACAATTAACATGGATGGAACAAGTGTATATCAAGCTGTAGCAGCTGTTTTTATTGCTCAGGCATTTGGTTTAGATCTTAGTTTAGGTGCTCAATTAGGTATAATAGTTACTGCTTCTTTAGCATCAATAGGTGCTGCTGCTGTTCCAAGTGCAGGAATAGTAATGTTAGTTATTGTTCTTGGTCAAGCTGGAATTCCAGAAGCTGGTCTTGCTCTTATTATTGCTGTAGATAGACCTTTAGATATGTGTAGAACAATTGTTAATGTAACTGGAGATGCTGCAGTATCAATGATAGTTGCAAAATCAGTAGGAAAATTAAAGGATCCTAAAGATGTCAATAAAAATTGATGAATCCTGGGAGAGACTTCTAGCCGAAGAGTTTAATTCAGAATATTTCAAAAATCTTATAACTTTTGTTAAAGAGGATTATGGATCTAGTATTTGTTATCCTAAGGGTTCCCAAATTTTTAATGCATTTGACTCGTGTCCAATAGATAATCTTAAAGTAGTACTTATCGGTCAAGATCCATATCATGGAGCAAATCAGGCTAATGGACTTTGTTTTTCTGTAAATAAAGGAATTAATCATCCTCCCTCATTAATTAATATTTTTAAGGAAATTAAAAGCGATTTAGGACATGAGTTTAAAGAAAAAAATGGTGATTTATCTACCTGGGCTAAACAAGGAGTTATGCTCTTAAATGCTACTTTAACAGTTAGAGAAGGCCAAGCTGGAAGTCATCAAAATAGAGGTTGGGAAATATTTACAAATAAGGTTATTGAAATCATATCAAAGGAAACAAATAATACTGTATTTTTATTATGGGGATCATTTGCTAAGAAAAAAAGAAAATTGATAGATACGAATAAACATAAAATATTAGAATCAGGTCATCCATCTCCATTAAGTGCTAATCGAGGCTATTGGTTCGGAAATAAGCATTTTAGCGAGACTAATAATTATCTGGAATCTATTGGAAAAAATAAAATTGATTGGTCATTATGAAGTATGATGTAAAGGGAATAGATCAAGATGTTCTAATACAATTGTATAAAAACATGCTTAAATCTCGAATGATTGAAGATAAAATGATCATTCTATTAAGACAGGGAAAGGTTTCAAAATGGTTTAGTGGCATTGGACAAGAAGCTATTTCAGCTGGTGTTACTCAAGCTTTAAAAAAAGAAGAGTATATACTCCCTATGCATAGAAATTTAGGAGTTTTTACATCTAGAGATATTCCTCTTGATAGGTTATTTGCTCAATGGCAAGGAAAAAATGAAGGTTTTACAAAAGGAAGAGATAGGAGTTTTCATTTTGGATCAAATGATCACAAAATAATAGGAATGATTTCTCATTTAGGTCCTCAAATGGGAGTAGCATGTGGAGTAGCATTGTCTAATAAATTAAAAAATAACAATAACGTAACTGCTGTTTTTACAGGTGATGGTGGAACTAGTCAAGGAGATTTTCACGAGGCTTTAAATCTAGCTTCAACTTGGGATCTTCCAGTTATTTTCTGTATTGAAAATAATGGATATGGTCTAAGTACTCCTGTTAATGAGCAATATGCTATTGAAAATCTAGCAGATAGAGGTTCTTCATATAATATGGATTCTCATATAGTTGATGGAAATAATATTGTTGATGTTTATAGATGTATTGATTCAGTAATCAAGAAAATGAGAAAAGATTCTAAGCCTGTATTAATTGAATTTAAAACCTTTAGAATGAAAGGTCATGAAGAGGCTAGTGGTCAAGCATATATTGACAAGAAGATAATTGAAGAGTGGTCTAAGAAGGATCCTATTTCTCATTTTGAAGATTACTTGCTTACTTCAAAATTTATTTCAAGTAAAGATTTAGTTGAAATAAAAGAAAAAATTTCAAATGAAATTGATAAAAATTGGAGTTTAGCTAATGGGTATGATGAGGTTGATTTTGATATCGATAGAGAACTTGGAGATGTTTATAGAGATTTTACTGTCGAAAAAGTTGAGATTGATAATAAGCCGTTAAAAAATCAAAGATTAGTAGATTCAATAAGAGAAGGTGTTTTTGAATCTATGGAAAAGCATGAAAACCTAGTAGTAATGGGTCAGGATATCGCAGGATATGGTGGTGTATTTAAGGTGACTGATGGTTTATATGAGAAATATGGTAAAAATAGAGTCCTTAACACTCCTCTTTGTGAATCGGTAATACTTTCTTCTGCATATGGTTTAAGTGTTGGAGGATATAAATCAATTGTAGAGATGCAATTTGCTGATTTTGTGAGTTCTGGTTTCACAGCTGTTGTAAATCTTATTGCTAAATCAAATTATAGATGGTCTCAAAATTCAGATATTGTTGTTAGAATGCCTTGTGGAGGTGGAGTAGGGGCTGGTCCATTTCATTCTCAAACTAACGAAGTATGGTTTACAAAAGTTCCTGGATTAAAGGTTGTATACCCTTCTCATCCATATGAAGCAAAGGGCTTATTAAATGCATCTATTGATGATCCTAATCCGGTTATGTATTTTGAGCACAAGTTTTTATATAGGACAGTCTCCGAAGAAATTCCATCATCTAGATATACTTTGGAGTTAGGTAAAGGAAAAATTAGAAATATAGGGTCAAAGATTACTATTGTAACCTATGGACTAGGTGTTCATTGGGCATTAGATTTGTTAAATGAATATCAAAAACAAGAAATAGAAATAATTGATCTTAATACTCTAGTTCCATGGGATAAAGAATTGGTATTCAGTTCAATAAAGAAAACAGGTAAAGTATTACTTTTAGGTGAAGATACACTTTTTAACAGCTATTTAGGAGAGATTTCAGCTATAATTAGTGAAGAAATATTTGAACATTTAGATGCTCCTATTGTTAGAGTTGGATCTTTAGATACTCCAGTACCTTTTGCTAAAAATCTAGAGAAAGGATTTCATGCTAATTATAAGCTAAAAGACAAATTAGAATATCTACTTAACTATTAAAGATGAATTATAACAAATTAATTGATTCAATTCATCTACTTAAACAAGATAGTCCTCCAAAATGGGGTATAATGAACTCTTCAATGATGCTAAAACATTGCTCTGCATTTATTGATGTATATCTAAATAAAACAAAGCTTAATCCCTTAATCTTTATATTAGGGTTTGTTTTTGGTATATTTCACAGACTCTATCTTAAGTATATAGTGAGATATAATGTAAAAAACTATATAAAGAATCTTCCAACACTTAAGGTTTTTAATACTTATAGGTATGAAAATATTGATTTTGAATTTGAAAAAAATAAGTTGATAAACGATTTAAAAGAAGTGGAATCCATTAATAAAGAATACTTGTTTAATAATTTTCACGGAATAGTACCAAACAAATCATTTAAAAAGGTTGTCTACTTTCATACATCATATCATTTATATCAATTTGATGTATATAAAACTTAATTCTTCTTTGTTAGATTTTTATTTAAATCTTTAAGAGAATCATTAATCTCTGTTAGAAGCTTTATATTTTTTGGTGTTGAAACCTTATTATTACCAGGATCTTCAGCCTGTACCTTTAATTTATTTAGAAACTTTATTACAATAAAAATTGTAAATGCTACTATCATAAAATCTATAAAAGTTTCAATAAAAACCCCATAATTTATAGCTACTTCTTCATTAATTATATCGCCAGAGGAACTAATATTAACTTCTCTTAAAATAATTTTTTTTGAATCTATATTTAATCCATTGGATAGTAAAGAAAGAGGGGGAAGGAGCATTTGCTTTACCAATACATCGATTACGGAATTGAAAGAGGCACCAATTATTATACCGATTGCCATTTCCATCATATTTCCTTTTACAGCGAATTCTTTAAATTCATTAAGTAGTTTCATATATTTTTTCTTTTAATTTAATAAACATTGATTGAGAATCTTCTAACTATTTGTTTGAATTCATTCTTGAAGCAGTACTCTTTAATTCTTGCATCAGTTTTTGATTTTTTTACAATTATTGGATCATAATTAATATTGAAGATTGTGCTTAATTTTAAATTTAAATCTCTTAAAAATTGATCTTTAATTTTAATATTATGAGGATATGATAAATTAGTATTTTCTACAATATTTAAAATAGATTTAGTTGTCACTTCATCATTTTTAATGAGTTCAACAATAATATCTATTTCCTTAATATTTAATTTATTTAATACACGCTTATAAATTATTCCATCTTTATGCAGAGTAACTCTATTAAATCTATACCTATCATATGTAAATATTATAAACGTTATAAATATTATAATTAGAAATAGGGATGATATATCAATTGAATCTAGAGTTTTACGTCTGTAGAGTTTAGATTCTGTAATTTTATTCCTAAAAAAATCTAATTTTGAAACTTCTAAAATATTTGTCTCAGAGTTTTGATTTTTATAAACCTCTAAAAAATAAGATTTATTAAAGAAATAATTTTTATTGTTATTATCTAGGGTAGATTTGAGATTAAGTAGGAGTGGAGTTTTTTCAAATTGAAGAATTTTATTCTCGAGAGGATTAATATATGCAATTTTACTGCCATTGTTTATTGCAAAACCTTCATCATCTTTAACTATTAGAGAAGAAATATCAAAATTAAAATTTAATTTACCTAAATAGTCGAATGATCTACTGTCAAAGTTGAATTTTATAACATCTTCATTATATACACTTTCAAGCTTATTTATTTCATTAACTTTTTTTCCCCCTATAAAATAAATATCATTTTTTTCCTTAAAATAAACTCCACTATAGCTTCCTTTTGGAGCATATGAATTAGTATTAATTTTATATATTTCCCATTCATTAATACTCTCGTCAAAGTATATCATAAAGTCTCTTTGAGACCAGAACCCATAGCCCCCATACCTGAAGATAGTATCATTATGCTTGAATATATATGAGTCAATAAGTAGCTTATTATCGAGAGAATTATCAATTCTATTTAAAGAACTATCTTGAATTTTATAGACTATTCCACTAGCTTTATTAATGAAGAAATATTCTTCATTTTTAACTAATAATTCGTATGAATTCAAATTAATTTTATCAATATTTTGAAATGGAATTACTTCTATTTCTGATGAAATTAAATTTTCTTTTTTAATAGTATAATCTTCTACTGTGTATCTATATTCATTATTTGATAATTGAATAAAAACAGTTATAATAAAGATTTTAAGAGATAGTATCATAATAATGCAACTATTTTTTATGCATATTAAATGTACTAATTTTAAATATGAAAAATCTACACTTATACATTTCTTTATTATTTTTTTTAACCTGTGCAAAGGAGGACTCTCAGGCACCCAATACACCTCCTACACAAATAGTTAAACAATATACTTTAACTACTAGTGCTGGAGAGGGTGGATCAGTAAGTGGTGGAGGAACATTTTCACAAGGAACACAGGTAAGTTTAACGGCAACACCTACTTCAGGATATAGTTTTAGTGGATGGTCAAACGGCTCAACAGCTAATCCACTTACAGTTACTTTAAACTCAAGTACAACCATCACAGCTAACTTTCAGGTAATAGTTAATAGTTATACACTAACAGTAACTGCAGGAGAGGGTGGAAGTGTTTCAACTGAAGGAGGAGAGTATGAAGAAGGAGCTGAAGTTACTATAACTGCAATTCCAAATGAAGGATATGAATTTACAGAATGGTCTGATGGTTCAACAGATATTGAAAGAACAATAACTTTAACTACTAATTTAACTCTTGAAAGTTTGTATACACCTCTAGGTAACCCATTTATTTCAATTATACAACCAAATTATCTAAATCCGTCACATCTTACAAGAATCCCATATTTACATAGAAATTATATAGAAATGTATAACACATATGGAACAGGTTTAGTAAAAGACAATTATGTAGGTCCACCAAGAGATGCTGTTGTTATTGATTATAACGGAGATGGTTATTATGACTTAGTTCATAGTGGAACTGATTGGGAAAACTCTTTTAGGGCTGCAATTACTGATGATGACCCATTAGGAAATCAACATAGAAATAAAATTCAATTTTTTTATGGTAATGAAATTGGAGAATTGACTTTAGATGCAGAAATGTCAAATAAATTTTGGGGATTACTGCATGGATATAAAGGAAATGTAAATGATTACAATAACGATGGTATACCAGATATGTTGTTTGCTGGAACTGGTTGGCACGGCCCTTCAATAAATAATTCCCCACCTGAATATCTGAATCACGAATATCCAACCATGTTATTGAGTAATGGAATTGGTAATTATGAACAGATTAATTTTTTTGAATTATCTGACCATTATGACCATTCAGTATCATCTGGAGATTATGATAATGATGGAGATGTTGACGTTATGTTTGTTAAACCTGGTCATAGACCTGAGTGGGTTTTACAGTATAACATGAGCGTTGGTAGGATATTAAAGAATAATGGTGATGGAACCTTTGAAATAAAGGAACTAATTGAAGCTGAAAGCTTTGATAATAATCAAACCTTTGAAATTTCAAATCAATTAGTACCATTAGGTATAACTTTTGGCAAGTTTGCAAGTGAATTAGTGGATATCAATAATGATGGATTTTTAGATTTGATTCTTGGTGGTTCGAAAGATTCTGGTTCTCATATATTACTTGGTAATGGAATTGATTTTATGAGTGGAATAATAGAACTTCCAGGTGTTACTAATTACGATTTTTTATTTCATTCTAAAATGTATGATTACGATTTAGATGGAGATTTAGATATTATTGCATATAGAATACCTGATAGTGAATCTGGTTCTCATTATGAAGGATGGTATATGCAAATATTAAAGAATGAAGGTGGTTCTTTTATAGATGTGTCTTCAACTAATATTAATGATAATTCCTACTTCGGTGGAAGCTATTATCCTCCTTTCATAGATATTGCAGATTTTGATAATGATGGAATTATAGAGCTATTTAATAATGCAATAGATAGGAGTTCAGGTTATATACCATGTCCCACATGCCTCAATCCTAAATTAGAATGGGAACTAATCGATGGAATATTTATAAGACAATAATTACAAATGAAAAAACTACCTATATATATAAGCTTACTATTACTGATTACTTGTTCAAAGGACAATCCTGATACTATTGATAATTCTACACCAGATACTATTATACCTAAGTATACTTTAATAGCTTCTGCAGGAGATGGAGGATCAGTTACAGGGGGAGGTACATTTTCAAGTGGAACACAGGTAAGTGTAACAGCCACTCCTAACTCAGGATATAGTTTTAGCGGATGGTCTAATGGATCTACATCAAATCCTGTCACATTATCAATAACTTCTAATACATCAATTACAGCTAATTTTTTGCTTATTCCAATTTATAATATTCAATTAAATGCGGAAGAAGGAGGGTCTGTGACTGGCTCAGGTGAATATCAGGAGGGATCACAATTAACAATCACAGCTATTCCAGATGATGGTTATGAATTCAGTGGATGGTCAGATGGTAATTCAGAATTAAACAGAACTATAGAGGTAGTAGATGATTTATCATTGACTGCTTCATTTACTGAACTTATAACTTATTTTACTTTAACCTTTGATTCACAGGATGGAGGATCTGTGTCATCAACCGGAGGAGAATATAACGAAGGAACTGAAATTACTGTGACTGCAACACCTGAAAATGGTTTTATTTTTACAGGCTGGTCAAATGGTTTGACAGAACAAACCATTACAATTACAGCTGATCAAAATATAGATTTAATTGCACAATTTGAATTATTGAAATATACATTAACAATTTCAGCTCTAGAAGGTGGGTTTGTTTCAACTAGTGGTGGAGAATTTCCAGCAGGAACAGATGTTAGTGTAATTGCTACTCCTCAAGGATGTTATGAATTCAGTGGATGGTCAGATGGTGATACTAATGCTGAAAGAACAATAAATATAAGTAGTGATCAAACAATTGTTGCAAATTTTGAATCTCTTGTCAATGAAACTGAATATTCGCTTGTAAAAATGAGATATCCTTGTGCGTATTTTATTAACGCTGATAAACCATACAATGAAACTAATAAATATTTGATTGGACCTGCTGGTTGGCTTAGCGTTTCTGTCCAGGAACAATATGGTGAATATTATTATCCAACAGAAAATGACTATAATCCCCCTGGTTACTTTGTTATTGATCCACACAATATGAGTCATGGAGATTTTAATGATGATGGCCTTCAAGATGTCTTGGTGACTTGGGCAACATTTACTCATACTTTGGAAAGAGAGAGTAGATTAAACTATAGTGTACTTCTCAATAATGGTGATGGTTCAATGTCTATTGATAACAATGCATTCACATCCAACTCAGTTCATAATAATCATTTTGCATATAGAACAATAGTTGAAGACTTTAACAATGATGGGTATGATGATATTGTGTCAGCATCTATGGGTGTAATTCAAAGATTACCAGGGCAAGATCCATACACTAGATGGGAAAAAATACCATTATTATTTAATACTGGTGATGGTCAATTCTATGACGCCAGTTCTAATATTGAGGGACAAGAAGATGGATCTTCTCCACCTGAAGGACATACTTTTGGTCATGAACTAGCAGTAGGAGACGTAGATGGGGATGGAGACATTGATATTTTTACAGGTAAGATTTTATTGATTAATGATGGGTCAGGTAATTTTTCAAATAAAACTGATCTTTTAATAAGTGAGCTTAAGCCTGTAGGTAGAAATATATGGTCTTCTGTTATTGCAGATTTTAATAATGATGGAATTGAAGATTTTTTTGTTCCATATGCAGAATCTAGTACCTCTTTGTATTCGGGTGTTTTTTCAATAAGTAAAGATGGCAACCCCTCTTATAATAACAGCACAAAGGGATTTGTATCAGATGCAAAATACGGAATTGGCAATACAAAATTTAATTATGCAATTGATTATGATATCAATTTAGATGGTTATAAAGATATTGTAATTGGAGTTACAAGAGCTTCTCCATATTATACAGGAAAGGGTCTTCAAATTTTCCTTAATGTAGAAGACACAGAAACTGGAAGTAGAAAATTTATTAGTGGTGATAATCTTCTTCCTGATGAATCAGTTCTTGATCAGTACCATGGTGAAGGACAATTATCAATTATTGATATTAATAACGATGGGATATTAGATATAGCACACACATCTGGATCTTATACTGAAGCGTATGGGTTATCATTTTATCTAAATAATGGTGGTTCTTTAGAACTAGTAAGTTTAGATAATCTAGCTTATTTAAATTCTGAACAAATTCCTGAAAGAGCAGAATGGCCAAATGATGGGAGAACATTAGGAAGAGCTTTTCCTGTTGACCTTAATGGATCAGGATGGATTGACTATATCAGTATTTTATCTCTAGGTCAATTGAATCAACCCACAGAGATTGTATTTTACTCAGCATTATCTAAAGACTAATTATGAAAAATATTTATATATACATAAGCTTATTATTCATCCTAACCTGTGCTAAGGAGGACTCTCAGGCACCCAATACTCCTCCTACACAAATAGTTAAGCAATATACCTTAACAGCATCTGCTGGGGATGGTGGATCAGTTAGTGGT
>Ga0233444_10000968_pt1 | contig 34376 bp, 28 predicted proteins | sample SI_124_October20_6_FD_182792 | JGI IMG/M metagenome (GOLD analysis project Ga0233444, IMG submission 182792) | Seawater microbial communities from Saanich Inlet, British Columbia, Canada - SI_124_October2016_10_MG | ecosystem: Environmental > Aquatic > Marine > Inlet | place: Canada: British... | reverse complement strand
CTCTACGCTGTTAACTAATCCTCTTGCGCTTAGGGATCCACAAAAACAAATCCCTGCATTCTTAGTTGGTGGTTACTTTCACACTGCAATTTTAGAGCCGGATAAGCTTAAGAAATTCAGGATAGTAGAAGCATCAACTAGGAATACTAAAGCGTACAGAGAGATCTCAGGAGGTGAAATGTGTTTATTGCAATCTGAAGTAGATAAATTAGAGATAATGATTGACACTATGATGTCAAACGAAGTGTGTCTTGATTTAATACGTGAAGGTGTTGTTGAATACGAAGTCCCTGGGATTGCGGAGATTAACGGAAGATTATGGAAAGGTAAAGCAGATATTGTTAATCACAGTCAAAAACTAGTGATTGATCTTAAAACTACCGCAGACATTACAAAGTTTCGTTATTCAGCGCAGAAATATAACTATAATAGTCAAGCTTATATATACCGTGAGTTGTTCGGATATGAATTAGTATTTATAGCTATAGATAAAACAACTAATCAAATAGGCATATACGATTGCTCACCTGAATTTTACGCTAAAGGTAAAGACAAGGTTGAGAGAGCCTGTGAAGCATACAAACTGTTCTATGAAAATCCGGATTTTAAACCCGAGAATTATTTCATTAATCAGACGTTGTAAGATTTACAAACGTAATACGACAGAGTACAGATAATTTATATGAATAACAATTAAAATTAAAAACAATGGCATCAATTATTAAAGCGAGTATCAATTTAAATGAAATCCCAAAAGACAAAATCTACGTGGGCAAGAAGGGTAAGTATTTACCGATTACAATTACTATTAATGATGAAGTAGATCAGTTTGGTAATCAAGGACCAGTAGTAGTAGAACAATCTAAAGAAGAGCGTGAAGCTAAAGTAGCTAAAGTTTATTTAGGAAATGTAAAAGTGGTGTGGACTAATGGAGACAATGTATCTGCAGCTCCTAGAACAGATCAACCTCAGCAAGCAGCAGCACCAATGCCAGCTGACGATTTACCTTTTTAAATGCTATACATTTCCCGATTATTTAAACGGAGACTAATAATTAAATTAAATTAAATGCAGACAACAGAGATCAATGGATTTTTGATTGATGAGTTCAATCAACATAAGCTTGAAGAAGGAAAGAAACAGGGTATATGCCCTAACTGTTCTCCTGATAGAAAACCTAAAAATGTGAAAGCAAAATGTGCTTCATATGATTGGGAACGTGGTCTTGGTACTTGTCATAATTGTAATACATCATTTCAACTACATACGTACCAACGTAAAGGAGCTAGTGAAAAGGTATATGTAAGACCTACTGAGGTTAAGCATAATCCTCCAGCGAGCAAGGTGGTTGAATGGTTTAATACAAGAGGTATTTCTCAGGAGACCTTAGCTGATCTAAGGATTAGTGAAGGTCCTGAGTATATGCCACAGACCGGTAAAACCGAGAATGTTATAAAGTTTAACTATTTTATGGGCGATCAGCTTATAAACGTTAAGTACCGTGATGGTAGAAAAAACTTTAAATTATACAAAGGCGCTGAAAAAGTATTCTATAATATAAATAGTATAATAGGATATGAGTATTGTGTTATTGTTGAAGGTGAAATGGACGTGCTTGCACTACACGAAGCTGGAATACCAAATGCAATATCAGTTCCTAATGGGGCTACGCTTAACACAAATAACCTTGAATACTTAGATGCTTGTATAGATTACTTTGAAGACAAAGATAAAATTATATTAGCAGTAGATAATGATGAAGCAGGACAAGCTTTACAATCAGAACTTATACGTAGATTAGGTTCAGAAGTTTGTTATTTAGTTTCATTCGATGATTGCAAGGACGCAAACGAATATTTACAAAAACATGGAAAAGAAAAACTATCAGAGCGTATTTCGGGAGCAAGACCAGTACCGCTTGAGAATGTTACAACATTCAGGGATATCGAAGACGAGGTTACGGACTTTGTGCGCAATGGCTTTAAACCTGGATTTCAAGTTGGGTTGCAAAATTTCGATGATATCTTTTCAACATACACTGGTCAATTCATTACTGTTACTGGTATTCCTAGTTCCGGTAAGAGCGATTTCGTCGATCAAATGGTTGTCGGATATAATAATAACTATGGATGGAAGACAGCGTTCGCGTCGCCAGAAAATCAACCAACTTATTTACACGCTCATAAATTAATGCGTAAGACTTGGCAAGGTATGCCTACTAGAGATGATATCGGCGGAGATCGTTGGAATCAAGTGGCTGATCATTGCAACACTAATTACTTTCACATTGATATGGAAAGATATACTTTAGAATCCGTATTACGTAAAGGAGCAGAGCTTGTTAAGCGTAAAGGTATTAAGTGTTTAGTTATTGATCCATTCAATAAGGTTAGAGATGTAGATGCTAAGACCGAAGACGTAAATAGATATACTATGGAATACTTAAGTAAGATTGAAATCTTTGCTAAGAAGTATGATGTACTAGTGTTTATCGTAGCGCACCCTACTAAAATGTATAAAAATCAAAGTGGCCAAATAGATGAGCCAACTATGTATTCTATTAAAGGGGGTGGTGAATGGTATGATGCATCTTATCATGGTATATTAGTACATAGAAACTATGAAGACAATACTGTTAAAGCTAAGGTATTAAAAGTTAAGTTTCAAAACTTAGGTACTAACCAAGCTGAAGCTCATTTTAAATGGGATCCAAAGTCAGGTTGTTTTATACCGCATGAACAATTAAATTTAGCCGGCGAAAAAATGCCGTGGGAATAAATGGGTAGTGGCTTAGGAAAAAAACGTAAAGGTTCTGTAGACATGGGCGTAACTGGTTATAATGAAAAAGACTGGGAAGCTTATAGATGGTGCGTAAATAATGGCATAGCTATTTCACCAAAAGCAAAGTCAACTACTGAATGGTATGTAACTATAACAAACAAAGGTAAGACTAACGTATCTCCTGAAGCTTACGAAAAAACTATTATATGGCAGAAATGCTTTGAATTTTGTAAATATTATTATGACAAACATAGAAAATGAATACAGAGGATTATTATCACAAATACTCAACACAGGATTACATAAGGAGGACCGAACAGGCACTGGGACGCGATCTATCTTCGGAAGAACTATCCGACACCAGATGGCCTTGGGGTTCCCCTTATTAACTGGAAAGAAAATTTCTTTTAATGCAGCAAGAACAGAATTGCTTTGGATATTACAAGGTAGAACTGATCTTAAATACTTAGAAGATAATGGAGTAAAATATTGGCGCCCAGATTATGAACGCTCAGGTAGAACTGATGAAACATTAGGCCCAGTATATGGAAAACAATGGCGTGATTTTAACGGCGTAGATCAGCTGCAAAATCTTGTGTATAGCATTAATACTAATCCAGACTCTAGGCGTCTTATGGTTAGCGCGTGGGCTCCACATGAGATGAATGAAATGGTATTACCCCCGTGTCATTACGCTTTTCAAGTTTATATTAATAACGGTATAATGGATTTAATGTGGCAACAAAGATCTGCTGACGTATTTTTAGGACTACCTTATGATATTGCAATGTATGGCTTACTGTTAGAAATGTTGGCTAAAGGTGCAGGATTAGAGCCTGGACAATTAATTGGACAACTTGGTGATTGTCATTTATATAATAATCACCTAGATCAAGCTGAAGTGTATTTAGATAGATCTAAACGGCCTTTACCGTTTTTGCATCTAGACAAAGGCATAGATCTTGAAATGTCTAATGTAAGAATTCCAAAAGCTAATGAAATTAAATTAATTAACTACAATCCTTATCCTGCAATTAAAGCAGAGTTAAGTGTTGGCAAATAACTAAAAATATGTATTATATTTATCACATTCCAGGTAAAAAAATAGGAGTTACACGTAATCTTAATAGTAGAGTTACGGAGCAGCAAGGCTATGCTTCAGACGAATACGAAGTTCTACTTACTAGCGATGACATTGATTATGTGTCATATAAGGAAATAGAGCTTCAAAAGTCTTATGGCTATAAGGTTGATAGACAGTCTTATAAGAATTTAATCAAATCAAATAAAATGAAAATTAACGCTACAGAGCAGACAAGCACATTCCCCTTCCCATTAAACAAATTAAAAGGTAATTTAATGGATAACGTTGGGGTTAAATGGTCTACAGACCACGGTGACTTTGAATTAACTGCTGAGACTATTACATGGATTATGGCTAACGCAAAAAGATCAATGTTTAATGACCATAGATCTTATATATATAATAAAGCATTTGCTGCTGCATTTAGTCAATCATGGAATAAAGAAGATAGATTTGAATTAATAAGACAGTGGGCTCACGCTAAAGGCATATATGATAAAGGAGATAGCAAAACACAGTATGTTAAATTAATGGAAGAAACTGGTGAGTTAGCAAAAGCATTACTTACTAAAGATAAACCAGAAATTATTGACGCTATAGGGGATATTGTTGTAGTTTTAACTAACTTAGCAGCATTAGAAAACTTAACTATTGAAGATTGTATTGACTCTGCTTATTCTGTAATAAAAAATCGTACAGGTAAGATGGAGAATGGAACCTTTGTTAAACAAACATTATAATGAAACAAGAAATAGAATTTAGAGACCCAGTAGTCAAACGTGTTGTTAATAAATTTGTATCTAGATCAGATGTAGGCTTTAAAAAATATGGCGTAACTCTTGAGCAAGATCCTTCAAAAATGTTTGAATGGCTTAATCACTTACAAGAAGAATTAATGGATGCTGTATTGTATCTTCAGAAAGCTAAAGAAACATATACAGAAGATCTTCAAGAAGATTTATTATCCGACTTAGAAGTTATAGATGAGAAAACAATTTAAAAGAAAAAGCGGAAAGCGTGGACCAGTAAGAGCAAAGAAGGTATCATATGATGGTATCGACTTTGCATCAGGTCTTGAGAAGCATATGTATGTTGCTTTAAAAAACGCTAAAATTAAAAACAAGTATGAAGGTGAAACCTTTGTATTGCTACCAGGTTTTCATTTTGAAAACAAAGTTTATGAAAGACAAGCTAATGGTAAAGGAGATTATAAAAATAGAGGTGAGAAAAGAATCTTACCAATTAAATATACTCCTGATTTTATTGGTGATGATTTTATAATTGAAACTAAAGGTAGAGCTAATGAATCATTTCCAATGCGTTGGAAGTTGTTTAAAAGACTTGTTATGAATCAATTTCCGAATGTAACATTATACAAACCACAAAATCAAAAAGAATGCGAAGAGACAGTAAAGTTAATCCTTTCCAGGCGAAGCGAATAGCTAGGCAGAAATACGCTGAGCGTCAAATTGATAAGTTTGTTAAATGGAGCTGGGAAGTTAAAGGTAAAATTAAATACAAAGATATTGTTGAATTACAAAAAAAATACGGAATAATATGAAAGAAGATGAATCAAAGACAGCATGGACATTAGAAATAGGATCGTATCCTGGCGTATTGTTTGGCATAAGAACTTATGAAGAGCCTGAGCATACAACTGTTGTGCTATACATACCCTTTGTTGATTTGGCTTTAACATTTTATAATTAATAAATAAAAATAATGGGATTATTTGATGAAAGAATTGCATATAAACCTTTTGAGTACCCAGAGTATTATACTGAGGGTTGGTTAAAACAAGCTCAAGCATTTTGGTTACACACTGAAATCTCAATGCAAAGTGATATTAAAGATTGGAAAGAAAAATTAGATGAAAAAGAAAAAAACCTTGTTGGGAACATACTTCTTGGATTCGCGCAAACCGAGTGCGCCGTTTCAGATTACTGGACCCAGAACGTCGTATCGTGGTTTCCTAAACACGAGATACAACAAATGGCGATGATGTTCGGATCGCAAGAAACAGTTCACGCTGTTGCTTATAGTTATTTGAACGAAACATTAGGATTAGAAGATTATGAAGCATTTTTACATGAACCTGCTACGGCTAAAAGATTTGAAAATCTCGTTGCATATAAAGGTAATTCTGAGATTGGCATTGCTAAGTCTCTCGCTGTATTTAGTGCATTTGCTGAAGGGGTTAGCCTTTATTCTGCTTTTGCTGTATTATATAGTTTTCAAATGAGAAACCTTTTAAAAGGTATTGGACAACAAATGAAGTGGTCTGTTAGAGATGAATCATTGCATAGTAAGATGGGCTGCTCATTGTTTCGCCATATGTGCAGTGAAAACAGTCAGTTATTAAATTTATGTCGTGAAGACGTGATAAAAGCTGCTGAAGCGATGGTTAAATTAGAAACCATTTACATTAACAAAATGTTTGAGATGGGAGATATAGAAGGTATATCTGCTAATGATCTAAAACATTTTATAAAGAAAAGAACAAATGAAAAACTTGTGGAGCTTGGCTATATTGACCTTGGGAATTACTTTGCCTATGACAAGAATGCAGCAGGTAATCTTGATTGGTTTTATCATCTTACCGGGGGCGTTACCCATACTGACTTTTTTGCGATTAGGTCAACTGATTACTCAAAAGCGAACGAGGGAGAGGATTTTGAAGACATGTGGTAATAAATAAATACATATATGAAAGAACAAACTATAATAGAAATGAAAAATAAAATTGAAACGCTTGGTAAAGCCGTTCAGTTTTTAATGCAAGAAGTACCTCAACTAAAAGATCTTGCTGTTGGTACACTAGAAACAATCAAACAAATGCCTGATTATGAAGAAGCAATTGAAGAGCTTAAAAAGAAAATGGTTGAAAGCGCTGGTAAGGCCAAGGAAGCTGACACCAGCGGAAAGATTATCGAGTAGAATAGGATATATGGGTAGTGGATTTTTAATTGCTGCCCAGTGGACTATACAACCGGAATTATACATAATAGGTTTTATATTCGTGGTAGTACAAACAGCATCAAGAAAGCAATGGAATTTAGTTGCTTTAAATATTAATGGGCTTATAGCCTGGATAAATCATTTAATATAAATGTGGAACAATGAATGGATTAAAGGAGAAGATTACCCTGCGTGGGGTAATAACGACGTATACAAGAAGACTATATCCGGGGGATATTTATTTGACGGAGAAACACCTAAAGAAGCATACCTTCGTGTCTCTAAGACTGTTGCTCGTAGGCTTTATAAACCGGAACTTGCTGAAACCTTTTTCAATTATATTTGGAATGGTTGGTTATGTTTGGCATCTCCTGTACTTAGTAATACTGGTACTGACCGTGGCCTCCCTATTAGTTGCTTTGGTATTGACGTAGCAGATAGTATACAGGATATAGGAAGTAAAAATTTAGAGATGATGCTACTCGCTAAGCACGGCGGTGGAGTTGGTATCGGTATAAATCAAATTAGACCCGCTGGCGCTAAAATTACAGGTAATGGAACATCAGACGGAGTCGTACCCTTCTGCAAGATATACGATTCAACAATTCTTGCAACAAATCAAGGATCAGTTAGACGGGGCGCTGCAAGCGTCAACATCAACATTGATCATGACGATTTTGAACAGTGGCTTGAAATACGAGAACCTAAAGGAGACGTTAATAGACAATCGCTTAACTTACATCAGTGCGCAGTTGTTGGTGATAAATTTATGCGAAAGCTTGAACAAGGAGATGCAGGAGCAAGATCTAAGTGGAGTAAATTGCTTAGAAAACGAAAAGCAACTGGAGAACCGTATATTATGTTTAAAGGAAACGTTAACAAATCAAATCCTAGAGCATACAAAGAAAACGGCTTAAAAGTACATATGACAAACATATGTTCTGAAATTACATTACACACAGATGAAAACCATAGTTTTGTATGTTGTTTATCATCGTTAAATCTAGCAAAGTATGAAGAATGGAAGGATACTAATCTTATATACGACGCCATATGGTTTCTTGACGGCGTTATGGAGGAATTTATTCAAAGAGCAAAAGGACTTAGAGGTTTTGAAAATGCCGTTCGTAGTGCTCAGAAAGGAAGAGCTCTTGGGTTGGGTGTCCTCGGATGGCATACCTATCTCCAAGACAAAGGTGTTCCTTTTGAAGGTTTACTTGCTCAGTTTGAAACTAGGAAAATATTCAGTCAAATTAAAATCGAAAGCGAAAGGGCTTCTATGGATCTTTCTGAAATTTATGGCGAGCCTTTGTGGTGTGCTGGTACTGGCATGCGCAATACTCACTTGCGTGCTGTTGCTCCCACTGTTAGTAATAGTAAACTTAGTGGAAATGTTTCGCCAGGTATAGAGCCGTGGGCTGCTAACGTATTCACAGAACAATCAGCTAAAGGTACTTTTATAAGAAAAAATCCTACCTTAGTTAAATTATTAAGGAAACATAAAATAAATACAAATGAAATTTGGGATAAGATACTCGCTGATGGAGGTTCTGTACAGGATATATCTGAGCTTGATAATATTGTTATGGGGCATGACATACCTGCTAAAGAAGTTTTTAAAACGTTTAAGGAAATTAATCAACTTGAATTAGTTAATCAGGCTGGACTGAGACAGCAATATGTAGATCAGTCGGTAAGTTTAAATTTAGCTTTTCCAAGTGAAGCAACACCTAAATGGCTTAATAAAGTGCATATGGAAGCATGGAAAAATGGTGTTAAAACATTATATTATACGAGAACAGAGAGTGTTCTGCGTGGAGATATTGCGGCTACAGCGATGAATGAAGATTGCTTAGCGTGTGATGGATAAAAGTTATAACTATTTAGATAGTATAATAACTTTTGGTTAGTTAGTTAGTTAGTTAGTTAGAAGAGGGGGTCAGAAATGATCCCTTTTTTTATTTCTTTTCACAACTACCTTTAGCGCCTTTTTTAGTACCTGGTACTCGCTTATGTGTCTTCCAGCATTTAGCAGGCGATCCTATATGATATCCATTGTTTCCTTTTACTCCTAGTCCTTGAGGACCTGTTCCTTTTGTTCTCATATGCTATACACTTTTTATATTACAATATTCTTTATTAGCATCAAAGCACGGGCAACTTTTCGCAGCAAATTCATTGTGCCCATGTATCGTAGCTTCGGGGTGCATTTTTGTTAATGTTTTAATTAATAGTAGTAAGCTTTCTTTTTGCTCAGGCGTTCTAGTATCTTTAGCAATCCACTTACCGTTTGAGCCTCTCTCTGACTCTACGCCTCCAATATAACAAATTCCTATAGAATCTTTATTATGGTTTTTAACATGAGCCCCAGGATCGTATATGCTACGACCATACTCTATAGTTCCATCCAGTAGAACAACATAGTGATAGCCTATACCTTTCCAGCCTCTTTTTAAATGCCAGCGATTTATTTCTGCAGCATCTAGGTGTCTACCCTCTTGTGTGGCAGAGCAATGTATTATTATTTTATTTATCTTCCTCATTCACTTTTGACCATTTAGATATTGTATAACCTATAGTTACAACCAACAATATTATCTTTAGCCAATCTTCTATAGGTGCTATTGTGGTAACTCCTATTGTGCTGCCATTTATAATGTATAACTTCAAATCACTCATTTTTATTTGTTTTTAGATTTCCATTCTTTTTTCCAATTTTTTGCTTTTTTCCACTTAGCTGTGCTCCCCCATTTACTTTTCTTTTTAGTAGCTGAAGTTTCTACTAAGCCAAGATCCCATTGACTATAACCTAATAAAAGTGCTATAGATTGCCACATCTTCGTGTCGTTGTCCATTGCCACACGAATATTGTCTGCTTTCTTAACAGCTCTATCTAAAGGTACGTTGGTCAAAGCTGATACTATTTGTCCTCCTGCATAAAAAGCGGGATTATCTAATCCGTATCCAGTCATTTTATCTCTAACATTGCTATAACTAAATGCTCTACCTGCACTCATTAATTTTCTAACTTTAGAAGATAATGGTGGTGATAAATCTAAAGATCTAATTGCAGCTTGTGTAAAATCAGGTCTAGGTTTTTTAGCTTGCTTGTCAATTTCTAATATTATATTTTTACCAGTAGAAGCTATAGCCCCATAAATACCTACACCTCTAAGTATAGAGTCCAGCATTGAGTTAGCTATCCTTATTTCTTTATTCTTTAGTGCTTCCTCATCATCATCTTCAAACATTGCCGCGAATAAAGCTGATTGCAATGCAGAGAATATAATGTTTTGCACAAAAGTATAATACACTATTTTAGATATATTAGTCTTAGCATCGCCACGCCTGTTCTTAAGGTCTAAGAAAGCCTTTTTAGTTAATCTCATGTATTGCATAGGCGTATTCGCAAAAGCTAATATTATACGTCCTAATGGACTTGCTTGTTGTTGAGATATTCTATCAGGCCTCGAAGACTGTTGTGTTTCTTCGGCTACTTCTTGGAAATCTAAAAACGCTTGCTCTTCAGCAGCTTTTGTGTCCATACCCTCTGAAACATATTTATTTATTCTATTTCTAATAAATGAAGCTCCACCCATAGCTATAGCAAAACTATCTGCCATTTGTGTAGGTAGGAATCCCATTTTTAATATAGAAGCTAATACAGCCTTTGATTTATTAGTTGCAGATTCTGCTGCGTTTGCAATATCATCAGCATTCACATCATTCTTTAATCCTGATCGTCTTTGTTTTAAGAAGTTAGAATTAAAAAGCATCGCAAAGTCTGCCCAAAATTGTTTTTGATTTGCGAAAGCCATTGCTGCTTTAGCTGGATTGTTATCACCCCAGTTAATAAAGTTTGCAATAGACAATGTTTGTAGTAAGGCTGATCTAGTATTAAAGAACATAATAGTTCCTACAGAATCGTTAACCCAGTTCATAAACTTATTAGTTAGCTTGTTAGCTCCGGAAGGTCTGTTCCTACCAGTCTTCATTCTGTAAAGCATGTCTTGTAATGCTTCCACATAATTATCACCGTAAGCTGCTCTAAGTTTGTTTAAGTTTTCTTTAGAAAAAATAATATCTGATTTCTCTTGCCAAGCTTCTAAGAATTCTGCACGCTTAGATGTATTAACCATATTAATTACATCTGTAGTAATTGTGCCTGCCAACCAATCATTATTAGGTTCAGGATATCCATTAAAGGTTTGATCTAATTCATCTGCAAACTCTTTTAAAGCTTTGTTCTCTTCAATTATTTTTATTAAATCTTTTTGATCAGTTTTAGATAAACCAGAAATATCATAACCATTTTTAGCCCAAAGATAAACTCTTACTGCTGCTTCATTGCTAAAGCCAGTTTCATTTATTTTGTTTAAACCGTTAGGTACATTCTTAATACGCTTCTTTAAAGCCTTGACCATGTGAGTAGTCTGTTCTTTATAAGTTTCAAAATCTCTAATGCCTTTAGCAAACGGATTAAATAAGTTTTCTTTAAACCAGGCTGCATTTTTATTTCCTTCTTCCCCTTTTCCTAATAGTCGACTAACTAAACCTGCAAAGTCATCTGCAGATGGCGGAATAAAAAACTTAAACTTACCTTTGTCTCTACCTCTAACCTTACCTTTTGCTTCAGAGAATACTTTAAATCCTTTTATACCAGTAGCCCCTTCTATTATATTATTAAAATCTTCGTTTAATGTTTTAGAAAATTGTATTATATCGTTATTAGAATCTAATAGAGCTGTGGAATATTTGTTTTTATCAACCTCAGTTTTTAATAAAGTCATAAAAACATCAGAGTTGCTAGTCTTAGTTTTAGGGTTTGAATCTCTAATATCAGCTATTTGCTTAGGTATTAATGTAGCTTTAGAATCAAAACTTATAGGACCATCTCCTAATATCATTCTAAAAACACGAGGTATTATTCTAGCCATAGCTGTGTTGTGTTCAAAATGATATTTAGTTTTTTCATTTTTAGAATCATACACAATTCTATCTACAGTTGAAAAAGATCTTAAAGCATTTACTGTATTTCTATTGCTTACCAACATAACGACAACAGCTTTAACAGCTTCTTCTTTTTTATTTATTGGTGAAGAATTTACAAAATCCCTTAAAAGACTTATATATAATTTAGCAGCTGCTGTTTTTAATTCATTGGTTTTAGATAAATCTTTTAATATACCTGCAACAGTTTCAGGTGAATTGTTATTATTCAATAAAGCTTTTGCTTTTCTAACTCGATACGCATTTGTTGTAAACCCTTCACGTTTTGGTAAATTAGCTTCTGATAAAAGTTTATTAAATATTTTTAATTTATTTTTTGTTTCTTTAGAATACTTAGAAGTACTTCCTTTTTTATCGTAAAGACTATTTTTATAATTTGAATAACTTTTTTCTTGAAACTTCTTTAATGTAGCTTCGTTGGTAATTTCTTTACCATTTTTGTTTATTAATTTTTTAACCTTATTTTTATCAAAAGGAAAAGCAGAACCGTCTTCTCTATATATAAAACCCAGCAAAGCACCTATAGTTCCTCTAAACCTAGTAAGTTCTGTAGGCATAAATTTCATAAGGTTTTCCCTAGTTTTATAAAACTTTAAAGTATTATCGTAATTAAATAATTGAATTCCTTTAGCTTTGTTAGATAATAATAATTCTTCATTTTCAAAATTATATCCAAAATCTTTAGCAATATCTCTTATAGCAGGTACAATTGCTTTAGCTTGATCTAAAAGTCTTTTCTCATCAAGAGGTGTTTGCCCGTTATCTTGTGCTTGATCGAAACTAAATTGTATAATATCAAAACTTTTTTGTTCGCCTTCGTACCTATCAAGTTTAGATTCTAGTTCGTTTAATTGTGCATCTATTGATATTTTACCTATAACATCTAAAGCTTCCGCAGGAGCTAATTCGTTTATCTCTTTTAAGGCAGCTAAATTTTCGGGAGTAGCATAGTCAGCTACTACTGTTTTTACAACAGGAGTTATAACTTCTCTAGCTAATTGTTTTTGTCTTTCTAATATAGTATTCTTTTTACCATCTAAAAAGTATTGTAAAAAAGTTTTTTTATCTATAGGCGCTATCTTATATATTGGATTGCCTTCAGGTGTTAATTCTCTACCAACTTTTTCTATTTTAAATAGCTTAGCGTAACTTTTCTTTATTGTTTTTACAGGTAAAGCCTTAGTAACAATGTCAAAAGCTTTTTTACTATTTAAAAAATCTATATAACCAGGAGGTATAACAGTGACTCCTTTTGATTCTCCAATAGCTCCCCACTTCTTTAATATCTTTTTAAATAAAGTTTTATCTACAAAGTTTTCTAACCAAGACACAAAATAAGTATCTCTTCCTTTTTTAACAGAAATCATTTCAGAAAGTGTGCCTTTTCGCGCACGCATTCTAAGCTCTTTAGATACCTCTGATTCTATTTCAGATATTAACTTATCATCTACAATATCAAGCTCGTCAAACGTCGCTTGGCCACGCTCTACAGTCCCACTACGATCAATTGTTTGTTCGTCTTTTGTATTGGTTATATTTTTAGCAGAATCAACATCAGCTTTTATACCTCCGTCTTCTTGTGATTCAATACCTAATCTTTTAGCTAAGTTGTTTGCTCTTAAATATCCTCTACTTACAATGAATTTTTCTAACTCTTGCGACCCGTTGTATTCATTTAAAGCCATCGTTTCAATATCGACCTTCATAGAATCTTTAAATTCTTGTCTGGATACATTTCTTTTAGCGTCGTCTGCTATAGGATCATATAATGCTTTTGTTCTATTTGTTACTACTTTGTCTACCAATGTTTTAATGCCTGCTAAAACTTTTTGTTCTAACCTAGATTGCTTAGCGCCTTTGATAGGCTCTTTACCAAACTTCTTAGCTATCGCAGCATTCTCTGCAGCTAAACTTTTTATAGTAGATATATCTGCAGCAAACTCTGTATTTTGTTCAGGTGTTAATGTTTTTGAAAATGATACACCTTCTTTTAAGACAGCATCTGAAAGATCAACACCTTCTAATGCTTTTGCAGCTTTTTCAGTTAACTTACCTTGCTCGGCACTAGCATCAAATTCTTTTATAAAATTATATACATCTTGCCCTTTTTCAAATCCTATGTTTTTATAGCCAACAGATTTAAAAGGAGACACAATAGCTGAACCTATTTTTTCAAAAACGGTTTTGTCATAGTTTATTTGTTTTTTTCTTAAAGCATCTGCAAAAACATTTACATACTCGGTATTATATGATTTTCCAGTGTATCCTCTTTTTTTCATTTGAGCATCAACAAATCTTCTCTGAGAAGATGTCATGGCTCTTCTGAATTGATTAACCATTTTCCCTTGCTTTTTAGCATCACCCACAAGTTTGTTAAATACAGGATGTAAAACTTCATGCATACCCGCGTTAATAGACCCGGTTCTTTCAGCAATTTCTTTATCTATGACTAATTTATTACCAATTACAAAAGCAGATATATCTTTTCCTTCTTTCCTTTCTTTATAGTAAGTTTCTCTATTTTCAGGACTTATTTTATCGCTATTAATTAAAGCTTCTACTTCTGCTGTGGTTTTAACGTCTAATTCTAACCCTTTTTCTTTAGCTATAGTTTCTGCTGTTTCTAAATTTTTCCCCAGCTCCATTGCAGTTAAAGCTTTCCTAGCGCTGTCGTATTCAGATTTAAAACCTTCCATTGCTAAAGTATATTGACTTTCGCTAATCTCATTTTTTCTAAATTGCTTATTAAGCTCGGTTACTTTAAATGCAGCAGCGTCTGCTAAATCAGTTAAGCTTTCAATTTTGCTAATTTGTTTATCAGTTAAGCTATTGTATATGTCATTGCCTTTTCTAACCGCGTCTGCAATTTCAGATTCTTTTTCATTAATTTGTGCTTGTATACCTTCTTTAACTAACTTATTATCAGTAGTATTAAACTTTTTTCTAAGTACGGATAAATCATTTATATTTTTGTTTACTTTATCGCCGTCCACTACTGTTCTTATAGTGTTCATAGATTTTGCAGAATAAGTGCCTGCAACCATTCCACCACCACCAATAAATCCTTGAAGACCTGCTTCTAAACCTTCTTGGCTAGTAACAGCGTCTATAACTGTTTTAAATATTTCTGATTCTTTATCTGTACCAGCAACACTACCTAGCTCAACATTAACTTGGTCGGCAGCATGCTGTAATATTTCTGTAGTAAATTCAGTAGCTCCTGTTGAAAGCATTCGCATAGTAGCTCTAGCTCCTTTATTGTATATTAGTTTTTCAGCAAGATACTTACTACCCATACCTATTAAACCTGTGGATCCTGTTCCTTTTACAGCTCCTTTAGCTCCTTTAGCGACAGCTCCTAGTCCAATAAATTCTAATGCTGTAGAAATAGCACCCATGCCTATAGGTATTGCATTATCTGCTTTTCCGGATTTTAATAGTTCATCAAAGCTAACTCCTAAGTTTTCAGCTTTTAATTTATTATACTCTACAAAGTTTTCAGCCGTGTAGTCCATAAAAAACCCAGTACCCAACGTACCCGCTCCATAAATAACACTACCCAGCATAGAAGTTATAGCATTTACACCTCCTGCAAGAGCACCACCAATATCTCCGTTTTTTACACTTTCTATTATACCAAGTGTTTCTTTACTTTCAAGTTGTTCTTTTTTAAATTTCTCAATAGATTCTAAAGTGCCTTTAGTTCCAATACCTCCAGATATCCAAGAATCTTCACCTTGTTCTTTAACAAATTGATCTACCTTGTCTTGACCGAATATTCCAGCGTATACAGTATTAGTAGCTATATCTAAAGCAGATCTTGCTCCGCCTCCTTCTTCTTCGTTTGTATCAAACCAAAATTCAAATACATCCCCAACTTGTTCACCTACATTAGAGAAAGAATTTTTAATTGATTGCCAAGCCGATAAAGGTTCTTCCGATTGTGATCCCGTATCGCTTTGTGACTCCACAGCTGGATCTGCACTTGCAGAGTCGTTTGTCTTTGCTGGTAAAACGTTTGTTTTCCAATCACTAAATTCACTGTTTGTATAACCGTTATCTTTTAAATAACCGTATACATTATTTTGAACTTCTTCATTGCTATACACATTAGTTTTCCATGTGTCAAATTCGGAATTAGTTTTACCTTTTGAAGATAACTCATTCCATATGTTTTTTAATATATCGTCTGCCATAAGATTTGATTTAACCGAAGTTACCAGTGCTTTCTTTTTCTTCTTTTACTTCCTTTGTAGGTTTTGTTGAACCTGAATACTTATCCCAATTACCTAAGTGATAGTTTGTAGCCTTGCTACCTAAGTTTGAATTTTGTAAGTAAAACTTATATAAGGATTGAGGGTTATTTATATCTACATTGATACCTCTTGATTCCCCTGGATTTGAGCCATTAAATTTGAATATTTGATAATTACCATATTCTTTTGTGAATGCTTTTTCCGCTTCTCCTACTTCGTCATCGTCATAATCATTTGCGCTCATATAGTCTTCAAAGAATTCAGCTCTTGAAATGTAAGGCATTGACTTAGAAGATAAGTTTGTACCGTTTATATACTGAGCAATAGCTGTAGCTTTACCTTCTTCTTGCATTTGTCCTAAACTAGCAAATTGCATTGCTTCCTCAACAACTGGTCCAGATAAATTAATTTCATCTTGTAATGCACCGCTAAATCCACCACTACCTCTTCCTCTTGACGGCTTTTTATCTCTAGCTCCTTGAGCAGCGGTATCGATTAAAGCGTCCATATAACTATTCAACACTGCGTCTTGCAGTAAATCTTGATTAGCAGGATCAAATAAAGATGGATCTTGTAAATTTAAACCACCTTCAATTAAAAAATCATCAGAAGCTAAAGATAGCAAAGTATCTCGGCCGCCTGAACTAATCATGTTCTTTAATTTGTTACGTATCATATTTTGCCTTGCACCACTAAGGGATGAACCAGCACTGTATACAGATTCATTAAGTTTTAATATATTGTCTGCAGATTTAAAATCCTTTAAAAAAGGTTTTTGAATATCAGTGTAGCTTTCATATTCGCTTTTATTATCATTCCAGAAACTTAAATTACCTCCTTCTTGAATACCAAAATCACCTTCGTCAGTGTATATTTTAGAAGCTTCGCTCAATGTACCTATATTATTACCATCGGATAATCTTCTATCATCAAAGTCTTTTAAGTATGCTATTTTATCTTCTTTATAGCCGTTCACTTGTCTAGCCAAATTTGTAAATGAATTTTGTACTCCATTCATTTTTTCTCGCAATTCCATATATCTAGGATCTGCAGGATCATCAATTCTAGCTATTTCAGAAGCCGCGTTAGCATATATGTTTTTATTCTCTACTAAAAAATTAGTAACAGCTAATTGTTGGGTAGAACTTAATTGAGTTAAATCCACCTCTGAGTTTAAGTTATCTATATAATTACCAACCTTAGTATTAATTTGTTGTTTTTCAGCTTGACGCCTAGCATTGACTATAGCTGACGCTTGAGAAGCAGATTGAAGACTCTTTTGCATTGCATCAGCATAAGTTGATCTTTTACTCTGCCCTAATAAAGCTGCTCCTTTTACTAAATTTATATCCATATTTTTTTGCTTTATGCTCCTAAAGTTTTCATAAGACTACCCATAAAACCAGGATCTTCTGAATTACCTGTAACAGAACCCATTCCTGCAGCAGCTGTGCCAGCGACAGAAGCTAAACTTCCAACACCACCTACTATTGCATTAGTAGCATCTTGCCTGGCTTGGTTTGCTGCTCCTAATCTTTGTTGAGACATACCTAATAATGTAGAAACTTTTTCATTTTCAGCATCTCTAGATATTAATTCTCCTTTTCTTTCGTATAATTGTAAATTACCAGCTTGCTTTCTTTCCGCTGCTTGATTTGCTTGCTCTTGTCTTCCTATGTCTAATGAAGCTTGCCTAGTTTGATTTTGTTGTTGCCCTGCTAAAGCCTGTGCCATAGCCGCTATCCCAGAACCACCTGCCGCACCGCTCATTGTATTCATAGTATTAGCTAGTCCTTGATTAGATTGCTCAGCAGCAAAGTTAGCCGCACCTTGATTGACTGTTAAGTCCTCCATGGTGTTTTCCATATCTTTATATACATTAGATGTATCTAAGTTTTCAAAAGACGCTTTATTTTTATTAAACTCGTTTTGAGCTTGAGCTTGTTCTCTTCTTCTTTTTTTACCGCCTATTATACCGCTGGCTATTCCTGTAAGCCCGCCAACTACTTGTCCTATCATTTGATTTATTTTATAGTTTTATTATTACGTGTTATTTACTGCTCTCAAATATCTCTGTGCCAACAGAAAACAGTTCCCCGTATGATGTAGAGTTATTTACAAATTGAGCTTCCGCGTAGTATCCTTTTAAAGCTCCAACAACCGTCATAGGATCTTTAGCGTAAAATACAAAATCTTCTGTAGTAGGAGGAGATACTCCTGCCGATGCATTCACTACGATGCTAAGCCCTGCTATTGCTGTAATAGGTCCCATTCTTATTTGAGTACTAGCTGAAGTATCTACGTACCAGGCTATGTCGCTTATTTGAATACCTACGGGTAAAGCATTAGGAAACGTTATTGTTATGTTTGCCATTATATATTTTTATTAAGGTTGTATTGAACATATACTCGCAATCGGACCAACTACTCCTGTAGAAGATACTCTAGTAGCCGTTGCTCCATTAGTTGCTGTATTTATATTATACCAATCACCATCGCCTATAAAAGGATTTGATAAATTGACATCTGTATAAGCTACTTTACCTGTAGCAAAAGTATCTCCTTCAAAATAAACAGTGGACTGTAAGGTTCCTTGCAAGCATGCGCTACTTGATGAAGTATAACTATCTGTTGTTATTGGGAAAGGAGCCGCAACACACCCTGTTGTTGTAGCTGATACTTTATTTGCATAAGTAGTACCTATACTATTCGTGGCATATGCTCTAAACCAATAGGTGGTACATGCCGTTAAGCCTGTTATAGTTGCGCTGAAATCAGCAGTACCTGTAGCAGCATCAATAACTGTTTGAGGGGAGCTAAAAGTTTTATCTGTATCGTATTGAATACCTCTAGCTGTAATTGCAGATCCATTGTCGCTAATTAAAACACCGCTAACAGTAGCAGTAGAAGTACCTGTTGCAATATTCCCGCTAGTAGTTATAGTTGGAGCAGAAGAAGATGATCCTGTACAATTTATATCTGGACAACAAAGTCTTAATACACCCCAAGCAGTTCCTGATGGACCAGTGGTTCTTAATTGTGCAAAAGGACTTGCAAGATAATCTGCTGTAGTATATTCAAACCAAATTATTTGTTGATAAGCAACGCTGTTAACCGTCATAGAAGGTACAGTGTTGCTAGTAGCTGCTGTAAAAGCTGCTTGCCTTGTAGGTATTGTTCCTTTAGCGGTTCCAATAAATTGATCTGTAGCTATTGTTTGTGAATACGTTGGTATTGTGTTTGATGGTGATGTGCCGTACACATTGTCATAAGTACCGCTGTTTAACACCGACATACCAGAAGTAGCTCTTTTAGTAGTATTGTGAATTATTTCAAATTTATCAGGTACACTATATGCGCCTACTAAGAATGCTATTAAACCACCTGCTGGGTCTAAATCAATATTATTATCTGTTATACCCATGCCTCCTGATGTTACTGATGAACTACAAGGTATTGATACTGCAACACTAATCCAGTCACTAAAGTCTAATAACATAGCGGTGTCTGTATCTCCGTAATTACTTATTATTATATCACCACTTATAGTTATAGAGCTTTGATCTGTGTTGGTATATACAGCATTTAAACCGGTAGTGTCAACATCAAATCCATTGTCATTTGTAAAAGTTATACCTATAGGATCAGATATTGTTAAATTAGGAGTTACGGTAAGCGCTGTGGCTGAATCAACAGAAACAACAGTGTACGCTAGTATTGATTGCGTTGACCCATCTAAATTAAATCTCATACCAGCAGTTATACCTGTTGTGCTATCTAAAGTCATAGAAGTTCCTGAAGCGCTAGTAACTTGTTGCGTTATAGACTCATTCCCTTCCCAAACCACATTTGCTAAAGAATTAAATATACTTAAAGGATCACCACTAACGGAAGAAATAATCCACTGAAGAGTAGCTATAGAGCTAGAAGAACCTGGGTTAGGCTCCGAAATGCTAGTGAATTGTTGAATAACATCAAAGCCTCCGTTAAATATACTAGAAGGTTTTGGTTCAAATATTATTTCTCTTAAGCCTAACTGAGTAACTACCAATGGGTTAGGCGCAACACTAGATCCAATATCCCCACTGTATGTGAATGTCCATGTTTTAGCAGATACTGTTGCTGGAAATTCTACCAATTGTTGTTGATATCCAGAAGCATCCATAGTTACATTAGTAGCTACGTTTAAAGTGGTTGTACCGTCTGTCGCTGTAATGCTATACACAGCTCCTTCAATACCAAAAATTTCTAAAGTTTTAGTTATTCCTAGTTGAGGAACAAACCAACCACTATAAGGTATTGCTGTAATTTCTACGGTCTGTGTAAATATCGCTTTAGCTGCTACTTGAAATGAAATTGAATCCCCGGCTACATTTTGCAACGGGTAAACATAATTTACATTATAAGAAATATTAGTTAAATTATTATTTGAATCATACGTAGGAGTTTGAGCAATCGTATAATTTGATTGATTACCTGTAACAATGTTTGCTGTAGGAGCTTCTAAGTAATAGCCAGTGTCTGCATTATATGTTCTTACAAATAAGCTTTCAATTTCTTGATATACACCTGAATTAGAATAAGGTGTATTTGTTTCAGAGCCATTACCATTAATATTACTAGTAACGGTTGCGTTTATAGTTCCTGCTATAGTAATTAAATTTACATCAGCATCTCCTATAACACATAAGTTTATAGTGTAATTGCTTGATGGCATAACAAAATTAGTCACAAATGTTACTGTACATAACACATTTAATCCATCCTGAGTAAACACCACAGAAAGAACTAAGGGATCTGAGAAAGAGGGATCCATAGAAAAATTAGATGCAGTAGCATTATACCCAGAATTAGGTACTATTGTAATAACTGCTGTAGGATGCAGTCCTGATATGATTGCATCTTCCGGTATTTCATATACAATATTTGTAAAATTGTAGTTATTATTAGTTACAGGCATGTAATTGTATTTTATGGTTGTATTAAATTTGGTGTACTACAAGTAGTATCTATCTTTATAGTAAGGAAATAATCTTGAGCATCGCTTGAACTGCTTATAGGACTACCTATACCATCTCCCACAATGTCGCAGTCATTAAAGATACTTAAAGGTTTTATATAATTAAAGTATTTACCTTCTTTCTTTTGAAACTCTTTAATTTCTCCTCCTTCTAAATCTGTTTTTACGTAATTCACAAACCACCCAGCTTTTTGCTGCTGAGTAGCTGTAGGTATAATTTGATTAGCATTAACTTCAGCTATAGAATACCATTTAGAATTACTCTCATATTCAACAAGCCTAGATTGTGTACCTGTATAGTTTAAAGTACTAAATCCTTTAACCACTTGTGGCATCTCGTTTACAATAGCATTAAATGAGCTAATATATTGTACATTATAAAAATTATTATACAAAGAATTGCTTCCATGTTCCCATAAGAGTCCGTTTTTGAAAGTATAATAAATATTATTTAAAGTAATACCCGCCTCTTTTATAAAATCTTTTCTACTTGTCCAGCCTCCAACACCTTCCATAAAAGATATAGTAGTATTTAAAACAAGTGGGCTTGCTGTAGAGCAATTATCATTTAATTGATAATCTGCGTCACTGCTTAATTTAGACTTCCAATAAGGAGATAAATTATTTAATGTTAAATTATATAGATCTTTGTCATCATCATAGCTACCAATAGCTGTAGTAGAAGTTCTTAAGTTATCCGCAAAGAAACTACTCATGCCGTTAGAAGCTATATTAGTAATTCCGTCTCTTGATAATCTTATTACTGCTCCCCTGTTTTTATCTGTAAAATAAGTCCTAAACCCATAAGATGCAAATGACTCCGGATTTTTAGATATACCAAATTCCCCTGCGTAAGGAACAGCTTGTCCTAACACATTGCTGTTAGACGTTACATTTGCGTTGCCGTCAGCGTTGTATAGAGCGTCCTTATTAGCCAATATTCTTAAACACTTATCTTCACACAAAGATATTAAATCGGTGTCTCTAGAGTGAAGTTTTTGTATTGTACCATAAATAGGATTTAAGTCTTTCGTTATAGGTAATGCCTGTACGAATTGATTTAATCTATTTATTCCCGATGTAGAATTATATATTTGTGAAAATATCATTCCATTACCACGTCTTTCCGCAGCATAAGGTTCATCTAGTACAGTAGATATCTTAGGTCCTTTGTCTATAGTAACTGCGTTGTAGTCATCTCTAATCCTATTAGATTCTACACCGTTACCAAAAGCAAATACATTAAACCAATCAATAATTTTTGTAGTGTTATAATCCGCTATATTAAAAGAGCTAGAAGCTTCATAGTAAAAATCTAAATCAGCACCTTCTTTAGGCTCTGTTTCAAATATTGCAGGATTATTAGTGCTTAAAGTTTTGTTACCGTCTTTTTGTACTTTTTCTAAAATTTGTATTTGAGTAATAGGGTTTGCTCCTAATCTATTTGTAAACAAATCTTGATCAGAGTAAGGCTCTTCCAATTCGATGTTCCATTGGTTTCTACCATTACCAAAATTTGTGTAATTAGCATTAGTCCGGCTCATACCTCTCCTTTTGAATTCACGAGTGGTAGCTTTTATTACATAAGGTTTACCAAAAACTCCTGAAGCATCCGCAAATCTAATTATAGTACCTATTTTATCAATGTCGGCCATAGATCCCCCTAGCCATTTAAGAGGGTCATTCCTATCCTCTCTATAAAGACCATGCACCATAACAGTGAACTTGGTGTTATCTGAGCATTCACCAGGGTATTTCCAAGGGCAATTACCTCCGTGAGGGTTTCTATTTCTTGTCAAACCTCTAGTATTACCCTTATCATACCAAACCGCATCATGTGTTGTTTCATTCCCTTGATTTTTTTGTGGCAATACGTCAAAAGAATTTTTTATTGCATAATCTGTTTGTTGTATAGGAAATGTGTCAATTATATTGGTATCAAAACCATAATCTCTATTGATTTTTACAAAAAATCTACCTGCAAATTCAGGTAAATCCTGAGATTCTTGTTCAAATAAGGTTATTATTATTTTATCTCCATCTCCTAAATTGTTTAACCAAAAAGCCTCATTACCTAAAGGCTCATCTAATTGTACAGAGTATTCATTACCTGTGCCTGTTGGGCCACCTGATGCAATTTTATAAGTTTTCGTTGAAAAATTACTTACAGATATTCTTAATGATGAATTTGAATTAAACCCATCTCTAAAGTTTGGATTACTATCTGTACTAGGGCCATCAAATTTAAAAAATATACTGTCAAGCTGAGGTTGAGAATTGTTTAAAATTTCACATTCTGCTCTACCTATTGATTTATTGTTAATTTTAATAAAACTAGGAGCTTCATTTTCTATTGCTAATACTTTATATTTATATAATGCATCTACAGCTTTAGAAGATGCGTGTTGTTTTTTTAGTATTAAATAAGTTTCATCATCTACTTTGTTTCTTTCTGAAGACGGGAAAGATAGCCATACATTACCATCGTCGGCATTGTAATATCTATCTAAAGCTATATTGTAGTATTCCGTAGCGCCCTCTTTTATAAATACCTTATAAGATGAAGCCCAAGTTGGAGCATCTCCGGTAGGCGTAATACTTAATTTGTTTACTGAATTTGAATTTTGTATAGGAAAAGTAACAGCCGCTGTCTTATTAGTAAACACAGGCGTTTCTCTTCCGTAATTATCTTTGAATACAACACCAGCTTGATATGTTCTTAAAGATTTAACGGAAGCTATAGGTAAGTTTGTAGTAGAATCATCATCAGAATTTGGATGAGGTTGACTAAAAGCTGCGGTATTTAAAGATACACCACTTACGTCATAATTCTGCAAGTAATTGCCATACACCAATCTATTACCAGTTATTTCTTGAGACTTTGCTGCTCTAGGCACATTATCCCAAGGTCGTAATATTTGATTTGATTCTACAACACCACCAAGAATTTCGTTTTCAATTTCAAAAGAAGTAGTTAATACCCCATTAACAGTGTAATCTGCTCTTTTTAATGTCTCAACGGTATATACTGCTTGGCTATTAGATTCTTTATATAATAAATCAACTTCGCTAACCTCTTCAGATCCCCAAGTAATGTTTTCGATTATAAGTTTTCTAAGATTGTTTACCATACCGGTATTATGACCGTCAGAAGAAAGATATTCAAATTCACTTCCCAAAAAAGCAACTTCTGTAAATGGTGAAAAGCAAGAATACTCATTATCTATGTACTTCCATCTATATGCAAACCTTGGAAAAACATATTCAAATAACGGTTCTTTTTCTACAATTAAACAATCCCATACTACAGGGCTTGCAAATACTTGTATTTCATTTGTTATTGATAATATCTTTATAGTAACTGTAGTGTTGTTTACCGATACTATTAAAGCTCTTAGGTTGTAATTGAATACTTCATTGTATTCATTAGTATATGATCCTGATAATACAATTATAGAATTAGGCTCTTGTGACCAAGCTGGAGCAAGTTGACTTATAACTATTTGATTTGTACCGTTGTAATTTGTAGGCAAGTTACTGTTTGCATAATAATTAGGATCTAATGCAACATTATCAGACCATTGGCCAAATGTAGGTAATGATTCTGTATCCCCAGGTGCAGCTGAAACATCAGGAACATATGTAAAGTTTTCTAAAGTACCAGTTGAACCACTTGCTGTATATGTTGTAGATACAGGTGTTGTTCCTGTACCAGGCTCGTTAGCCCCAAACAATGAGGGAGACATGTTCAACCCTAAAGATGTAGTAGGGGATTTTTTAATTACAGTAACATCTGCTTCCGTAAAATCTGGTTGTCCAGTTAAATTGTTTGAATATGTATTTTGAGAGGGTATCCATAAAGGTATTTTTGTTTGAGTAACAAAATCTACAGATCCAGTTTTAAATTTGTCAACATTAATTTTCTTTGGTTCTGTTTGATCATCAGTCCAAAATAGTAATCCATCGATTATATTAATACCAGTTATACGATAATCTGTTGAAAATTTTAATATGTCTTGCGTATCAACTAGTATAGGAGATACTGTATTTGAAGTTTGATCATATTCAGCAATTGCACTTGTAGTATCACTTGCAATAAACCAGTATATTTTTTCATTAGCATCATCTCTATACGTACCTATGCATTCAGCATTAGGTAAGTCATCTATATAGTTTGTTGTCCATGCAGTATTTTTACCACTTGCTACTTGAAGACGAAGCTCTGTATTACCTTGTATGTTTTGTAAAGCTCCAACATCGCTTGCATCGGAATTAGCTAAATCTAAGTTTAAAGCATCTCTATATTCTCCATTCGGAACTAAACGTTCGTCTAGGTCTTTGTTCATTCTCCCTGATTGGAAAACTCTAACAAACTCTGCCATATACTAGTGTTTTATAATCTTAGATTTGTTACGCATAACTTGCGTAATTTCTTCGATCTTAATGTTAGATAATCTTAATTTTGCATTTCTTTTCGCAGCTGATCGTTCTCTTTTAAATCTAGATACTAAATACTCAGGAGTGTTGGCTCTCGTAGATAATATTGCGTAAGCTATATACTTATATAAAGCTTCTTCAGCAAATTTATGTACGGTCATATCTTCATCTGATCCTCCTATGCCATCTGAAATATATTTTAAAGTAACTATTCTATTAACAAATGAAGAATCAAAAAATATAATACCTTGTAATTGATCTATATAGAATACTCCATTAACCTGAGCTTGCTGCGGTGATAACCCATATTTTCTACCGTAACCATTTAAGAATGTTACATCCGTAGGAATAACATCTCTAGCGGTTTCACCTGGTTGTATTGGGTTTTGAAATCTTTTTTGAGTATCTGATGACTGAGCAGATATAATTTCTTCATCTTGTTCGTCAAATAAATACTCATAGTTATTATCTTGAAGTATTGGAAATGGATTGCTTGTATTAATAGCAGGATACACTACTCTTTCTATACCATTAGAATCTGTCCATGTAATTTTTACATAGTTAACATAATCTTTTGGTAATATAAAATTTAAGTTAGGTCCAATTTCAATTTCTTGACTCTTAACTGAGGGAAGTATATCAAAGCTAAACTCTTGCACACCTCGTTGAGCATGAAAAGCAACATCTGTTCTTTTAGCTTTAGGTATAATTTTTTCTTCACCTACATAAGATATAATAAAGTTGTTTATAATATCTTTTATACTGGTGAATTGATAATTGCCGTAGTCCTCATCCCAGCTATTCCAAATACCATCGGGACCTAAATAATATTGTTCATCTGTTTGTAAAGGTAAGGCCATATGTTATGCTTTTTCTTGTTGAATAGTTTCTTGTTCTTCTTGATTCATAACTTGATACAAGTTTAAATCTTTTATTAATATACCTGCTAATTCTAATATTTTTATAACCAAGTCAGCTTCATCCGCTGGGTGTAATTCAAAGTTTACAGAATTGTTTGCGTCGTATAATGGTTCATTAAATACAATTTGATATGCCCATTTTACTGTTGCAGGCTTTTTTATGTATTGGTAATCCACTAAAGCAACATCAGTAACCTCTGAATTTGCATATATTTTTATACCGCTTGCATTTGAAATAAATACAGGTCGAGTGTTTGTAGGTTTAGTTAAAGGAGAAGAATTAATATATAAAAACTCATTAGCATTGATTCGCTCTGCTTCTATTTGCTCTGTAGAAGATGTTCCAAATGAGTTTGTTGTAGTGTTTTTATAAACAATAGACCCTAGTCTATACATATCAGATGGTGCTATAAAATAATTAGCAGGTCTAGTAGGTGCAGAAATAGTTTCAAATATATTTATTTTTTCATTAAGCAATGTAAGCATATCGGAATACTCAGTATTATTACCAGGTACTCTACCAAATTGGTTTATGTCGTAAAAGTATTGTTCAAATAAATCTTGTTGCGCTTGATTAGCGAATAAGTTAAATTCTTGAGCAGTTACATAACCTCTTTGTTCTTTATTAAGCACACCAAGTACTCTTTGATAAACAGTATTTACGCTTATTGCCATTGTTGTATTTTTTTTATTGTTATAATAGTTAGGCTACGATTACAGCAGCCTAACCACTATAAGGTAACTTATTTAAGTTTCTTTAATATTGCTTTGTAAACCTCCATACCGTCATCAGTCTTAAAGTAAGCCGCTAATGCAGAGTAAGGGTGTTCATCAAAAGGTATTGTCATTAACTTTCTACCACCTTGTCCATATGTAAATGTACGTTGATCAGAAGATAAACTTAAAATACCCGCTTCTACAGCTTTAGCTCCTACATTTCTTAATTGAATATGATCGTCAGCCGCTAGCTCTAAAAATAATATTGGATTTCTTTTAGCAAAAATCATTAAATCTCTTTTTAATTCGTTAGATGAAAGTTGTGTAACTTTTTCTCCGAATTCAGATCTTAATATAGCTTCTGCGTGCTCCACATCTAAGTTTTTAGCTTCTGTAAGGGCTTCTAATTCTAATTCAATCCAATCAATTTGATTTACAGAATCTTGCTCCTTATTAAGCTCTTTATATATTTTATCTTTTAATGGATGATATATTGATAATAATTGTTGCAGTGCAACTTGTTCTTTAGGAACAGTAAGTGTTCCGTTTTTCATTACAATTCTACCTAATGTTGCTTCACCTTTTTGTTCGTCAGCAAATGGTGACTTTTGGTTTGTAGCATACCTAAGCTCTCTTTGATAACCAGACTTTTTATCAAAATATAATAAAGGTTTGTTTCTTGAATGCTTAGAAGGTATTGTAAAAATTAATGGAGACTTGCCCGTTGTTAAAAAGTACGTTCTGTCTTTAAATTCCCATTGTGGTTGTGCAGCTTTTTTTGGTTCTGCTTTTACTTGAGGAGCAACCTCAACTTGCTTTGCTTGTGCTTTTGTAGCCATGATATAATATGATTAAATAATTTTATAAGAGTAATAGTTACCCTCGTCAATACAACGAGGGTAAAGATTACATTAATTTACTATGCTGCGATTTTCTTGAATAACACGAAGTTATTTGCCGCTTGTACGCATAAACATCTTTCTGATAAGAAGTGAACGTTCATTGCATCCTCGTCGCTTGTAAAGTTTCCACCAACAGATCCAGTGATCCAAGATTTCATCTTTCTATCATCCGCTTCAGAAGCTCTGTAACGTACGTGTAAGAATGGTCTTGAAATGTTCTGTCCTAATTGCTGATCGTAAACTGTAGAAGTTCCTGCTGGTACCAATACACCTTCAATATCTCCAACTAATCCACGAGTAGTAGCGTCGTTTAAGTATTTCCAGTCAGTCTTATAGAAATCGTAAGAACCTCTTCTGAATCCAGAGAACCCTAAGTTCAATGCCATTTCAGAGCTGTTATTAAATACTCCATAAGAAGATCCTGTTGCGTAAGCTGAATTAACAGATGCTAACATATTGTCAATTCCTAAAGAAGCTGATCTATTTAAGAACATCATGTTCTCTTCAATTGATCCTTGCTTGTCTAGTTCTTGTAAAATAACGTCAAAATCGTTAAGTCCATCTGCTCCACCAAAATCAGTGTCTGAATAAACTAATCCTCTATCTTCTAGAGCAGAGAATAATCCGTCAGAACCAGTAAGTTGAGTTCCTGCTGCAGTTCCAAAGTCAGCTGGCGTAATTGGTGCCGCTGCTTTTTCAGCTTCTAACATACTCATTTCTAATTGATCTTCAAAACGAATTCTAGCTTCGTGCTCAGATTTCAAGTACCATAAGTACCCAGAAGTTCCAGCCTCAGTAGTAACTTCAACCCATCCAATTTGAGCAGTATCAGAACCGTTCACATTGTATTTATCTCTTAAGATAATTGGTTTGTTGTTGAATTGCTCAAAAGCTGCATCAACAGAAGTTCCTGCGTTAGAAGTACCTTTTGCATATTCAGAACCGTATACAAATATCTTAGCTGCTGCGTGAACAGTAATAGCTCCTTGATACCCAGCTACAGTTAATGTAACAACACCTGCTACCGGTGCAGATACTGCAGATACATAAGCTTTCTCCACAACTAAACCATTTGCTGAAGCAATAACGATAGTAGCACCTGGGCCAATAACGTTTTGAGAAGCTCCTGCTGCGTTAGCTGGAATAATAACTGTAGTAGCTGTAGTCTCCACTGGATCGTAAGCTGCGTGTAATCTACCTTGTTCAGACCATACTACTACGTCTGAAGCCATAGGCATTTCTGCCCCTACCATACGTAAGAATCCAGAGATAGTACGGTTTCCGTATCTTTCTACTTCTTTCTCATATACTTCTGGTAAGAACTGTTGTGTAAAATCCATGTCTGATAAAGACAGGTAGTTGTCGTTAAACAACGTTTGTGTAGGTCGTGGTGTTAAATGCGCTAATGCGCCAGCACTTCCTGTAAATGATCCTAATGCCATAATTTTTAATTTTTAAATTTTAATTTCTTGTTTTTACTCCAAACTTAGAAGTTCCACCAGACTTAATTGACTTAAATGACATTCCCGAAGTCGGCTTGACGTTTTCATGAACACCCCTTGGGTCCATATCAATATTCTTCGATTTTTGTACACTTGCTTTCATAGCATCGGTTTTACCTTGCTCATAAAAGTGATTTGCAATTGCATCTGCATTCATAGCTGTAAATAAAGACTTGTGATATCCCGCGGCGTCGCTCATTTCATTTTTATCGTTCAAGAACTTCTTGACAAAATTATTGATATCGCCTTGAGTGTCTTTAACCTGATCCGCATTTTTAACTCTGTAACGAAATTTCTTTTCACCAACATTGAAATCAAAACCTTTGAAATCATTGGAAAAAAGCTTTTCTGTTTTACTGTTAAATACAGATACCTGGTTTTCAGCTACTTTACTCGCTTCTTCGTTTTCTTTTTTATAACGATTGAAAAAGTCAACCGCTTTTTTTGTTTCTGGGTTTAAATTAGACCCAGCTTTTATTTCTTCGTAATACCTAGATTTTAATCCATCTAAGTGATTTTTAGCTTTTGCTAGCTCTTCTTTTCTAGCTAACTTTTTTCTTCGAATGTCTCTATCTTCATCAACCTCTTCGTCGTAAGAAAAATTGTCTTCCATTATAAAATCAATTTCTTCCCTATCTAAATGAGGTTTAGTAGTTTCATAAAATTCTCTTAGTAATTGTGTTTCATTTAATGAGGCATAATCGGTGTTAAGCTTTACGTAATCTTGTAAACTTCCTCCGGTCTCATTCATAAACTCAACCACTTTTTGAATATTATCCGGTAATGCAATACCAGCATCCGCTTTAACTATGGCTTGCTCAACTTGTTCGTTAAGTTCTTCAACTTGTTCAGCTACTTCTTCGTTTACTATTTCTTCAAGAACGGGTTGTTCATCTTGAACGGGCTCTTGTTGTTGTGGTATTTCTTCAACCACTTCTTCGCTAATTGCGGCCGGTTGATCATCATCCACTGCATTTGTTTCTTGCTCTGGAATGGCATCAGTTTCTGGTTTGTTTAATAATCCTAAGTCAACCTTAATAACCCCGTCGTCAACTGACACAGGTTTAGATTCTTCTACCTTGACTTCCTCAACGGTAGGTAATTCTTGTTCTAATTCTTCTGACATGATAAAATATTATATAATTGTTACTATTATTATTACCTAGGGTCTGACGAACCTAAGTTAAATCCACCGCCCATTGTATCGAACCCACTTGACTCGAAGTCTTGTGCTGGCAAATTGTTTTGTCTTTGTTGTATTAATTCACTTTGTTGTGTAGCTTGTAATTTAGTTCTGTCGTCTTTTCTATCTTCTTTGTCTACTATCTCAGACTTACGACCTTGAACCTCTAAACCTTTAAGCTGTAAATTCATTTCAAATTCTAATTGCATTAGCTCTTTCTTTAAAGTAGCTTCTTGCATTAGTTTTTGTGTATCAATTTGAGCTTGAGCGTTTGCTAACTCTATTTTTTGTTGTATTAAAGCCTGACCCTTTTGAACCTCTGCTTGAGCTGCTACTTGCTGTGCTTGTGCATTAGCTTGGGCTTGAGCTTGTATATTTTGTTGTTGTATTTCTTGGTCTTTCTTCTGTTTGTCTATTCTTCTTATTTTTAATAATTGATTAGCCAACTTAAGATTTTTAATTTCTCTAAGATCAATAGCATCTGATAAATCAATTAATCCACTTTGTACAGCTGCTTGTATATTGTTTTCTAACACAGCTCTTTCTTCTTCGTCTGGTTGCAACTCAATAAATATACCAAAATCATAAAGATACAAATCTTTCATTTCTTCTAATACAGCTACATTTTGATTACCTATTTTATGGATAAAAGCTTCTCTTGTTGGAGAATATTCTAATATATCTGAAATTCTTAATGATAAACCTTCGCATAAGTCCGATGTTAAAAACAAACTTCCATCTAATATATGTCTTGTTGCTACATTTGAATTTGCTGCTGCCATTTTTTGTACGCCAACTAATGCTCTAGAATCAGGAGTACTTCCATCTCTAGCTTCATTCAATCCGGTTACGTCACGGATCATTTGCATGTAATAATTGTAATTGCCAATTAGTGATTGCATTTTACCGCCTCCAGCTCCTGTAGTTATTTCTTGAATAGGAACTTTACCAGGATTCATATCACCATCTTGAGTAAACGATCTACCAATTACAGAACCTGTTTGAAAAAACATATTAAGTGCTTCTTGCGGATTGTAATTTGTACCGTTACCTAAATCAACTTCAGCCAAGCCGTCTGCATCAAGATAAACTCCGTCCGGAACCATTCTTGACATTACTTGCTGTAATTTTAAATGAGTTAATTGAATCATATCCGCAAATCCCGTTATACGACTTACTATAGATTCTATTCTACCTCGATACATTCTAGGAGCAACCATGCTATAATTCATTTTGACTTTAGAGTAGTCACTCTTTGGTCTAATCATATTCTTAGCCAGTTCCCATTTAAGCATTCTTCCGCCAACAATTTTTACCCCCTCATATAATACTTCAAGAGACTTAGATAGCTTTTCAATACCATACTCTTCATATAATTCAGGTGGTGGATTGAATTGATCATCTTTAGGTATTATTTTTGCAGCTCCTGTCGCAGTTTCTTTTACTTTATAAACCTCATTAGTAAATGTTTTGTAATTAAAATACATTACTTGTACTGTATTAGAATCATCTTGATTAACATTACTAATAGATCTATTGTAAAAACCGTTGTTACTAACCGACTGCCCGGCAATATCTTTTAATTCCTCATTGGTAAGCCAAGGGAATTCTTTTTTAAGTTCATTTAAGTGTACTGATCTTACTTCTCCTACATAATATATATCATCAAAGTAAGGTGAATCTGTATATGACCAAACTAAATTAACAGGGTCCACATATTCTACTTTAGCACCTTCTGATTTTGTAAAAACATTTTTTACAGCACCAATACCTATAGTGGTTAAATCATAATTACAACGTCTTTTTATTAAGTCATAATTATTACCATCTAATAAGACTTTGATTGCTTGCTCTTCTGCAATCTCAACTTGTTGTTTATAAGTAAGTTGCATATGAAGATCTAACTCTTCTTTATTTTTAGGTAATGTTTCAGGATCATTTTCAAATAAGTTAACACCAAACTCAGCAGAAGCAAATTCATTAAGCTCTTTAGTTTGCATGTCTCTTATTAAAGACTCCATGTATCTTGTACGTTTATCCACTCCATAAGGATCCTGTGAATAAGCTCTTATATCAAATAGTCTATCAGAAATACCGTTAACTACTATATCTACAAATTTAGGTATAATAGGCACAGGTTTCCAATCCAAATTCAAATAAGATAAATCACCGTTTATAGATAACTCATCTTTATATTTTTGTATAGGCTGTTCGCCTCTAGCGTATAATCTTAAATTGTGAAAAGTAACTTGGTTGCTTTGAAACCTACTGCTATTACCTCCATTGGTATTATTGAACCACTCACTTTCTATAGCTCTACCTACAGTAGTACCATAATCCATGGACATCTTCTCCGCATCGCTAGCTACTTGGCTTGGAAAATAACTTGTTATAACTGACTCAGCCATATTTTTATTTTTCTATTAATTTTGATAAACCACCTTGGTTGGTGTATTTAGCTATTTTTAAACTTATTATTTCTTTTTGTACTTGAGGTCTGGGATAATATAAATGTCTATTACAAGCCATTATAGCTAAGCCAGAACTTATGGCCGCATCAAACTTTGTTCTTTTATTTATATCAAAACCAGCCCAATCATTTAAAGTAGTATTAAAATACATTGCACCGTACTGACCATCTTCACGTAAACCTACGTGTTTGTCTATATATGTTTCGATAGCTGCCGCGTGTGCTTGTTTTATATCTTCACTAGAGTTAGGCATTCCACCAATTTCTCTTTCAGTTACAGATAATTTGTTCCACACTTTGTCAGGTCTATTCATTGAATACCCTCTGTATCCTCTTCTTTTAAAATAATACAATAATCTAGGTTTATTGTTTTCACATAATAAAGGCATTCCATAAAATATACAAGCCATTAATACATCTTCAAAAAATATCTCTGCGGTTTGCGGTCTAGCTATATATTCTAAAAAGAACGTATTAGCGGGAGCATCTTCTAAACTGAATTTTGTTAAACCATGTAAAGCCCCTTTAGATCCGTGTCCGTCTGTTGTTCCTGATATATCATAACTATCACAGCCAAAGGCTCCCATATGTTCGTTACCTGGAGCTTTTAACCCTTTATTAATAACTTGCTTGTTTTGTAAATGTCCACCAGGAACCCAAGATACTAAAAATCTTCCAGATGGATTAGGTGAAAATTTAACCGTAGAATCTTTTATTCCATTTACCCATTGAAAGCTGCCTCTTGTTAATACATTTGTATTACCTAAATCCTCGTTGTAATCTATTTGTTCGTATATTTTAACTAAATTAAATATACTATTTTTTGTTTCATCTCTAAAAGCGTGCTCCTCTGTTCTCGGGAACTGTCTATAGAATTCATTTAAAGCGTCTTGATCAGACTTTAAACCTTCAGCTTCATTATTCCAGTGCTCGATAACTCCAACGTCTATAACGTCTCCATATGGACCTATAACGTGCCCTTCCGGCGTGTTAAATACAGGATGCCCATACTCATCAATAAATCCTTCGTAATTCCATTCCATCGGAATGAATAAAGAATATAAACCAGAAGCTGTTTGTCCGTTTCTATTTCTTTTTGTAACATCAGAGTTACTATATAATTTCTTAAAATTATC
>Ga0233444_10000967_pt1 | contig 34424 bp, 26 predicted proteins | sample SI_124_October20_6_FD_182792 | JGI IMG/M metagenome (GOLD analysis project Ga0233444, IMG submission 182792) | Seawater microbial communities from Saanich Inlet, British Columbia, Canada - SI_124_October2016_10_MG | ecosystem: Environmental > Aquatic > Marine > Inlet | place: Canada: British... | reverse complement strand
CGGCAACTTGCGCGCGTTTCGCGCGGCGGCCTACGGTATTTTACTTACCCTCACCTTTCCCCTACAAGCCCAATCTATTTTCATTACTGAGCAGAGGGTTGAAGCGGATGTAAAGGTATATGTTACTAAACATAGAACAGATGCCGACTTAATAGTATTTAAAGCCACATACCAGTTTGATGCTAAAGGTAACGAAGGAAGGTGGTACTTTGTTGATTATGAGTTCGAAAGCGATAAAATAGTATATTTTGTTAAATATAGATCGGATTCAGACGTTAAAATTTACTATTCTCCTTATAAAACCGATGCTAAATGGAGAAATTCGGAAAAAAAGAAACTTTTTCATTAAAACAGTTGGAAGTCTGCCTTAGATTTAATATCTTAATATATGTTATATAATAAAGTTAATAAGATATAATAAAAAATATATATAATTAAATATAATATAAAAATAATATAATAATTTATATACTAAAATAAATAATAATAATAATTTAAAACGGTTATCTATGTTAAATGCAGAACAAATATCAAAAAACTACGAAAAACACCTTAAAATAGTAGATACTTACATCGGTGATAGGGCCGATGGTATTAAATCTATGCTTCACCATATGCAAGAAACCTATATGATGGCTCCTGCTAGTGGAAAGACTTGGTATCATAATGCTTTTCCCGGAGGATACGTAGATCATGTTAATAGAGTCGTACAATATGCGGTAGAACAACATAGATTATACATAAAAATGGGTGGAACAGTAGATTATTCGGAAGAACAATTAGTATTTGCTGCACTATTCCATGATTTAGGTAAAATAGGAGACGGAGATAAACCAAATTATATACCTCAGACTGATAAATGGAGACAAGATAAGCTATCAGAAATGTATACTTTTAATCCAGATCTAGATTTTATGCTTATTCCAGATAGATCTTTATATATTTTACAGAAGTTTGGAATAAAAGTAGACCAGAAAGAGTTTTTAGGTATTAGATGTCATGATGGAGTATTTGATAAAGCTAATGAAGCGTATTTCTTTAGTCATGTTGAATCATCTAGACAGAAAACAGCTTTAATATCAGTACTACATACAGCAGACTTCTTAGCTTCTAAGGTAGAATACGATATGTGGAAGAATAAAGGAGGTAATTCACAACCTAAAACTAAGAAAACTAATTCATCAACAGGTAAAAGAGTAAACTCCTCTGCAGGACTCTCTAATTTACTAAAAAATATTTAAAATGAACATCAACCCTACAACTTTTTATATAATAGTTACAATTATAGTTGCTACCACGCTTATTTTTTCTTATATTATTAGAAACCTATTAGTAAAAGTAGAGAAATACGAAGATATTGCTGTAGACCAAACAAAATATTTACAGAATATATCAGATCTAATAGGTAAATCACAAAAGCACCTTAACAAACTCGATGAACGTGGGGTTTTCAAGTCAGATGATGAGGTCGGTTATTTTTTTAAACAAATGCAAAATGTGCAAAAAGAGCTAAACCGATATATGCTCCCTCAAAATTATGGCAAGAAAGAAAAGCAAAGCTAATTACTTTACAAAAGAAACCGAAGAATACATAGTAAGATATAATACCTCAGAAGATAACCTATATAGGAACTCCATCTTTACAGAGCATATATATTACCCATTTTACAAGTTAGCAGAGAACATTATACATACTTTTAAGTTCTACTACACAGATGTGGATAAGATAGAAGACTTGAAGCATGAAATTGTTTCTATGTTATTAGAAGAAAAGATAATGAAGTTTGACCCTACTAACGGAGCCAAAGCTTACTCTTACTTCGGAACTATAGTAAAAAGGTGGTTAATCAACTACAACAATAAAAACTACAAGAACCTTAAAAAGATAGGTACCTTTGACGAAATGTATGACGGGTATGAAACCAAGATGCAAGTTGACGAAGAACATGCTATTACTTTAGGTCAGTTCTTAGATATATATGTTGAAAACACATATGAAGATCTAGATGAGTTATTTCCAAAAGATAATGAAAAACGTATCGCAGATGCAATACTTACTATATTTAAGACAAGACAGGATTTAGATATATTTAAAAAGAAAGCATTGTACATTTATATTAGGGAGATGACAGATTGTGAGACGCCTCACTTAACTAAAGTTGTAAATAAACTTAAAGAAGAATTCTACCTTTTACATGATACATATAATAAAGTGGGAATGATTCGTACAAAAGTACTTTAAATCTATTTATAAGTAAAGACTTATTATGGACAGTAGTAAAGAAATATTTAAAGGTAAATCACTATCTGACCTATTTGGTGAAATATATGACAATTCAAGAGAGACTAAATCACAGGTAAAAGCATTGATCGGTGAGTTAAAGCCTCTGATAGAGAACATAGGAGACGCTACTCTTATTGTTCCTATGATTAAAGAGTATATGGAAATAGGAGTTAAGAATGATGAACACTTAATTAAACTAGCAACAGTAATCCAGAGAATAGAAGCAATACAAGCTAAAGGAGATGGATCTGAAATATTTGATTTCGAATCATTACAAGACTTATTAGAAGAAAGCGAGAACGTACAAGAAGAAGTTAAGAATATATCCGAAGAAGATAAAGAAGAATGAACCTAGATTATAAAAGTATTAAACGTAGAACATCTACGACTTCAATTAACACCGATACCAACGAAGAATTTATTGGTAGAGTTGTAGACATTATTCTAGATGATAAACATCCGGAGTATGCTAAATACGGATATAGTGACAGTATAGGTTTAATAAAATACACAACATTAGGAGTTAGAGGATCATCAAATGAAGAGGTAGATGAACAAGAGTATGCAGGAATAGCTGTACCTCTTCGTAGAAATAGTAACCTTTACCCACTAAAGAATGAAGTAGTAATTCTAACGATAGGTCCAAGCTTTAACGTAGAGAACCAGTCATCTAGAGGTAAGGTGTACTACCAAACAGTTGTCTCTCTTTATAATCATACCCACCATAATGCTTTACCTCCGACAACAGGAAGTAAAGAAGTAAATATAGGAGAAGGTATAGATGAACAGAACAATTTAGCACCCCTACAGCCACTACCTGGAGATCATATTATAGAAGGTAGATTAGGACAATCATTAAGATTCTCAGGAGGTTTATCAGAAAAGAGTACCTGGACAGATGATAGTAATAAAAACAAGCCTATAACAGTACTGAGGAACGGACAAAGAGAAGTCGAAGGAGGCTTTGCTAGTATTATGGAAGACATAAATGAAGATGCTACTTCTATATATTTAACCTCTAATCATATGATACCTCTTACCTTAGCTAGTGATAAGAGAGATACATACGATGAAAAACCAGACAACCCGATAAATTATCAAGGATCTCAACTACTATTTAACTCAGACAGACTCACTTTAAATGCTAAGAAAAGTGACATACTTATATCAAGTGCTGAATCTATAGGTTTAAACTCTAAATCAGCTCACATAGACGCCGATGACTATATGTGTTTTGATGCAGATAAGATTTATTTAGGTAGACGAGCTAGAGCAAATGAAGGAGCTAACAAGCAACCTGTTGTACTAGGACACAGAATGGAAGCATTCTTACAAGATGTATTAGATCAACTGATAGCCTTATCTAAAGCTATGGGTAAAGCTAAGACTATTAAAGGAGAACCTATACCAACAATAAACCTGAGAGGAGCATCAGCAGAAATAGTTATCAACCAACTCAAAAGACAGCTCAACCCTAAAGGCAGTAGTACATTAAAATCTAATAAAACTTTCGTAGAATAATGCCTTGTAGTATACCTCCATCGAATCTCGCCCTCTTTATAGCTAAGTATTTAGCAAAACTAGAAGCATACGTTATAGCCAAAATATATGAAGAGGTTAATAAGATAATAGAAAAACTTATGGGACAGGTATGTCCTCCAGTTGAAGAAATAGAAAAACTACTAGCTTTAAGGGATAGTTTAGTTAATATGCTAAACGGGTTAGAAAAGAAAATAGAGCCTATAAAGAAGTTTGCAGACATATTAGACCCTCCTATTAAAGCAGGAAAAGCAACCGTGCTGGTATTAGAGTTAATGTCTCTTCCAGGTACCATAGGTATACCACCAGGTCCAGCTGGAGGTGTTATCTTTTCTATATCAGTAGGAGCTCAAAATAGGTTCTCACAGCTATTAAATTTAGCATGTCAAATAGTAGATTTGCTAGCTAAAGATCAACAAGCAATTAAAGATTTAACAGATATAAGCTTTGATGGGCTTGGACCAATAAAACAAAAACTAGAGAGTATAGATATTAAACTATTCTCTTGTGTGGATGCTTTACCTGAAGATGAAAAGAAGAGGTTGCTTGATTCAATCGATAATCTACCCTCTAACGCAGGTCTATTAGGAACAAGCACTACAGACTTAGACGGTACCCTTAGGTACTTCTATAAAGACTATACGATAGTAATAAAAGATGACGAAGAAACATCATTAAGTGTAGCAAAAAGAAGGTATGCACAAGTTGAAAGCGCTACCGGAGTTGTACTTATGAGAGGACCATCCTCTTTCAGTTCTTCAACAAAAGTACTAATAGACGAAATAAAATTCAGAATTAACAACCAACTTCCATAAACTAACTATTTATTAATATGAAACTAGATCAATTACGAAAAATTATACGTGAAGAAGTCAGATCAGCTGTGAAGGAAGAGTTACAAGAAGTAATGAACGAAGCAGTAAAAGCAGCAAGTGGGCCAAACACATTGGCAACACCTTATAAGACTATTCAGGTAGAAACTCAAAAACCTTCACCAACTAATCCGGTGATGGGTAAAACATCTTTAGATGAAATGCTACAGATGACTAGAAACAACATGACAAACGAAGAATATAAAACTATATTTTCTGGAAACGCAAATAATGCAATAGGAGGCGTACCTCAAGTAAACGGTACTCCAAGACAGAATGTAGCGAATTCACTAGCCAATCAAATGCAAATGAGCCCAGGTTCAGGTATTGACATTAGCCAATTAGACTTTGTAAAGAAAGCAGGAGACGTATTAAAAGCTTCTAACGAAAAAGATAAACAAAAAGCAGGAATAGTATAATATGGCATTTGACGCAAAAAGAATAAACCCTATAGATCAACAGCCTAGAAAGGCAGTTGGAGTATCTCTACCGTTTTCCGGTAAAGCAGTGTTTAATTCTACGTTTGAAACAAAAGAAGCTATAAAATCTAATATTATTAATTACCTATTAACAGGTAAAGGAGAAAGGTATATGAATCCAACGTTTGGATCAGGTATTAGAAATGAACTATTTAACAACGTTAATAGAGAAAATACAAGTTCATTAGAGATTAAAGTTGCTTCTGATCTTAGAAACTATTTTCCTGATCTTGCTATAGAAAAACTAAGTATAACTCCATTACCTGATAGTAACTTAATATCGTTAAGTATTAACTTTAAAATTAAAGACACTCAGGTAGAAGATGAAGTAACAATAAATTTTGAATAAAAATGGCTAAAGACATTAACATTAAATATACCGATAAAGACTTTTCTTCTATGAAAGGTCAACTTGTAGAGTTAGCAAAAAACTACTTTCCTGATTCGTATAATGATTTTTCACCTACATCTCCCGGTATGATGTTTATAGAAATGGCAGCTTATGTAGGAGACATATTATCCTTCTATCAAGACAGTCAAATCCAAGAAACATTCCTACAGTACGCCCAAGACCCAGGTAACCTTCATTCAATGGCTTATATGATGGGATATAAACCCAGAGTTAGTACTTCATCAACAGTCGATATAGATGTAACTCAAATTGTAGCCGCATCAGGATCTACATATGAACCAGACTTTAAACAAGCTTTTAGTTTTGAAGCAGATCCATCAAAAGGTGCCGTTATAGTGGTTAGCGCAGGAGAAGAGGACTTCTTTATAGATACACCAATAGACTTCTCTTTTTCAAGTTCGTATGATCCAACAGAAGTGAGTATCTACTCAGTTGACAGTAATGCAGAACCTGCAGAATTTCAATTAAGTAAAACAGTAAAAGCAAAATCCGGTAAGTTAATCACCCGTATAGAAACAGTTGGAACAGCTCAAAAATTCCTTACCGTAGAGATAAACGATACAGATATTATAGGGATATATGATATAGTAGATAGCCAAGGTGTTAGGTGGACAGAAGTACCTTATTTAGGGCAAGACTTAATACTTGCTGAAGCAGCTAATACAGGTAATAATAAACAAGATGTACCTTACATGTTAGCAAGTGAATCGGCAAAGAATAGATTTGTAACAAGGTTTACTTCAACCGGTCAACTGAACATACAGTTTGGAGCTGGAACATCTTCTGCACCGTCTAAGTCCTTCTTACCAGACCCGACACGAGTTGGCTCAGGAACAAACCAAGGAGTAAGTAGAACCGATTATGCTTATGATCCTTCTAATTTTCTATTTTCCGATTCATACGGTAATGCACCATCTAATACAACACTTACAATTAGGTACATAACAGGAGGCGGTATAGCTTCTAATATAGAAGCAAATACAATAACAGGTGCAACATATACAGCTAACGCTACAGACGATACTTATAGAACCTCTATTGAATTTACAAATCAAGCTCCGGCAACAGGAGGTAAAGATAGAGACACGGTAGAAGAAATAAGACAGAATTCTCTTAGATCCTTTCAAGAACAGGGTAGAATAGTAACAAGAGAAGACTACGCATTCAGAGCTTTGACATTACCGGTTAGATTTGGATCCATTGCAAAAGCATTTGTCACAACAGATGCAGAGATACCCTCAGCTACATCTAATCTGTATAATCCTTTAGGAGTTTGTATTTATGTATTAGCATACAATAATGATAGAAAACTTGTAAAAGCAACCTCAGAGCTTAAACAGAATATTAAAACATATATATCTCAATTTAAACCATTAACTGATGGATGTACTATTAAAGATGGGTACGTGGTTAATGTAGGTCTTAAGTATGATATTATAACATTACCAAGTTATAACTCTAGAGATGTTTTAATTAGATGTAACCAAGCACTTACAGAGCACTTTAACATAGACAATTGGGCTATTAACCAACCTATCAACCTATCCGCAGTTTATACGCTATTAGATAAAATAAAAGGTGTACAAACGGTGCAGGATATTAAAGTTAAAACAAAAGTAGGAGGAACTTATAGCCAATATGATTACGATATAGATGGAGCAACTAAGAACAATATAGTGTTCCCTTCTTTAGATCCAATGATATTTGAAGTTAAAAATCCTTCTGCTGACATACAAGGTAGAATAACAACATTATAAGATGGCGATATATAAACTATTTAGTACAAAAGATTCCTTTATCTACACTGAAAAACAGTTAGCAAATCTCGGTAGAGATGAGCTTCTTGAAGTAGGAGGGTATCATACATCAGCAGGCGGACAAACCCTAAGAACATTAATTAAGTTTGACACTGCAGAAATACAGGATATCGTCAATAATAAAGCTGGAGGAGGTACGGTACAGACAAATTTACACCTGTACTTAAATATGGCTAATGAACTACCAATTGACTTTAGTATAAACTGCTACCCAGTATCTGAAGATTGGGATGAAGGAGCAGGTAAGTTTGGGGATACACCGGTAAACAAATCAGGTGTAAGCTGGAACTATAAAAATGCAGGAGCTACAAACCACTGGGTAACAGGGAGTTTTGCAACATACGTAACAGCTTCTTTTGAATCAGATGTTTTAGGTGGAGGTAGCTGGTATACCGGTTCTGCAAGCAGTAATTTAGAAGCTGTACAGTCTTTTAATAAGACTTCTGATCTTGATATAGACATGGACATTACCAATGGAGTGATGATGCATTATAGTGAAAGTCTAGACAACAACGGGTTTATAGTTAAACTACCTAATAACCTAGAAAATAATCTTTCAGCATCTATAAGGCTTAAGTATTACGGTAATGATACCAATACAATTTACCCTCCAAGCCTAGATATAAAGTGGGACGACTACACACATTCTTCTACCCTATCAGAAATAACAGACCCAGAAGTAGTGGTAAGTATACGAAACAATAAAGGAAAATATACAGATGAGGGTAAACAGAGATTTAGAGTCCACGCTAGACCTAAATATCCAACAAGAACCTTTACCACATCATCTGCTTACACAGTAAATTACACACTACCAACTGCTTCTTATTGGGGATTAAAAGATGAGAACACAGAAGAAATGGTATTTAATTACGATAATACGTTTACAAAAATAAGTGCAGACAATATCTCTAATTACTTTGATATATACATGGACGGTATACAGCCAGAAAGGTACTATAGGTTGTTAATTAAAACAGAAATAGACGGCACTACAACTATAATAGATAACGATCAAGTTTTTAAGGTAGTAAGAAATGGGTAAAAAAGTAGAAATACAAAAAACTGTTTTTAACCGTGAATCATTTCAGGAGGTAATAGACAGGGAGTTTAAGTACTTTAAAGAACTTGAACCTGTTGTTGATCCTGATACTATAGAAGAATTATTTAGATTATATGATAAGCTGTATATAACCATACCTATAGAAGGAGAAGGTAATACACATCAATATTTAGTAGAAAGAAGTTCCGAACTATATAAAATAGATGCACAGTTAGATAACATACAACCACTATTAGACGAAATAGCTTCTCTAAGAATACAACTTTTAGATGATAAAAGACGTATATTAGAACTAGAAACATCTCTAGCAGGAGGAGGTCAACTTGACTTTGATTCTGCAGAACAAATGGAACTATTAAAGTCACAACTCGGAGTTGCTAACTCAACCATAGCAACCTTAGAACAAGCTAACGCATTATCTAATCAAGCAACAGAACAAGCAACTGCAGCAGCAGAAGAAGCTGCTAAAAAAGCAACTGAAGCAGCAGAGAAGGCAGCAGAAAATGCGCAATCATCAACATCAAACAATAAAGCAGTTGTAGATGAAATAGTAGGTTTATTTAAAAAGAAAAGAACAAACTTGTACTATGCAGCATATGCATTAAAGAAACCTAGTACCATATGGATACGTACAGGTCGTAGAATCAGCAGTTATAATAATTCACACGTTGACAAAAGGTACTGGTGGTTATACTCAGACAATAAAGAAGAAAGAAGAAGATTCTCAGAAAGGTTAAACAGAAGACAGCCTAGAAACTATTCATACTTTATACCTCAAAGTAAAGATCACCTAGGAGATTTAACTTTAGATTATCTAGTAACAGAGCTCAAGCAAGCAGGTTATAAAGCTTCTGAAATAATAGATGCCTGTGCAGCTTACGGTAACTTTAAAAACAATGCAAAGTTTAGATTAATTACCTATAAAAATAAAGACCGAGAAGACGAGGTAGGATACGTCTGGATAGATTAAAAGATACGATGGAAATAAAATATACTTTATTAGACGAAAGCTTGAACAGTATACCTGAAAACGAGGTCATATCTGAAAACGACTTATCCTTAATTGATAATTATAAAGTAAATAAAAAATTTACTCAGGGTATAGATTACATAGAAGGACATATTTACTCTGTAACTAATCAATTGTTATACTCTAATTACGAAGTAGAAATACCCTTTAAGGATCAAATTAGTGATAATGACAATGGACTAAGTCAGCTAAGCTTTGAACCTACAGACTTCACAATCCAATCAGGATTTGAATACTCTGATACTAAAGCTGTATTTCATTTCCTTAAAGACTTATATACCCAATCAGGTCCGACTTCTAGATTCTATATTGACAAAATAAGTAGCGATAGAAAAGAAATACTTCTTGCTTCTACAGACATAAACGTTAATAATTTAATTAACACTACAGAGAAGATAAAAAGTAGGTTTAATGAAGGAACCTATTTAGAAGAAGTTTACCTGAACCTAGGTAATAATGACCTTTTAATTGCAACTAATATAGATATTTACGAACAAACCAGTAAATACACAGTTGCTTTAAAGTTATATGAACCTCTACCTAACCACTACAACTTAAAACAAACAGGTCAATTAGTTGAAAAATTAAGCGACTCAGTTGCAGTAAGAGTGGATGTTACTATTACCGAAGATGAATTAATAACGCCTAAATTAAGAAGTGCAAACTTTAATATTGAAGTTAGCGATAATACAGCTGAACCAACAGAGTACCTTACTTATGACGAACTTATTAGTTTTGATTCAACTAATTCAAATAAAGAGGTACTTTCTTACCTAGAAGATAGAAGCGTAGAGCTCAACATAGATTACTCAGACTTAGCAAACTACATACACTTTTCATCTGCTGTTGAGAGACTTAATAACTTTAAGTACAAAGTAAGTTTACTGGAGTCCTATGAAAATGCTTTAGTAAATGTCTCTAACACAAGCGTTCAGACAACTCATAATAATAAGTATAATAACTTAATCCAGGGGGTTTTAAACAACTTTGATCATTATGAAAAACACCTATACTTTAAAAGCGGTTCAACAAGTTGGCCAAAACTAACTTCTAGCAAGCCGTATACTAACCTAGCTACTAATTCTACAGAAGCTATAACATGGTTTAGTTCTTCCTTAGAGACAGCTTCCAATTACGATACTAGCAATTACGACTTGCTTTCTAATACAATACCTTCCTTTATTGGAGAAGATAGTTCCAATAGAAATGGTGTTTTATTTGTACATATGATAGCACATCATTTTGATAACTTATGGACGTATACTAAAGCAGTTTCTGATAAGTACGACAATGATAATAGATTGGAGCATGGTATATCTAAAGATATGGTCAGAGAAGCTCTTACATCATTTGGAGTAAAGTTATATAACTCTAAAGAAGGAAGCAACGACTTATTTAAGTATTTAATACAAGACACTTATTCGAGCGGAAGCTCAGCAGAAGTAATTAATAACTTTATTACCCCTCTGGGATTACCAGCTAACTCTCAACCAGTCTCGAGAGTTAATTATGAAGGTGAACTATATAAAAGGATATACCACAATCTACCATACCTTTTAAAAGCTAAAGGAACTGAAAGAGGGTTGAGAGCTCTAATAAACTGTTTTGGTATACCCTCTGAATTTCTACACATTAAAGAATTTGGAGGTTCTATACGTACAGATAAACTAATCGGACCTGACCATGCAATATCTGGATCTTTATATAAAATTAGAACAGATTCATCAATAACAGGATCGGTAGGTAACGTATTATCTAGGTTTACCACAGTACATAAAGAAGCGTCTGAAAGAGTTCAAGATGTACATAGAGTAGAAGTTGGATTTTCCCCAACAGACAGTGTAGACAAAGTTATACAGGAGTATACAGGGTCTATTAAATTTGACGACCTAATAGGTGATCCTAGAGATCTACATAAACACTCATATAACACATACGATCCTATTCAAAACTTTACTAAAATTAGGGAGTTAGTTTTAGGTTCACACGAAAAAACACATATGAAAGATTTCGTAAGAATCTTAAAATTTTACGACAACGTTTTATTTAAAATGATAAAAGATTTTGTACCTGCTAAATCATCTCTCGATACAGGTATTATAATTAAACCTCACCTTTTAGAACGTAATAAAATTAAATCTCCTTCTATGGGGATTAGTACACTAGAACATGAAGGTCAAATTGATACTGCTTTTACAACAGGATCACATGGAGGAGCATATGGAACCGGTTCAACAGAAACTACCACACAACACTCAATAATAGTTCCAACAAAACTGGGAACAACAGTTAGACCTATAGCTGATGAATCTCCAATGTATAATGGAGAGCTAAGCGGCAGTAACTTACTTATAACTGACGGGGAATTAAATAAGCTTAACGTCTTTAAGAAAGATACTCCCCCTCAATTAAGATATAAGCTAACAGTAGTTACACAAGACACAGACACATTAACTACGTTTTATGTATGGCCTGGAGCAGCAACAAATAATGCATCTGGAGCTCAAACAGCCTGTGGTTACGATGCTAGTAGTTTTGGATCTACACCATCCACATTATATCATAACGGGGAAGGAGCATTCCCTATAGACGGAGACTTTGTTTTCTCTGATATTAACGCTACAAACACTTTTGATGGACAAGGAAAATGGTGGAGACTAACAGCATACGGTAAGACCTTATTGATATCTGGTTCCGGAGCAGCACAAGGTAAAGTTTCATATGTTCAAGATTGTAGCGCATATGATAGTACTGCACCTACTGGCTATACTGCTACGTGGGGTATGTCACCAAAACAAATCAACGCTACGAACTATACAGCAGTTCCTTTTGAAATAGTAAACGGAGAACTAGGAAGTACATACACAGCTACCGCATATTTACAATCAACACCAGGTACAACAGTAACATCTACAGGAACGATAACTAACGCCTCTACATTTATAGGAAGTATAAACACTACTAATTTAGCTGATGGAAGTAACGTAATACTTGAAATAGTATTAACAGATACATCTGGTAATGCAGGGTCAGTAGCAACCGTAGCAACTACTGTAGCAAATGCTAGTCTTACAGCAACAGTTAAAGCAGTTAACGGGCCTACCGGTTATAACGTAGATTTTAAAACATCTAATACATATGCTACATCACAAACACTTAATACAAACAGTGAATTCTATTTAAAGGTAGATAATATCCCTACTAACTCATCAGGACAAATTTACTTTAATTTAACATCTACTGGTGGCGGATCTTACTCTGTAACTAAGAATTATAATTCTGGACTGAGTACATCTAGTGAAATACCGATATACAACTTTATGCACAATCTGAATAACGGAACCATATCAGCAACAGTGTACCTAATAGATTCAGCAGGAAATCAAGGACCTAACGCAACAGATACAGTATCACTCTCTGTAAACTCAGGTACCCTATCTCCAAGCTCTACCACAGTAGCTCGCTTTGGAGGGTCAGATACGTTTTCAGTTGTAGTAAATCCTTCTAACTTAAGCTGGTCCTTAACTGGAGCGCCATCATGGGTTAGTATTACAGGAGCAAGCGGACAAGGTAGTGATGGTTCAATTACAATTTCAGCATCTTCAAATTCAGGTACTAATAGCCGTACAGCAACTATACAACTAAGAAACTCTAACAACCAAATTTTAGATTTCGCAAACTTTACACAAGCCGGAGCAAACTGTGTAGACCCTACAACCCAAATATTGGTAGGAGACGGAACAACAGTAAATGCAGAAGACTTAAAAGTAGGTGATGAAATAAGAACTAAAGATGAAACTACATTAGAATGGACTTTAACTAGAGTTAATAGAGTACAGTCACATGAAAGTTCAAAAGTAAAAGTAGTATTCGAAGAAGGCAGTTTAGTATGCTCACCAGACCATAGAGTTTACGTAGATAATAAATCTTTATACCTAGCAGTTAAACTCTTGGAAGAAGGTGATATAATCTCAGGAAAAGCTTTTAGTTCATTAATAGAACAACCCAACGGGACAGTAGTAGAATTATCTGTAGAGAGAGCACATACATATATTAGTAATGGGATACTATCACATAACATTAAAGAAGAAATACAACAATAATTATATCAGTGATATTTATATAAAAACGAAAAATGCCCGTAAGTCAAGCAATATTTTCCAACACTGAACCAGATTCAGGAGAGATCAGAGTATTAGTTCAAACAATTAATAACGTTGATTTTATAAAAGCAGTGACTGTTTCCAATCAAGATTTAGATGGAAACAATATTAGCATTTCCTTAAAGGAAGCACAGTCTATAAGAGCAGCTCTAACTGCTTCTGTGGCTTCTGGTACTGACGGTAAAAACGTACTTTCAGTAGACAGTATATCAGAAAAACCAAATTACTTTTTTTTAGATACTCAAGATCAATCAGTTCTTACGGCAAGTGGTAGTTTATCCTCCATTGTCGGAATTTCACCTTTTTTAACTCAACCATTTTTCTACAACAATTATAATGCACTATTAAGTAATGCATCAGATCCTAGAACCTCTTTTGATAAGTTTGATGTAGATAGAGTTGGTGGTTTTGTACATCCTTCCAACTACACAGCAGTAGCCGGAATAGGTGAATTAGATTTTACTGATTTAAAGTTTAATGATAATGGAATTGAAAGAGCTAACAAAACAACTGTACAGGAAAGTTACGGAACAGGTAATAACCTAATATCAGGAAGTACTACAACTATACAGAGTTTTAGAGGAGATAGGAACGTTACAGTTAGAGTCGATAAATCTACAATTGAGGAAGCAATAGGAATAGTGCAAAAACCAGTACTAGAAGTAGATAACAACTTTTATGAGAACGGATATACTTTATCAGCTACAAGTTCACTAAATATAGAAATAGATAACGTAAACACCTTTAACAGTGGAAATTTAATTACATTTAGTTTAGCTAATCAATCTTACATAAACTCAAATATTATAACTAAAGCAAGTTCTTTCTCACATTCTATAGCAAGTGGATCATTAGGAGCAAATATATTTGTTAGGTTATCTCAAGTAAATAGAGTACTAAGTTCTACAAACAACAGCGGGGTACCAATTACAATTAAATCGTATCTATTCCTAAACCCAGACGTAGCAGAGCTACTACCAGTTAGACTTTACTACGACGAACAGCTCCCTTACGCACCTAGAGCATTAGTACAGGATTCAAATTATACCACATCAGGGCATATCAACGCAAGATATAACGGGACAAAGACTACAGAAGACGACTACTCAGGTATTGAACCATTTTTAGCAGCCACTCCAATAGTAGGAACTACGTATAGGATAGATGAAGATAATAATTTTATTTGTTCTCAAAGTCTAGATGATAGAGAGCTAGAACAATTCTTATTTTTAGGTACAGGTACTACACCGACCATAGCAGCATCAAATCTAGGAATAATAACTTCTAATAACCAAGTTACAAGCACATCAGGTTCAGTAGCAAATGTAATTGTAGATGAACACGATCAGTCTTTTAATATGACAGTAAACATAGGAGTAAATAATAAGATGGTAAAAATAAAACCAGGAACAGTTTTACTTTTAACCGACCCTAATAATGGAAACACAGAAGTAGTACAGGTGCTAAATAACCTACATGTTACAAATGCTAATGCTCCTTACTACACTAGTCTTACTACTGTAGAACTTCAAGTGCAGAGACGATTTGATGGGGCAACAACTACTCACAGTTTTCCTAACAACACCGTAGTTGAAGCATTTACAGATACAAGAATGTTTAAATTACAAGGTAATAGATTAGTAGCAGTAAATGAGAAAAAAATCTGGATAAAAGACAATAGAACAATATTAAAAACAAATAATAGCGGATATGTTACATCTTTATCAGCTACATGTACAGTATAAAACAATATAATCGTATATTTATAATATATAAAAGTTAGAAAATGGGATACTTAAACAATTCAGTCGTCACAGTTGACGCAATCTTAACCAAAAAAGGAAGAGAGTTACTAGCTAGAGGAGATGGCTCCTTTAGAATAAGTCAATTTGCTTTAGCAGATGACGAGATAGACTACACTCTATACAATACTACTCATCCATCCGGATCAGCTTATTACGGTGAAGCTATCGAAAATATGCCACTACTAGAAGCATTCCCGGATGAAACTCAAGTAATGAAGTATAAGCTTACTACTCTACCTAGAGGTACAGCAAAACTACCTATACTAGAAGCAGGATATGCATCTATTACTTTAAAGCAGGGAGCTTCTTTAACTATAACTCCTCAAACATTAAACTTCTTAGGTACATCTCAAGCATTTGAATCTAGCGGCTACACAGTAATGATAGCAGACGTTAGGTTACTATCTAACTTTTCAGGAGTAGGTATCAACTCATCAGAAGCAGAAAGGTTAAATGAAACCACTACACTAGGGACTAACGTTTCTAAGACAGTGATAGGTACTTCAATTAATCTAACAGGAACAACAATTAATACGTTATTTGGATCAGCTAGAACAACACTAACGAGTACTATTACAATTATAGGTAGAGATAGTGGATCTAGAATTACTATACCAATAACAATAACTAAAGTAAACTAATAAGATATGTCATTTAAACCATTTGATTCTGAAGACGTAATTGTAAGTGCTGATTCTGTATCCTCAACAGTATGGAGTACAGGGGCATATGAAATGTCAGCATTCTTTACATCTTCAACACAAGAAGCTGCAACAAGCGGTGATTACTACCTTAATGTATTTCAAACATCTTCTGGAGTTCCAGACGCATCTGTTCAGTACTCTATAGCTTATGGAGAAAAAAACGGTAACGGATCAACGGTATACAACTCAGCAGTAGCAGGAAAATCTCCATCGTCTACCATATATGGACAGTATAGATCATTAGTATTAGGAGATGAAGATAAAGATTTTAATTTCGGAGGCCAGACAGAAGGAGACAAGGGTATATGGGTAGTATCTGTAGATAGAGCAAGATACAAAGAAAAATTCCTACCGGGGACTTTTAATATAACATTGAACGACGGTAGTACAGAACTTGCTTTAACTGACAATAGCACATTAACATCCACAGTAACTTACAACGATGCAGGAAGAGTATACGATATAATTTCTGGATCAAACGGTACATCTCATGATGGTGGTACAGGATACTCCTCAGCAGGTGGCTATATAGCATCATACGGTAAATTCCTACCAGATGTAGGGCTATTAATATTTAATGCAAAAGCAGTAATTAGTAATCTAACAGTTGTAGGGTCACAACCACAAACAGGCTCTGCAGTAGTTAACGGAACTAATAATACCATTCTACATGACTTAATAGACAATGGAAGCTCTTTTAAACTTAACTCAGAAGAAACTATATCTTCTAACTATGTGTTTGTTAGAGTAAGAAATGGAGAATTTAACTACTCCAACAATCCATCAAATATTACAGGATCAGGAGAGCTAAGACATAATGCAATGGTAAATAATCCACAGGCATACATAACATCCGTAGGGCTATATAACGATAATAACGACCTACTAGGAGTTGCAAAACTATCTAGACCGTTACTAAAGGATTTTACTAAAGAAGCTCTAATAAGAATCAAACTTGATTATTAATGAATGGCTGCTTACAAAAAACTAAAAAAACAAGACCACTACACAACTACTTATGTAGCACATAAACAGTTTACGATTACCGGAAGTCAACATGATGAGTACGGAGTTGAAACTTACTTAGGTGTTTCTGGGTCAGGTGATTGGTTATCTAGTACAAGCACAAAACAACTTCCAGGAACAGATTTTGAACATTACAGTAGATTAGTTTATAATAGCATTCACCACTTATATTATTCTGGGTACGACGATAAAGGGCTTCCAAGCTCAAACGTAAATGAACTATCAGGCTCAGCTTATGAAAACTACCTACAGAGTTCATATACTGAATTTCAAAGATTAGCTCAATCAGAATTTACAGTCATATCTATCCCACAGTCCTTATGCGGTACTAATATAAAACCAGGAAGTGTAAGACTTGAACCGGATTTAGCAGGATCTGGATCTAACTATATATTTACAGCATCTGATGCAGGAGGTAATTACATTTCTGAAAGCTACAATGAAGAAGTAGATACACTCTACGGTTCATCCGAAGTATTAGCAGATGGAGATTATGTAGAAAACGAAGAGAGTTATGTTAATGAAACTGAAGCTGAATTTGTTATACATGCAGAAGATGAATGGAAAACAACACTAATTGACGACGGAAACGGAAACTTAATCCTATCAGCATCTAGCCCTCAAAGGATAATCGGTAATGTAATATATGCACATGGATTAATAATCATTACCAATCCTGCAGTAGGTGGATACTATCAGAACTATTTTAGCGGTAGTTTAACTTGGCAAGCATCACATCCTATTTATACATATAACTACCACTGTGAGGTAAAAGAAAGTGATTTTAACTTCTCTCAAAACCCATCAACCGTTACAGGTTCTCAGGGTTTATTAGCAGATAATATTACAGGAAGTTATTTTTCTCCTTACTTTACAACAGTAGGACTATATAATGATGCAAGTGAATTAGTTGCAGTTGCTAAAATGGCACAACCAATTCCTTTATCAGACAATAATGAAACAACAATACTAGTTAAATTAGATATGTAACCATGGCAATAACGTTAAGAACAAACAAAGGTACAGCACTGACATACAAAGAAATGGACGTTAATTTAAGTTCATTCTTCTATTCAGCATCTCTATCTACAGACTTATCTCAATTAAGTCTTTTCACTACAGGAAGCGGTGTACAAGCCGGTACCTCTTTAAATATACCTCTAAACCCATATACAGGTTCTGCACCACAAGTAGCAGGTAATATTGGAGAGTTGCAATATAAAGTTTCGAATACTCAATTTGGAGGATCAAATGAATTAAGGTACGATGGCGTCAACGGAGGTTTAGCAATTAACGCTAATGCATTAGCAACAGGAGAAAGATTAAGAGTGTACGATGGAGCAATGGTAGTTGATGGAGCAGAACTTAGAGTAGCAGCAGGTCCACATTCTGCAAGTTTAGCGTATGGAGGAACAACGTTTGATTTAACTTTACGAAACAATTATGTAAATCCAAATGCAGATATTATTATACAAACAGGAGGATCAGAATCTTTCAGAATAAAAGGAGATGGAACTTTTGCTACAAGAGGAGCAGATACTAGTCTCGGAGACGCTGTAATTAGCGGTAGTATAGTATTTGGAAAAACACATGAAGATACGTACCGCTCAAAATTATTCACATGGGATTCATCAGATACTAGAATTGAAAACAATATAGGGAATAACTTACTAAAAGGGAATTCAAGAGGTATCATTTTAGAAGGACCACAATCTGCACATATTCTTATGGGGATTCAATCCTCAACAGGTAATGAAGGTTTTACGATTGTTAAAGCAGCACCGACATCTAGTGCAGAACCAACGTATGACTCAGTAATCGCACATTTTGGAGCAGATGGTAATGTAGGTATAGGTACAACAACTACACCAACTGGCTATCAATTATCTGTAGTAGGAAGTATATCTGGTTCTAACGGACTTAATATAGGAGGAAACGCAGTAGTTACAGGTTCCATTACAACTAATGCAACTTTAAACGTAAGCGGTTCAACAACCTTATCAGGATCTGTAACCCTAAACACAGTAGGTAATGCAGCAAATGCAACTAATTATAACTACCTTGTAAGAGAAAGTAACGGTAATGTAACACAACAGGTCAATGCAGCACCAATCCCACAAGGAGGTATTATTATGTGGTCAGGTGCAGTTCAATCACTACCTAGTGGATGGGCACTTTGTAATGGACAAACACAAAACGGAGTAGCAACTCCAGATTTAAGAAACAGGTTTGTAGTAGCTAGCAATAATACAACAGGAACACCAACTACTACTATTAGTGGGAGTGCTGTATCAACAGGAGGAAATACTAATCATGATCATTTTGGATCTACTCAAGCTCATAGTTTGACAACATCACAAATGCCACAACACAACCACTCCTATAAGGATTCATACTATATAGAATACAACAACCCAGGAACAGGTCAAAATGGAGCAATAGGCGGAGTAGATAATGTAGGTCCGACAAAATACAAAGGAAGTGGAGATAGTGATACAGATAATAAATATGTATACTGGAGAAACGGAAATACTAACCAAACAGGAAACAGCTCAGGACACGACCACGATATTACAACATCGTACCATGTTCCTACATTTTACTCTTTAGCTTTTATTATGTATACGGGCTAATAAGATAATAAGAGCGTATTTATAATAAACGATTTTAAGAATGGCTATAACTTTTAGAGACGAGAAAGGAGCTCCTCTAACACACGAGGAACTAGATGCAAATTTTAGATCATTTTTCTTTACTGCTTCTTTTGGTGCTAACGTACTATTATTACAGAGAAAAGATGGAACATCGCTGCAGGTGCCAATTGGTGGTGAAGCTTTTGCTAACTTCCAGGCTAATGGTGGATCAATAGGAGATGTTTATATAGCGAACAGCCAGGTAACAGGTAGTAAAATGATTATTGACCTTAAGTCAGGTTCATTTTACGACAAAACAAAAGCACCAGGATCTGATGGAGGATCTTTATCTTCAGACGAATGGTATATACATTTTGATCCTCAAACATCTGCCCCTTACTACGTACACTTTGGTTCTAACTTTGCAATATCCTCAAGCGGATACTTACACGCATCAGGAGCAATACTAGAAGGAGAAATAACTGCATCAGCAGGACTTATCGGTGGATTTAATATAACACCAGATGCTATTCACGGACCTACATTTTTAGGTACTCCTTCATTTTACATATCAGGATCAGCATCTGCCACAGATCATTTTATATCTGCATCTAACTTTAGCCTTAAAGGTAACGGTGACATTACAGGATCAGCAGTACTATTTTCCGGAGGTAAAATAGCCGGATGGGAAATTACTAATACTCAAATAAGGAAATCTACTAATGTCGTACTAGATGCGAATGCAGGTAGTGTAACTATAAACGATAGTACTTTCGGTAATAAAGGTATTCAGTTAGAATATAACGAAGGTACACCTAGATTTTATTCTGGGGATGGTACAGGAAGTTTTGTAAAATTTGACGGAACAGATGTTGCTATAGCGACAAGACTATTAGAAATTTCTGCTTCTGATATAGAGATATCTTCTACTGAAGCTTCAATGTCTTTAGGAGGAGGTGATATAAAGCTTCTAGGTTCAGATGCTACAATAGAAGTAGGTTCAACAAATAAAGTTAAATTAGTAGGAACTTCCACAGATGCGTTTATAGTAGCAGGAGATAAAACAGGCTTTGCTAGCAATGATGCCGGTATTATAATGGGTACCGATTCAACAGTTGCTACACTGGATCTTACTAAAGATGCTAGTAACTACTTTAGGTTTAACACAACAAGTGGTGTTGATATTAAGACAGATAGCTTTAAGTTAGACACGACTTATTTCGATATAGATACAAGTACTCAAAGATTAAACATATTTGATACAGGATCAAAGGAAATAATTAGATTAGGAGAAATCTCTGACGATGCTTCTGATCTCTACGGTATTAAAATATTCGACGGATCAGGAACAGGAAGTGCTGAAACAATTGCAATGTTCGGCCAACAAGGTAATAAAATTGCCGGATGGGAAGTAACAGACTCACAAATAAGAACTATACCCGCTGCAGGATTTGGAGAACAATACGCAGAAAACGAAGTAGGTCTAGTTATACATTCCTCAGGTAAGTTAGAATCTTCAAATTTTGCTACTAACCTAAAAGGTTGGAGAATCGATACTCTAGGTAATGGATCTGCAGAGTTTGAAAATATGAGAATACGTGGTACATTAAAGACCACTGTATTTGAAAAAGAATCTGTAAACGTAGTAGGTGGTCAACTTATGGTAGCTAACTCTACTACAATAGAACCTCTAGTAAACGAATCAGGAGTAGTGATAGCAGGATCAGCTTCTTACGATGAAAACGCAGTTACTTTTTCTGTAGCAAATGTTTCTGGATTTGAAGAAGGTGAGATACTAAAAATTAAATCAGTTGATGACACAGGGTTCTCAGTTGAGTATCTATATGTATCAGGTTCAAAAAGGTATTCACAAGATAGTAGCTTAGTCTATAACACAGGTTCTATTGACCCTGATGGTTTATTTGGAGAACTATATGTAGAGAGATCTTACGGAGGTATAGTAAATGTATCTTCTTCGATAGCAACATTAAGTGAAGATATAGATAATATAGAAACTACATTTGATGTCAGCGATGGAAGCGGAATACTTCCTCAAAGTATTATCAAAGTAGGAGAAGAGAGATTTAAAGTAACCGGGATTGACTCTAATACATTAACCGTAATTAGAGATTACCACGATACTGTAGCAGACTCCCACAGCAATGGAACAACAGTATTTTTAATAGATACAGATAAAGAGTTCTTAGCAGGATTAGTTTCAACAGCTAAACCGTATAATGCTGGACAGGTACTAGTCTCTACCGGGGTTTACAATACGCAAAAAGATATATCCTCAGGTTACATCTTAATGAATGCAAATCCTAGAGACGTTTCTACTCCTTATATGGACATAGTAGAAAGAACAGGCTCAGGGGTATATGATTTGCAACTAAGGTCTAGGTTAGGAGATTTATCCGGATTATCATCAGCATACCTATACGGAAACGATGAACCAGGTTTTGGATTATATACTGAAAATGGTTTCTTTAGAGGAGCAATAACAGCACAAACAGGATCTATTGCTGGTATACTACATGTAGCAACAGTAGCAGGAGGACTTGAAACAGGTCAAAAGATATCTATCGGTAGAGATGTATCAGGAACTAATGATGGAATCTATGTTAACAATAATAATTACTGGTACACAGACGGTGCTTGGAAAGTAGGCGGTAGTAACAACTTTATATCGTTAGATAACTTTACAGATGGTAATTTAGTAATTAGTACTGAAACCTTTAGCTTAGATACTCCTAATATGATTATTTCAAGCTCACTCAATAGTGGATCAATTGCTATGGGTGTAAGTGCTAGTGCAATAACAGAGACAGCTGAAACCGGAATATATTTAGACGGTTTAGGTAAGTTTAGAGTTGGTACAGGTACATCAGGAAATAATTACATATACTGGGATGGAACTACACTTAACATTAAAGGTTCAGTAGATATCACAGGAGGAACTGGTGCTACTACAGCTTATGTAGATCAAGCAGAAACAGATGCAATATCTAGTGCAGAAACATTTACTAATTCAGCAACTGCATCTCTTGCAGGAATAGTAGAAGGAGTTACTGATACATTAGACGGTAAAATATTTACAGATAGTGCCGGTAGAGCAGTTAGACCACCAACAGCATCAGCTGAAGGATTATATCTAGCATCTACTAACTTAGGGTTCTATAAGGATGGTGAATGGAAAACCTACATGGACAACCAAGGAGATTTCTTCTTAACAGGATCAGCAGGTAATAAACTAGCTTGGGACTCTTCAACAGGTAATTTAGAAATTAAAGGTTCGATAACCATTACAGGCGGAAATGCAGCAACACAAGATTTTGCATCTTCAAGTGCAGCAACAGCAGAATCAGCTTCATTAGCTGCTTTAACTAATGTATCGTCTTCTTTAGCAACAGATTTAAGTGGATCTACATTTACATTAACTAGTGCAATAGAATCTGCTGAATTAATAGCAAATAGTAAAGCAGCTATATTTAAACAAGCAACTCCTCCAACAGCAACCGCTATTGGGGATATGTGGATAGAAACAGATCAAGGTAATAGAGTAAGAATATGGGACGGTACAACATGGGCAACTAGTCCTGATAGTACCTTTGATCAAACAGCGTTAATAAATGCAACATCAGCATCTCTATCTTCTTCTATAGCATTAGACGTATTTACAGATTCTTCTGGTAAGTTAGTCAAAACACCTTCAACCTCTTCAGCAGGTTTATACTTAGGAGATACCAATTTAGGGTTCTACTCAGGAAGTGAATGGAAGACTTACATGGCTAATAATGGTAATTTCTACCTAACAGGAAGTGATACTAATTACCTATTCTGGGATGGTACTAGTTTAAATATAGCAGGAGCAATAAATATTACAGGAGGTAATGCTACAACTCAAGATGACTTAAACACTGCAACAGGCTCTTTAGAAACTTACGCAGATGGAGTAGCATCTACAGCAGAATCCAATGCAAATAACTTTACAAATTCAGCAACTAGTTCATTATCTGGTTCTATAGCAGGAGCTATAAATACAGTTTCTGGAGCATTAGCAGAAAATATACAATCAGGTTCAGTCCTCAGTGCAGCAATATCAGCATCTCAAGCGTTAGTTAACGAAGGACTTCAAGGAGTAGTCGATGGTAAGAATTCAATCTTTAGACAAGCAGATGCTCCTACCGCAACAGCTGTTGGAGACACTTGGATAGAAACAGATCAAGGTAATAGAATAAGAATTTGGACTGGATCACAATGGGAAATATCATCTGATAACACATATGACCAAACTGGCTTAATAACATCAACATCAGCATCAGTAGCTTTAGATATATTTACAGACAGTACAGGTAAAATACAAAAACCAGCAACCTTATCTGGCGAAGGTTTATTTATGGATTCTACCAACCTCGGTTATTATTCAGGTAGTGAATGGAAAACGTACATGGCCAATAACGGTAACTTCTACCTAACTGGTAGTGAAACCAATTACTTAGCATGGGACGGAACTTCGTTAACTATCTCCGGTAATATAAATGTAGTAGGAGGAAATGCAGCAACCCATGCAGAGCTAGACACCGCTACCGGATCTCTAGAAACATTTGCTACAAACGCAGCAAACGAGGCTTCATCTAGCCTAACCGGGTCTATTGGTAATGCACAAGAAACCGCAACAATAGCATCAGGAACAGCAACAACTGCAGCTCAAGCAGCAGTAACCGCTAGTGCAGAAGCATTAGCTGCCCAAGCAGCAGCAGCAACAGCAATAAGTAGGTCGGTAGATGCAGACGGAAAAATAAGTTTCAATCCAGCTCCTTTAGGAGAAGGTTTATATATGAATGCTGATAACTTAGGATTTTATTCCGGAAGTGAATGGAAAACATATATGTCAGCATCAGGAGACTTTTACCTTTCTGGAGACGGTGATAACGGTCTTTCTTGGGATGGAGAGGATTTATCCGTAGACGGTACTATTGTAGCTAGAGCTGGTGAAATAGGTGGCATTACATTAGAAAGTAATAAACTATATAATGGAACAGGTACTCACGGTAATTCCAATACAGGTTTCTATATAGATTCTGCTAGTAAATTCTCATTAGGAGATAAGTTAGTTTGGGATGGTACAAACCTATCAATTGCAGGAAGTATAACTATTACTAACGCTACATATGCAACACAAGCATCTGTTGACGCAGCAACCGGTTCATTAGAAACTAGTATAAGTAATACTGCAGCAACAGCTAGCGCAGCAACTAATGCTGTTCAAGGAGCACTAACATCAGCAACAAGCTCTCTAGAAACTAGTATAAGCAACACCGCTGCAACAGCCTCCGCCGCAACAAACGCAGTTCAAGGAGCACTAACATCAGCTACAAGTTCTCTAGAAACCGATATTAGTAATACTGCAGCAACTGCTAGTGCAGAAGCAAGTGCAGCACAAACAGCAGCAGAAAATACAGCAGCAGCAGCATTAACTACAGCTACAAGTTCCCTAGAAACTAGCATAGGTCAAACAGCAGCAACAGCTTCAGCCGAAGCAGCAGCAGCACAAGCCGCAGCAGAATCATACACAGATAATAATGCAGTAGCTAATGGAGATACTGGCTCTATGTTAGACCCCTACACTACACATGCAGAAACTAGTTCACTAGTAAATCCTAGTTCTTATGCATTTGGAGGTTCAGGATTTACCTTATCAGCAGTACCATCTCCAGCAGCAGGTCTTCATTTAGGATCAGACAAGTTAGGGTACCATAATGGAAGTAGTTGGTTAACCTATATAGATTCAAGCGGAAACTTCTTATTGAGCGGTAGTGGAGATGATTCATTATCATGGAATGGATCTGAATTGAGAATTGGAAATAGAGGAGTAGGTCCAACAGTAACATATCAATTTAGTGGTTCCTTAGATTCTAATATTTTTGATAAAAGTATTACTACAACAGAAACATATACCGACCCAGTACTTGGTGTGCGTCTTCTAAATAATACAGACGGATGGGATGAAGGATTTCATACAAAAGCAACTTTTGATAGAAATGATGGACCTACTTTTGAGTGGGATGTAGTAGTAGGGCATAGTACTCCTGCTACTATGATTGGACTATTTAAAGAGAGCCCACTTAGTTACAACTTTACAAACCAACATCATACATTCTATTTACAATCTAACTCTATTAGTATTAGAGAAAACGGAATTTCCATATCCAGTGGACTTGCTAGTGCATGGACCTCTGATGACGACTTTTCAGAAAATCAACAATTTAGACTTAAGATAACTCTTTTAGCAGCTGGAGCTAGATATGAAATTTATAAGGATGGAGACTTCACTGTTCCTGCATTCATTTACACTTCTACTACCCTTACAGACCAGTATGTAAGACCTGGAGCCTCTATACATTATTCTGCAAGAGGTATAATATTCAGAGCAATAGCAGCAGGGGCACAATTAGGTGCAGCTACTAAAATATCCGGTAATACAATAAAAACTGGTAAGATATTATCAAATAATCACTCCGGTACATCAAACGGATCTGCAATGTCATCAGCAGGTATGGCTATTGATTTAGATAACGGAGCAATATCTGCTAAAAACTTTAGGATAGCATCCGATGGATCAGCTGTATTCTCAGGTACTATGCAAATCGGAGGAACAACCTTAGATGCAAACAATACATTAAACTCTAATACAAGTGCTACAGATGTAGGTTTAGGTAATGTAAATAATTCATCAGATGCAACCATAAGAGCCGTAGGAGCAGCAACATCTGGAACCGTAGGAGGATGGACTATTCATGCAGATAAGATATTTACAGGAACAGATGAGAATGTAAATACTTATACATCAGCAGCCGGTAGGTTAATTATTTCTGCTAGCGGTGCGATACATTCAAAAGAGTTCTACATAGACAAAGCCGGTAATGCTGGGTTTAGTGGGACAATGACAATAGGAAGCACAGATCTTACTGAAGCTAATACTCTAAATGCTAATACATCAGCAACAGATGTAGGTTTAGGTAATGTAAATAACACAAGTGATGCTACAGTTCTTGCAGCAGCAGAAGCAACCGCACAAGGACTTTCACCTATACTTTATACCTTTGACGATGATGAAGGTATAAATACAAGTACCACTGAAGCAGGAGCAGATTCATTTGCATTTGATTCTACTAGAGCAGGAACAGCAAGACTTTCTTTAACTATAACAGATGCCGAAGCAACCGGGACTTACCCAGGCCCTTACGTAGGTATTCAAGCTTCCTTTAATGGTACAGCTTTTACCACTAAATTAAGCGGAGCAGACAATGCTACAGTCGTGTATGAACAAGTAGTACAGGTTGTATCCGGTACAAATACACTTAAAGTATGGTCCTCTAATGGAGATGGAGGAACTATAAGAAGAGTAGAGGTACTATACACACAGACAGAAGATTCAACTGCTGGTTCAGTAGGTGGGTGGACTATCGACCAAGAAGCAATCTTCTCAGGTACTAAAGATACCAACGGATATACAGCTGGAGGAATTACTCTTAACAGTCAAGGTTCTATTCACTCTAAAAACTTTTATATAGATACATCTGGTAATGCTAAATTTAGAGGAGATTTAGAAGCAGCAGGAGGTACATTTGCAGGTAGTTTAAGAGTAGGAACAACCAATACAACAGTAAGCACTGTTATATCAGGAGCAGCAAATGGTGCTACTGCTCTACAAGATGGAGAGGCAGCAACAGATGTTAACAACAACACAACAACTATATCAGGTAATAAGATTAGAGCAGGTGCTTTATTAGCAAACAATCATTCAGGAACCTCAAATGGATCTAGTTTTAGTGAAGCAGGAATAGCGATAGACTTAGTTAATGGAGGTATATCAGCACCTAACTTCTTTATATCAAGTTCTGGAGCAGCAGTTTTCGGAGGAATAGTTAACGCTACTGCAGGTATTACAGGTAGTATAATTAAAGGAGCAGAAATACAAGGAGGTACCCTAACAGGAGGAATTCTAAACGGAGGATCCATAAACGTACCAGATGCAATTGATCCTCATTTCTCAGTATCGGCAGATGGATTTATGACAGCATCCGATGCTCAAATTTCTGGTGAAATAACAGCAACAGCTGGACAGATTGGAGATTGGATAATTGACCCAATTACTAAAGCGTTAAGAGATGATAATAGTGAGATAGTCTTTTCACCTGACCCTGCTGAGATTCAAATGTTTAGTGGTGCCGATAAAAAAGTTATTATAGCACCAAGTCTTAACTTAACCTCTACTGCCGGTGGAGCAGCTAGTATAAGTACATTAGGAGCACCTGCTGTACCTAGCGTTACCGCAGCAAGTTATTACTACCCAGTCACTGCTACGACTTTTGGATCAGTCTCTGCTAATATACCTAACTCCACCTCAGGTGATAAAGAAGTAACTCTTACTGTACCAACATGGCAAGCAGAATCTCCAGGAGCTAACCAAACTGTTACTGTAGCTTACCCAGATTACCTTGGAACTTATGAGAACCAAAAGCACGGTGTTGGAGCAGGTGCTAGAAAAATTAATCGTGCATCTTTATTTGTATATGCAGTAGCAAGTTCTAATACAAATACTGTATTAGGACAAGTACAACTAGGAACTTCAACTGTACAATCTGGACACGCCCAGTATACATACTACAGTGCATCCGGATCAGCTGCTGACTCAGATGGACCTTTCATAGGAGACTTCACCTCAGTAACTGGTGATACAGAAATTAGTTTAGCCGATGGCAGTATTAAATTAGCTAAAAATATTAGCGAAGAAGATACATTAAAGGTATATGATTGGGTGGACGGTAGTAATATTATTAGTTCTGGGTCATTATCTAAAGTAGTCTCTACTAACGTAAATCACTACTATCGAGTTAAAACAAACAGTACAGAGGTAAAGGTAAGTGATACTCACGGATTCTGGATAGACGGTAATAAAGAAATAAAAGTAACAAGTTTAGTTGCTCAAGAGAGCAAAATTTATATAGTTCAAAACGAAAGTATAATACTTGAAACTGTTGAAGAAGTAGAATTAATTAGAGAAGAAATTGAGGTATTTACTTTTAAAGTACCTAAATATAATAACTATATTTCTAATAACATTCTTTCTCACAACCCAACTTACGGTACCAATTATGCCTGGGAAACAGTAATTGCACCTGCAAAAAATGGACTTACATCCTATAGCGGACTCAGTGCTGGAACAAAAACAATTAATATTAACGTAAGTCAAGCAGTAGACTTTAAACTGAGATATGTTGTCTCCTTTACTGCTCAAGCAGGTAATAACAAAGCATATAACGCAGGAGGATCAGCAACAGTAACAACAACTGCACAAACCAACAACGGCTTTTATCCAAATGTAGCCCCATCTTATGACGGAACAGTAGAAGTATCTGTTCCTACTAACTTTGTAGAAATAAAAGCCGGAGGTATACAGATTGTATCTGATGCTACACAGTATGTAAGAATGCCTCGTTTATCTCAAGGATCATCCTCTTCATCTACAATATTTGAAGCAAAAGGTGGTACAGTAGTTACAGATGCATTAAAACCTAGTTCTAATGGAGGTCATAATTTAGGTACATCTAGTGCGAGATGGAATTATTTATACAGTGAAGGCGGTAGTTTTTCTGGAGCAGTAGCAACAGGAGCCTTGACCGTTACAGGAGCAATAACTGCAACTGGAAACATTACAGCATTTAATTCTTCAGATAAAAGATTAAAAAGTAATATTGTTACTTTAGATGGTGCTTTAGAAAAAGTACTTAAACTTAGAGGTACTAGTTTTGATTGGAAAGAAGGTAAGGAAGACATACATCCTTATAAAGGAAACGATATAGGTTTTATTGCTCAAGAGTTAAAAGAAGTTATACCTGAAGTAGTAGGAGAGATGCATGGAGGATTTTATGGAGTAAAGTATGATAAATTAACACCTTTATTAGTTGAAGCAATAAAAGAACTAAAAGCGGAAATAGATATACTTAAGTCTAACTCATGTAAATGTAAAAGATAATGGCAATACAATCATCAGGAGCAATATCATTTGCTGATTTAAATACCGAAATAGGTAATACATCGACAACCACTATATCTTTAGGAGGAGCAGCAACCTCATTCGGCATAGACACTGATGAAACAAATTGGAGTGATTCAGTCGCCGGTATTGGTATAGATGAATTTTACGGTTTAGATATTTCTGTAAATTACGGCGGCAGCAACAGCGGCGGTACCACTTAGGTAACATAAAAATTAGTTTTAATGAAATATTTATATAGTTTAGGTACATATGAACACTATAAACCGTTCTCTTTACCAACACTTGAGTTACTTCTCAAATGGGCTAAGGAATGGTTAGACACGTACAATACCTCAGACTATAAGGTAGTACTTGTAGGAGGAACAGCAGAAAAACTTTTCGGAAAAGGTTTAAATAAAACTTTAGATATAGATATAATTCTTATGAACGAAATCAAAGATCCACAGGTGTTATTTAATATGTTAGAAGGAGCAATAAAAATAGGATATAAACATAATGTTCTTGTAGATATATTCCATGCTACTGAATTAAGTAAGAATGATAAATTTAGACCGTATATACAGACTAGATGTTACAGTACACTTACTAAGTTAGATAGTAGAGGTAGTAAAAAAATCATCGACTTAGGGAGTCACCAAATAATAAAAAGATACGATTGCGGTCTTGTATCATTTCATAGAGATGTTACTACAAATTCATATATGAAGACGCTAGATAGAGTAAGTCAGGGTATTTACCAAAACTTAAAAATAGATTTAAAAGAGACGATAGGATGGAAGTAGTATGGGTATACGATAATATCAAACAAAATAAACACTTTTATAGTAAGTTTAACATTTTAATGCTGATAGCCTCAGTATCTTTATGGCGTAAGTACCACCCTAAACATAAAACAGTTATATATGTAGACGATATGACAAATGATCTATTTTCAGAACTAGGTATAAAAGAAATCTGGCATTCAGTAAGAAAATTAGAATATCCAGAGAGGATAAATAAAAGTATATTTTGGTCAGGATGTAAAACGAAAATTATAAGTGAAACAGATATCCCGATATTATTGGTAGACCACGATTTTTTAATCTTTACTAACATAGATGAACATTTAAATGGTAGTATAATATGTAGCTATGATGAACTAACTACTAATTGGTACCCACATCAAAATGATATTTGGAATAAAAAACTTACAACCCCTATAGAACATATAACAAATAGAGCAAGTAATGTAAGTCTATTTTATTTACCAAATCCTGAGTTTGCAAATCGATACGGTAAGCAGACACTAATTAACCATGAGGAATTCAGTAGTATGAAAGAGAAAGATATGACAGCAAATCATATGATATATTCTGAACAATTTATGCTGAGACAGTGGATAGAAAAAGAAAGTATAGATTATAAAACTCTCTCTAAAAACATATGGGACTGTAAAGAAGTTAAACCAACTTCCACCCTTTGGGAACATGGAATTTGGGGAGATCGAGAGTCTGTTAGGAACTATAAGCATTATGGAATGGAAAAACGTTATATATTAGATGATAGGTTAAATTACGGATATGATCAAACTATGCACTATTTATATAGGTGTACTAATGCTGGAAGGTTATTAGATATAGCTACACTAAAAACTAATTTAAAAACTATAGAAAATAGGTAATGGGATTTAAAGTTAAAAGAACAGTAGAAGTACAGGGTACAGGAACACTACAGGAATTTTATGTAAGAGTAGATAAGTATACAGTCTATAAAAATAGAAGCTGTATGACTATACTTACCGGACACTTTACTTCTCCCGAAGGAGCACAATCAGCATCTGGAGAGTTCTTTAATGATGAACACGACTATACCCACCAAATACCTACTTCTATGTCTATTGATGGAACTCAAATAAACTATAACCCTAGATTAGAAGTAGAACTATTTACTACTGTAGAAAACTGTGAACCCTATGTTTCAAGTTCTATACTAAGAGAAGTAGTAGATTATATAGACTTCGACGAAGACGGAGAAGAAGTAACAAAACAAAGAACAACATACTCAGTAGTGGAGACAGAAAGTACAACTAAACTTCGAAAAGATCTAAATAACATCACAGGAAGTATCTACACTTTTGCATACGATAGACTGAAAGAAAAGTATCAACAGGATTTTAATCCATGTGTTATTGAAGATATACTCTAGTTGTTTTTCTGATTATTAATTCTTAAATTAAGAGAATGATGGTAACAGTACCCAGTTGGACCTATGAAGGTCGCCTTGTAACACAAATAGAAGATATGCCGAAAGGCACTTACGGATTTATATATGAAACAAGACATATACCTAGCGGTAAAAAATACCTAGGTAAAAAAGTACTTTATTTTGAACGAAATAAAAGACTAGGAAAAAAAGCACTAGAAAAACTCAGGTTAGAGAGAAAAGCTAAAGGTATAGGAGGTAGAACACCCTTAAAGCAAAAAATAATAACAGAGTCTGATTGGGAGGATTATTACGGGTCTCACAAAGATATATTGAGATTAGTAAAAGAAGGTGTTCCAAAAGATTTTGAACGTAGAATACTATGCTATGTACCGAATAAGAAGCTTTTAACATATTTTGAATGTAAATACCTATTTATAAATGAAGTACTAGAGAACAGAGACAACTACATTAATGATAACGTCTTAGGGAAGTTCTATAGAAAAGATTTCGAAATATGAAGTTAAGAGATATTCTACTAAAAGAAGGAAATGAGTCTTGCCCAGCAGCAACTCAAGACCTGATGTTAAATACTAAAAATAGAGATGCTTCTATAAAAACAACTCATATTCAATATGGTCCATTAAATGTAAGTAAACCCGGTACATATTGGAAAGATATAGCAAAATACTGGAACACTACAGAAGATGCAGCAAAAGATACAAACTGTAGCAACTGTGTAGCATTTGATATCTCACCAAGGATGGATGAATGTATGCCTGGAGTTACATCTGATGAAGATGGACGGTTAGGTTACTGTTGGATGCACCATTTTAAATGCCACTCAGCAAGAAGCTGTAGAACTTGGGCTAAAGGAGGACCAATAAAAAAAGACTCTATATCACAAGACTGGCAAGAACGAAACGATAATAAGTAATATTATGATACAATTACAAGAAATAGTAGGGCTACCATCTCTACAGTACCATTTAGATAACAACCTCTCATTACATGAGAATGTCTACCGTTATAACTCTGAAGCCTTTATACAATTGTTTACTGAAGCAAGACAAGCCCTTAGAGACGGTAAAATAAAACTCAACGAAGAAGATACAGTTCTACTAGAAACAACAGATATCGGACTTCATGGAGAATACAATGGCATGAAAGTCCCATTAGACCTACCAATGGTATCATCAGGATACAATGCAATCTTTGAAATAGGGAATGTTATTGATGAAATGATAGAAAACGAAGAAATGATAGATGAAGCTTTATCCATAGACGAAATGATAGATTTCGATATGATTAAAGAATTAGTAGAGTCTATTGGAGGAGTTATAGATATGGATAAATTTAAAAAAGCAGTGAGTATTCAAAATGAAACTTACGATTATAATGGATTTGACATGTTAAAAGCCTCAGTTAAATATATACCTGAAGCAGAATATAAAGGAAAAAAAGTTGCCCTTAACAAACCAAAACGTGGAGGATCTAAAAAATTCTACGTTTATGTTAAATCAAAGAAAGGTAATGTAAAAAAGGTATCTTTTGGAGATACTGGATTATCTGTTAAATTCAAAAAGAAAGGTGCTAGAGCATCATTTGCTGCTAGACATAAATGTGCTACTAAAAAAGATAAAACTAAAGCAGGGTACTGGTCTTGTAATATAGGTAGATATTGGAAGTCATTAGGAGGAAGTGCAAACTTCTCCGGATATTGGTAAAAAGAAACTAAAACATGGGAGTAAATTCGAATAGTATAAATAATTTTGCAATGAGTGAAATAAAAGCATTCTCTGCATCTGCTGATCAAATAGAGACAAGTACAAATACTTCTCTCAATGATACATTCCTATACCATTACGCACCAGCATTAACCGGCACCAATAGAAAGTTTAGCGCAGCTAACTCTGTTCTTCATAGGTATCTCGTTCTACAAGCAAATCGCTGTACAGTTGCTGTAACCTATCCAACAGTAGGAGCAGTCGGAGGATGGCTATGGAAAGCTTCTGACGGAAACGGATGGGCTAATTCACCTAACCAAAAGTTAAACGTAACTCACACTGACCATATAACTAACGGTAGGTCTTTATACCTTAGAGCAACTAGCTATTTAGCTTATACCTACATATCACTCTCCATTACAGCGGATTACGGATACTCAGTTAGTTCCTACGCTTGGTACTCCAATGAAGATAACTCAGTTTTTGTCACAGCAGCTAGTTCTACATCAACATCATTAACATTGTATTCTTCTATGCATGCAGAAACGAATAAAAAGTACTTAAAGTTTTTTGCCACCTAATGAGCCGACCTTATATAGAAAATAAAGAAGGAGACTATACTGTAA
>Ga0233444_10000966_pt1 | contig 34436 bp, 22 predicted proteins | sample SI_124_October20_6_FD_182792 | JGI IMG/M metagenome (GOLD analysis project Ga0233444, IMG submission 182792) | Seawater microbial communities from Saanich Inlet, British Columbia, Canada - SI_124_October2016_10_MG | ecosystem: Environmental > Aquatic > Marine > Inlet | place: Canada: British... | reverse complement strand
GAGAAAGAAAGGTTGGATAAGATGAAGGATGAAATAAAGGATGAAATAAAGGATGAATTAGGTATTTGATTATCTCTGTTATCTTATACTATGCAGGGGGGCACTTATGCTCCCTTTTTTAATGCTTTTATGGTGAAATAGGGGTTAAATCAATTAAAAAAGGTATTAAAAAACATATTTAAGTGTTTTGTTTTCCACAGTTAATGTGGAAAAACCTGTGGATAAAGTATCACTTACCTGTGGAAATCTTATGTTTAATGTACTCTTAAGACCACTAATCCTTATGGAAATGTGCTGATAATCCTTATGGAAATGTATCTCTACGTCGCAGTCTTAGACCGCATTCTAATGCAAACGCCCCCATAAGTCAAGCGCCCACTGATAAGTATCCCCAGACATTCAAAAAAACTCATAAGGACTTCGAATAAATACAGAGACCTTATTGACATCTTCCTCATAAGATAGTATAATAACAAGGTCATCAATTCGCATTAATCTCATGGTTTCTTATCAGATAGCAAGAAAGAGAAAGGTTAGAATCACATTAGATTTAACTGTGATGCCTGACTTTAATCCAAGGGAAATCGACTTCAATAAGTTATTCAAACTTGAACCAAATGAGAGTGTGGAGAGTTACATCGAAGACTTCGATAAAGGAGATGATGCTTATCACTATCATGGGTGATTGCACTCCATAAGTATCACCTACTCATAAGACCCTTATGATACACTGAGACCCCTCTACATGCCTCTGAGAACAACAGAAACTCATCTCAGGTCTCAGTGTATCATAAGGGTCTTATTGTGTCCTTATTCATCATTTAGTATTTTTGAATTAAAATAGCTAACTTTGAGATTGCCCCTTAGGTGTAAGGGTGAACAACCCACACAGAAAAACCACTAAATCACAATTATGGCAACTGACATCCGCCACTTCTCCACTGAAACATATAACGGTTGGAGTAACTATCAAACATGGAATGTAGCACTCTACATTAACAACGAAGAAAGATTTTATTTCACTGCTGTTGATTATGTCAAGCAGTGCAATAAGTTCGGAAGGAATGTTAGTTATGCTGCATTCTCTGATGTCCTCGATGTTATCGGGGGCACCACGACTTCAGACGGTGTGAGTTGGTCTGATGAGAATCTTGACACTGATGAACTTAATGAAATGCTGAGAGAATTGGTCGATTGAGTAACACATAAGCATCACAATCTCAAGGTTACAAAATAGCTAACTTTGAGATTGCCCCTTAGGTGTAAGGGGCACAACCCACACAATCCAAACCAGGAGACTATTATGAACAACATTCTTTCTAACGCACAACAAAGATCCGAAACTCGCCTCACACTTAGAAGACGAAATCACCTACTTAGATGTTTACATCTTACTAAAGATGCAGAAAAAATCGATTCAATCAATAGACAATTAGACGCACTAAATCTTAATACTAAAGATTTAATCGTTCGCCACTAACACATAAGAGAATGAGATGCGCTCTAAAGACACTCAAACTGTACAACACTATTTCACATTTTATCATGAATTTCGCAATCTCTAACAGCACCGCAATCGAAGCAATCGCTCTTGAGGATAACACTGCAACCGTCACATTCAACGGAGGTCGTGATTACGATTACACCGTTAGTGATGTTGCTACCTTTGTATCTGCTCTGACTAATGTGATCGAAGGCGGTCAATCTGTCGGTCGTTTTGTGAACCAGTCGCTGAAGAATGAGACCCTTCAGCGTATTGCTGCCTGAGGGTAATCTGCCCCTTAGGGGTTAAGCGTATCGCGTGGGGTTCGTGATACATAGCGACCCCCACTAAGTAACACTCTGGGCAACGCTAGTTATGCGTGTAAGTCCCACACTTTCGTCAACACTTTCTTTCGTTATTATGCCCCGTAATCTGATGCTTACTCTTCTTCGTAAGGGTAACACTGGAGACGACATTCTGTCCATTCTCGATGTTATCGCTGAGGACAATCATGAGTCCTCTGATGATACTCAAGGAGACGCAGTAAGTTACACTTCCGGAGAGGCAATCGCGTTCTAATGTGATACTAACTGTGTGCCCCTTATGTGTGATTCGTGAGGGGCACAGTTCGATATACAATGATCGAAACAGTTCTTATTAGTAACAGACAGTTGTTCGTTATTAGTAACAGACAACCAGTTCTTATTAGTAATAAACAGTGATTACTAAGTAACAAATAGTAATCGTTAATTATTACTAATAAACAGTAATTGTTCGTTATTAGTAATAAGCACGAATAACGATTATTCGTTATTAGTAATAGACAGTTATTACGATTAATTGTTAATTCTTATTAACGGGCCGTGCGTATATAAAAACCCCTAACTACCCTAACCTACACTGTATGTCTTTTGCGACATAAGTATCGAACCCATAAAAAATTTTCCCCAGACTTATAAACCCTCTGAAACCTCTCTGATGAAAAAACGCCGCCCGTATTGGAATTTTTGGAGAGTAGTCTTAGCAGGATGGGCGATTAGGTATCCTGGAAAATTTTTCAAGATTATCGGAGTACCCTTAGGGATTTTGATAGTTATGGTATATAATGCGATAAGGTAAATAAGAGTGAGGTAAAAAAAATCCGAAAAAAATTTATGATTGAGAAAGTTTATCACATATACGCAAAGGATACATGTATCTACCATTCTCTGAGTGAATCGGAGTTTAATGTAACATGGGAAGAACTGAATAATCTTGTAGAAGTATTCACAGAGTATCAAAGGGAAGATTTAACATTTGAGAAAGTTGTGAATAATAGACAAGAATTAGCAGAAGCAAGTTATTAATATCCGAAGGGTATTGACGCCCGAAGGGTATTGACAGGAAATAAATAAGGTATTAGAATTGAATTGAGGTTTTTATTCTCTTATGGCAAAAGGATTTACAGTAAAGGCGAAAGCGCCTGAGAAAGCATCAACAGAGTCTGAATGGGACTATGATGCGATTAAAGAAAGAATGAAAGGAAAGGCAATTGTATTTTGCCTACCTGGTAGAGGAGTTTCTTATACGTATTTGAAAAACTTTGTACAACTATGCTTTGATCTTGTACAAAATGGAATGAGTATTCAGATTAGTCAAGATTACTCATCAATGGTAAACTTTGCAAGATGTAAGTGTTTAGGTGCGAATGTACTAAGAGGACCTGATCAGATACCATGGGGCGGTAAGTTAAATTATGATTATCAATTATGGATTGATAGTGACATTGTGTTTAGTAGTGAGAAGTTCTGGCAATTATGTGATGTTTCATTTCCTGCGGAAGCAGTAGAGGATGAGACAAAGAAGAGATCTATTACTGCTGGATGGTACATGACCGAAGATGGTCGTACTACATCAGTTGCACATTGGTTAGATGAGGATGACTTCCGAAACAATGGTGGAGTCATGAATCATGAAACTGGAGAGACAATTACAAAACGTCGGAAGCCATTTACTGTAGACTATACAGGATTTGGGTGGGTGATGATTGAGAAAGGAGTCTTTGAGAATGAGGGAATGAAGTATCCATGGTTTGCACCTAAGATGCAAGTTTTTGAATCTGGTGCAGTACAAGACATGTGTGGAGAGGATGTCTCATTCTGTTTAGATGCAATTGAGGCAGGGTTTAAGATTTGGTGTGATCCAAGAATTCGTGTTGGGCATGAAAAAACAAGAGTCATCTGATTTATTCAACATACTTTATGAGGGTGATGTCATACGTTCTGAGTTGACGTATGATGAGGTTACAGAAGCACTTGACGAACTAGCATCAGAGTATTATGATAATAATGCTTATGACCCACAAAAAATTGAATTGGAGTTAATCTATGGCAAAAGTTAAGAAGTCACTGATGGGTAAAGCATTCATCGAATCAAAACCCAAGAATACCCGTCAGGGTCAAGGGAAGCACACGAAGTATGCTGCATCTAGCAGTAACAATGCAAAGAAGCGTTATCGTGGTCAGGGTCGTTAAGACAAGACCTATAAGATACTTCAGACCTCCTTACAGGGGTCTTTTTTATGTTTTAGTATCTTTGAGTGTGATGAGAGTTTATGCTTCTTATAGGCGCTTATGCTCGCTAAGAGAGCGGAAGCTCGCTTTGGTATGTTAAATACTAAGTCGAGAGGACGAATACTTTTGGAAAACTGCCAAAGAACGTGAAAATTACGAAAATTGTGGACAAAATCCTTGTCCTCCACGATGTATCAACGCCGAATAAAGGAGACTAATGGCAAATTCACCGAATCCCGATAGGAATGTAGACTACATGATGAAAAATTGGGGAACAAATAAACTTATTACAGATTATGGAGAGATAACAATGGAAGAAAAAATGCTCAGAGAAATTAATGAAGATGAAATGACACCTAAAAAGTCTAATAAAAAGAAAGAGACTGAACTTTTTGAGCGTTTTGATGACTCAGGAGAGTTGTTTGAGAGAGGGAGTGATAAAGAACCTCTTTTTGAGTGAATAAATAAGATAGACTTATAGGTTTTTAATGCCCTTAGAACGAATAAGCAAAGGATTTAAAGATATCAGTGGGTCATTCTTAATGAATCCACTGAATAATGACTTGATTGCACTCAACAATGAGACTGCAATCTCTCGTTCTATTCGTAATATTGTATTAACTCAACCTGGTGAGAAACCTTTTAATCCAGAATTTGGAAGTTTTGTCTCAAATTCTTTATTTGAGAACATGAGTGGGTTTTCTGCAGATACTATCAAAGGACAAATTCGAGAATCGATCAATCTTTATGAACCAAGAGTTAATTTAATCGATGTTAAAGTAGCACCAAACTATTCTACTTTAGAATTTGATGTATCACTAACTTATAGAATCATAGGCATTAATGCTTCACCGCAACAATTATCATTTGCATTACAGCAAACACGATAGATGACATTAGCAAATTTTTCAAATTTAGATTTCGACCAAATAAAAGAAACAATTCGCGATTACTTAAGAGCGAATTCAAGTTTCACTGACTATGATTTTGAGGGGTCAAATCTTTCAGTCATTATCGATACGTTATCTTATAACACATACATTACCTCATACAATGCTAACATGCTTAGTAATGAGGTTTTTATTGATAGTGCTACTCTAAGGGAGAATGTTGTTTCTCTTGCTAGGAACATTGGATATGTTCCTAGATCAGTAACATCTTCAAGAGCAAACATTAGTTTCTTTGTTGACATAACGAATCTTCCTATAAACAATGAGACAGCAGAAAATAAACCATTAAAATTAATTCTCCAGAAAGGAATTGTAGCAACTACAAATTCTTTTGGTACTGGAAGTGCATCAAAATCATTTACATTTGCAATTCCAGAGACTATTACTGTACCAATTGTTAATAACATTGCACAGTTTAATTCTATTGAAGTCATTGAAGGTACTTACACTTCAGAGTCTTTTGTAGTTGATTCTTTAGTTCCAAATCAAAAATTTATTTTATCTAACCCAAACATTGATACCTCTACATTAAATGTCTATGTCAGAGATAGTGAAGGATCTAGTGTAGTTAGAAAATTTAATCTAGCAAACACTATTTTTGATGTCGATTCAACATCAAGAGTTTTTTACATTCAAGAAATTGAAGATCAAAGATACGAACTTATTTTTGGTGATGGTATTTTTGGTAAAAAATTAGATAATGGTAATGTTGTTGAGGTTTCTTATAACATAAGTTCAGGTGAGGGATCAAATGGTGCATTGAACTTTAGTTTTGCAGGTAGAATTCTTGATGATCGAGATAGGTTAATAACACAAGATTTTTCACTTGTAAGTACAGATTCTACTTCTCGTGGTGGAAAATCAATAGAGTCTGTGGAGTTTGTGAGAAAGTATGCTCCAAGAATTTACTCTGCTCAAAATAGAGCAGTTACTTCCTCAGATTACGAATCTTTAATTCCCACGATTTATCCGGAGGCAGAATCAGTTTCTGCGTATGGTGGAGAAGAGTTAAATCCTCCAAAGTACGGTAGAGTTTTTATCTCAATCAAACCAATTAATGGGCAATTTGTTTCTAATCAAGTAAAAGATAACATTAAAGCAAGACTTAAAAAATTTAATGTTGCTGGAATTGTTCCTGAGATAGTTGATCTAAAGTATCTTTACATTGAATACGATACCGTAATTTACTTTGATACTAATAGGGCAAATTCAAGATCAGAAGTTCTGAGCATTGTATCAGATAATATTACAAAGTATTCAAACTCATCAGAATTAAATGCTTATGGATCTAGATTTAAATACAGTAAGTTTTTGAATTTGATTGATAGTGGCAATGCAGCAATTACATCAAACATTACAAAGATTAGAATTAGAAGAGATCTGAAAGCAGAATTAAACAAATTCTCTGAGTATGAAATTTGTTATGGAAATGCTTTCCACTTACCAAATTGCAGCACTGGTTATAACATCAAGTCAAGTGCTTTTCGGATTGCAGGAGTAACTGGAAACGTTTATTTGACAGACTTTCCAACTAATAGTAAAAAAGGAAGACTTTCAATTTTCAAAATTGAAAATGGTTCTCCAGTAATTATAAAAAATAATGCTGGATCAATTGATTATGAGAAAGGAGAGATGAAATTAAGTATATTAAATATAACAGGAACACAAAAGATCAAAAATGGATTTAATAGTATTGAAATTTCAGTGACTCCAAAATCTAATGATGTAATTGGATTACAAGACTTATATTTGCAACTAGATATTAGTAACAGTGACTTAAATATTTTAGAAGATAACATTTCTTCTGGTAATGATATTTCTGGTACAAATTATCAGGCAACTTCAAGCTATTCAAACGGTTCCTTAATTAGAAAATAAGATAAAATGTTAGAGAAAAGAGTTAAGATTTCTTCCATTCTGAATAATCAGCTGCCGGAGTTTGTTAGATCAGAATTTCCATTACTATCAGAATTTTTAGATCAGTATTATAAGTCTTTAGAGTCTAGGGGAAATCCTTATGATTTGATGAATAACATCGACCAATATGTTAAGGTCGATAATGTTTCAAATTTGATTAACTCTACTACATTAACTGCTAACGTTGATTTTTTTGATACTGTCATTAATGTAGAATCAACTGCAGGATTTGTAGATAATTATGGTTTGATACAGATTAATGATGAGATTATTTCTTATGAGAGTAAAACTGAAACAACTTTTGAAAATTGTTATAGAGGATTTTCTGGAGTAACCTCATACAATACTAACACGTCAACTGATGAGCTGACATTTTCTCAATCTGAATCTGCAGAGCATTCTTCAGATTCTATTGTAAATAATTTAAATACTATTTTATTATCAGAGTTCTTTAAAAAGGTAAAAACTCAAATTACACCTGGATTTGAAAACAGATCTTTTTCTGAGGACTTAAATGAAAGTCTGTTTGTAAAGCAATCAAATAATTTTTATTCATCTAAAGGAACTAAGGAATCATTTAAAATTTTATTTGGTGCTCTTTATGGGAAACCTGTCGAGATAATTTTACCAAAGGAATATCTTCTAGAACCTTCTGCATCTTCTTATAGAATCACTAAAGATCTTGTTGTTGAAAAAATTGAAGGGAATCCTTTAGATTTAGAAAATAGAACTCTTTTTAATTTAGATGGGTCTAGTGGGACAGTCACATCAGTAGAAGAAATAGAAATTTCTAATCTTTTCAGGGATAGTGTATTTCTGGATGATACATCAGAATTATCTTCAGAAGCACTAACGAAAATTTATTATTTGATTAGTATAGATTTTGACTACGATAAAGATATTGAAACCAGAGGAACAACTACTGGAAATTTTTCTATTAATCCAAAAACAAGATTAGTTACTAGAGCATTTTCTGGTGACACTCATTTAGATGTTGATTCGACGTTGGGATTTCCGAATAGTGGACAACTCATAATCAATCAACCAAACGGTTCTATTGTAAATATTACTTACCAATCAAAAAGCATAAATCAATTTTTTGAGTGTGAAGGAATCGATCAAACAATAAATCCAAGAGAGGAAGTAAAAGATACTTCATATTCATTTGCTATTGATGGTGATGATGAAATAAGAGTTAGAATTACTGGTGTAATTTCAGAATTTGAATACGACGACAATAATAAAAATTTAAGACCTGGAGATATAATTAAGTCATCAACTTTAGGGAAAAGTGATTTAGATTCTCTCAAATTTGATAGTTGGATATATAATGTCTCATCTAGATATGAGATTGAAAGTATTATTGCTTTGGGGGATACTTCAGATAATACTTATCGTATTAAAACTTATGATGTTAATGATTTTAACATCGGAGATAAGTTTGAACTGACAAACACAAATGCCACTGGTGTCGTTCAATCGATCAATAACGAAAACACTTTAGTTATTAGAGGGCAGGGTGAACTACCAAAAGATTCTACAGGAAACTTTATTTTTACTTCTATTCGTAAATTAATTTCCAAACCAGAAATTGTAAATTATCCAGAATTGTCTATTTACAATTCTAATGTTTCAAATACTTACTATGATAGAAATGATGAAAGTGTGTATGTGACATCACCATCACTACCAAATTATAATAATACTAAAATTAGAATTACTGATTTAAGTGCTCTAGTTTCTTCATTTAATAAACATGAAATAAATCTGAGTGTATCTGCTTCGCACTCATTCTTGACTGGGGATCTTGTAATCTTAAAATCCTCCAACTTTCAAGAAATTGGATACGTAAAGAGAATTAATGAAAAAACAATAAAAATTGCAAGAAATAAAGAATCGATTATTTCTAATACTTATTTGGATTTTTCGGATTATTCCTCTGTTGGAGTAAAAGTTGAGTTTTTTAAATTTAATGAATTAAATCCGGAAACTAATTTATTTGAATCAAAACTATTACAACCACAAAAATTAATAAGAAAATTACAATCTCCAATAAACACTAAGGAAAAAAATAATACTATAACTGGTCCAATTGGTCTTTTTATTAATGGTGTAGAAATTCAGAATTATAAGTCTGAGGATAATCTTTATTATGGAGAAATAAAATCTATTGAAGTAACTTCTGGTGGAATTGGTTATGATGTAATTAACCCTCCAGAAGTTTTTATAGATTCATCTTCGGGATCTGGAGCAGTTGCTACTGCTTCAGTATCAGGATCATTAGAAAGAATTGATGTCATTAATTCTGGATTTAATTATTCTAAAACTCCACAAGTTGTTATCAATGGTGGTAATGGATTTGGAGCTATTGCAGAAGCAAATTTAATACAGTATGAGTATTCAAAATCATTAATTGTAAATACTCAATCTATCAGTGGAAATCAGATTACATTTGAAGACGCACATAATTTTTCTGATCTTGAAGAAGTAATTTATGATCCAGGAAATAATGCTACTATTTCAGGATTGTCTACAAATTCAACTTATTACGTTAAAGTTGTAGGTATTACCACAATAAAATTATACTCAACAGAAACAAATTTTTCTGATGATAATTTTATTTCTGTTGCATCTTCTGGTGATTTAGGTAGTCAATCTTTTAGATCAAAATTAAAAAAAAGAAAAGTATCATCTATTAATGTTATTGATGGTGGATCTGGGTATACAAACAAGGAATTAATCGCCTTTACATCAAAATCTCAGATCAACATAGTTTCGGATACTATTTCAATAAAAAATCATGGATTTAAGTATAGAGAAAAAATTGTCTATACTGCAAATGGATCTGCTATTGGTGGACTTTCAACTAATACAACATATTTTGTAAATCCTATTGATAGTGATACATTTAGACTTTATGATATTTCATTGAGTGGAAATGAAGATTTTCTTTTAGAAACAGATCAGTATATTGATTTAACTTCGACTGGCGGAGAAGAGCATGTTTTCAATTACCCACCAATAATAGTTGATATTATTGGAGATTTACAGATTCCAACATTGAATCAATCTTCGGTAGATTTTGAATGTCAGATACAACCAGTTGTTAGAGGTGAAATAAAATCAATATTTGTAAAAAATAGTGGAATTCAATATGGAAATCAGGAAATCATTAATTACCAAGAACAACCAAACATAACGTTTAAGTCTGGCGAAAATGGGGACATTGGTTTAACTATTGAAGATGGAAGAATAACTTCAGCATTCGTTCTAAATCCTGGTGTTGAATACAATTCCCCTCCTACTTTAGTTGTAAATGGTGATGGAAGAGGTGCAGTTTTAGTTCCAATAATACAATCTGGAAGCATTATTGATGTAGTAATATCCTCTAGTGGAACAGGTTATACTAACAGTAGCACTTCTGTAGATGTTTTATCTGCTGGAGAGGAAGCAAAACTTTTCACAAATATTCAATCTTGGAATATTTTAACTCCTAAAAGGTATCCTTCTATTTTAAGTATCTTTAATACAGAAAAAAATGGCGACGATGGTTATTTAATTTCTGGACCTAGAGGTGGTCTTCAGTATACTCATTTTTATGCTAGTAGACCGTTAAGATCACAATTATTAAGTACTTACTTTGGCAATGGAGTTAAATCCTTTATCTCAGACATTTTATCTGATAATCTACAAGAAGGAAACATTTTAGCACACTCTGGAATAATTGGTTGGGCATATGACGGAAATCCAATTTATGGACCATATGCATATACAAATACTGATGGAACTGGTGGAATCAAACTAATTTCCTCAGGATACTCATTAAAAGTTAGTAGTAGTGAAAATAGACCATCTGCAAGTGAATTTGGTCTTTCATTTAATGGAGGGTTTTTCTTAGAAGATTACGAATTTGATAATTCTGGAGATCTTGATGAGCATAATGGAAGATTTTGTGTTACTCCAGAGTTTCCAAATGGAGTATATGCTTACTTCTCAACTTTTGAATCTGAATTAAATGAAGATGGAAATAGAGTACCAGCATTTCCATATTTGATCGGTAATACTTACAAGTCATCACAGATAGAATTTAATTTTGACTTTGCATCAAATCAAGACCAACTTGACATAAGCACTCAAAATTGGTTAAGAAATACAAAACCTTACAATGAAAACAAAGATAGAAGTACTTATGATTATTTCTTAAATTCTTCAGATTTAAATATTGATACTGAAGTAAAATCAGTAATCTCAGGAAAAATTGATAATTTAGTGTTAAAAATTGCCGGAGATGGATATAAAGTTGGTGATAATGTTATTTTGACGGATAGAAAAAAGAAAATTGGAGAAGTATCTAAAATTTCGGGTAAATCTATTGAGAGTATAGGAATTTCATCTATAATCTCAATTCAAGATGCTGAATTATATAAAGAAAATTCGAGTTTTTATGTTGGTTATTCAACTCTGCCTCATAATATAGTAAATGACACTAATGTTAATGTATTTTCTCCCTCAGAATCACCCCAATACTTAAGAGTAAATGTAAATAACAACTCATTTAGGTTATCATCTGGCATTTCATCAATTACAGATACTGGAATCTCTACTTATGTCAGTGTTTCTGGTAACTTATCGGGAGTTAAAGAAAATGACATTTATAGAATTGAAAATGAAGACATAAAAATTCTTTCTGTAGACTTCTTGTCTTCTAGATTTAGAATTTTGAGAGCACAAAATGGAACTAGTGGATTAAGCACTTACTCTTCTGGTTCTATTCTTAAAGAAGATCCTAGAAAATTTACACTGAATTATAAAACTTCAAACACATACAATTCAGAAGTAAATAAAGAAATTTATTTTAATCCTATAGAGTCAGTAGGAATTGGGACATCATTTGGTGTTGGAATAACATCTACACTTTATTTTTCAAATCCAGGTGTAGGTAATACTTCAATTTCAATTCCAACCAGAGCAATTTATCTTCCAAAACACGAATTAAAAAATGGCGATTTACTTTCATATTCTTCAAACATTGGAGATTCTATAGAGGTATCAGAAACTAGTTCTGGAGTGTCTACATCACTCAGTTCTTTTGATTCTCTTTATGCTACTAAATTTACTAATGATACTATTGGTTTATCTACACTCCCTGTTGGATTAAACTCATTAGGTAATTATGCCGGGATAGGTACTATTCCAGCAAATTTATTATTCTTTACTGGAATAGGAACTAATACATATCATAGTTTAAAAACTGCAAAAGATAATGTACTCACTACTGAGTTATTAAAAAATGTAGTTAATGTTTCTCTTGCAGAATCTCATGGTCTTTCTTTATTATCTACTGTTGATGTAGAAGTTTTACCTACAAATACTAAAACTGTAGTAGTAAAATATAATGATACCAATAGAAGATTTGTAGTAGATCCACTAAATGTATCCTCAGTAGATTTAGTGGATAATACTGTAACCATTAATAATCATCAATTGATTTTTGGGGAAAAAGTTTTATTTGAAAAGACTAGTGGATTTGATGGGTTAGTAAATGAAAACCTTTATTATGTGACGCCAGTTGATTCAAATTCATTTAAACTTTCTACTAATCTTTATAACTTAAATAATAAGATTTATGTAGATTTAACGTCTACTGGAACTGAAGGAGTAGTTTCAAAAGTTAATCCCGAAATACAATTAATAGAGTATCAAAAACTAAAGTTTGATCTCTCTGATAGCAGCCTTTCTTATTCTACGGGAGGTTCTTCATTAAAATCTGCATTTGAATTAGAACTTTTCTCTGATGAGAATTTCTTAGATAAAATTTATCCTGCAAATAATACGCAATATAAATTAACGACCAGTGGAGAAGTTGGTGTGGATTCTGATGCTAATCTATCAATAGAAATAAACTCAAATACAAAGAAAAAATTATTTTATAAGTTAAGTCCAATTTTAACTGGAACTAATCCTACCAAAAAAGAATTAATAGTCGATAAAAATCAAATTAACTTCTCTGCAATCAATTTAATTTCAAGTAAATTTAATGGACTTCATGAAGTTACTAATGTTGGAGTAAATACTTTTTCATATGAACTTCAAAATTACCCAGAGAAAGAATCTTATACATCTTCTGAAGCAACATTTAAATATTCTACAACCAATACTAGTTTAACTGGACCGATTTCTGAATTAGTCTTGAAAAATAAAACTATTGAGTTTTCTTCAATTCCGGAACTTTATATAGAAAGTGATTCTGGAAAAGATGGATATGTTTATGCGTCTTCTAATACAATTGGAAAAATAAAAGACTATTACTTCGATTCTATAGGATTTAATTATTCTATCGATCCCACTATTGTTCCTTCTGCAAAAATACCAACAATTTTAGAAGTAAATGCATTATCAGTTTTTGATAGAATTGAAATCTTGACAGCAGGATTTTCTTATATAACAGACACAGATTTAGTTGTGATTGATGGACTGACCAATAAAGTTGTAAATGATGTCAAATTAGAATATATACCCAGTGAAGGAAAAGTAAACATTTTAAAGAATACTTCAGGTATTAATCAAATTCAACCTAAAATAATACCAATTTCAAATTCAAATGGATTAAAAATTACAAATGTAACTTATGATCCTGTACTAAAAAATGTAACCGTTACTTTAGAAACCCAGTTTAGTTCTGTTGAAGATTTCCCATTTACAGTTGGAACAAAAGTATTTGTTGAAGGAGTTGCAATTGATGAACCAGAAATAGGAGTAACTACAAGATCATATAATTCCTCCGATTTTGAATATAAGTTTTTTGAAATTACATCAACCGATCCAAATATAGGTGGAATTAATGCAAACTTTACTTATAGTGTATCTGATCTTATAGGATCGGATGAGATTTTAGGTATCTTTAATTCGGATTTATCTAATCCTCAAGTAATACCAGAATCATACTTCCCAACTTTCAATTCTATACTTAAGCAAAACAACTTTGTTATTAGTGAAAGAATTATTTCAGACAATTCTACAGGGGTCGTTCAGAATTGGAATCCACAGCCAGGAATTCTTATAGTTGCTTCTTCCGACACATTTAAAATTGGCAGTACTTTGATAGGAGAAACTAGTGGAAATAAATCAATTATCCAAGATTCAATAGTATCAAATGGGTATTATAAAATTTCAAATTCTTCTGATAGAAGAAAAGGTTGGAAGTTTGAAAAGGGATTTTTAAATGACACATTCCAGAGAATACATGATAATCATTATTATCAGTATTTTTCATATGTTGTAAAATCAGAAGTTCCTTTTGAAACCTGGAATGATCCAGTTTCTTCATTAAATCATACTTCTGGATTTAAAAAGTTTTCTACTCTTGAAATTCCATCATCTCCAGATATAAGTAGTGGAATTTCTACCAACCAAAATTTAGGATTTATAGGAGCAATTCAGAATTTAGATTCTGTAATTGATTTAGATTGTGTATTTAATTTCGATCTAGCTAGGGAAAATTTATTTACAATTGGAGATTTAACTACCTCAAATCAAATTATTTTCAATAGCAGATTAGTTCAAGATTATAGAGAATCATCTGGAAATAGAGTTCTTGACATTGACAATATTTCAGAATTTTTCAATAGTAGTCCTAGATTTGAACATTTTACTGTAGTTAACAGAAAACATTATTCTGATGTTCGATATGTAAAGTATCTTGTGACTTCTACAGATAAATTATTCTCTAGTGAATCTATGTTTAATATAGTCTCACTAATTCATGATAATTCATTTACCTACATCAATCAGTATGCAAAATTATTTTCCCAAGACGATTTGGGATATTTTGATGCAAGAATTATTTCGGATAACATAGAATTACTTTACTATCCAGATAAATTTAGCATTAATGACTACCATTTAAATGTATGTAGTTTTAATTTGGATGAGACTATTTCTGGAATTGGTACTTTATCTTTAGGTGATGTAGTATCTTTAAATACTCATTCAACGACTTTACCACAAGGAACATCAGGTATTTCTACGATTGTTTCTATTGGAAGCACTTATAGAGCACTCAAACTTCACACTTTAATTTCTGATACGGATAATAATGAATATGAATCTGTAGAAATAAATGTCATTCATGATGACACTGATGTATACATTACTGATTATGCAAGTTTAGAATCTAATTTCTCATCATCGTATGGAACAGGAATAGGAACATTTGATGCTTCTATTTCTGGTTCAAATCTAATAGTTTCATTTACACCAAATGTATCTACTGCTTCTACATATACCATAAATTCATTAACTATTGGAATTGCAAATACCTCTGCAACTGGAGTAGCAACAGAAACAATGTTGCAAAATTACATTGAATCCGAATTCATAGCAATTTCTTCTTCACCATCTCCATCTACAGTAGCAATTTCTTCTTTTGCTGGGAGTGATTATAATTCAGCATACTATGCAGTTTCTATCGAGGACTTGACAAATAGTGAATATCAATTCAGTGAAGTTGTATCTTTGTTTAATCCAGATGCAAATACTTCCAATCAAATAGAATATGGTATTGTAAATACTGGTTCTAATTTAGGTATTTTATCTACCGGAACTATTGGTTCTGGTGTATCCGAAAAAGTTGTATTATTTTTTACTCCGGATGCAAACATTGATTATGAAGTAAGATTATTTAAATTTGTTTTTGGGAGTAGTACTCAGTATGATTTTATTGGAATAGAAACAAATAAATCTGAAATTAAACAAGATTATGGATTATATACTGGAACTCTTAATGATGTCAAAAAATCTTTTAATCTTACCCATAACGATAATCCAATCTTCAAAAAAACATTTGATGGAACAAGCACAGATTATATAGATCTTGATGAAGATACTTTCCTAGTCCCTAATCATTTCTTTAGTACTGGTGAAGAAGTTGTATATAATCAGGGGGGAGCTACTGGATCTCCTATTGGAATATCAACAACAACTATTTCCGGAATAGGTTCTACTGACATTCTTCCATCATCAGTCTATGTCGTTAAGATTAATGATTTAAAAATTAGAGTATCTGGATCTGCTACTGATGCCTTAGCAGTACCTCCTGTTTATCTGGACATTGCAAATGTTGGGGTTGGGGCAAATCATCAGTTTAATTCTAAAAAGCAAAATACAAAAGCACTTATTTCCATTGACAATGTAATTCAATCTCCAGTAGTTGCTACTGCAAAAACTACATCACTTACGACAGACGTAACTACACTCAGTAACATTGTTTCTGTTGATGATGCCTTACAATTATCTGGTGGAGATTTACTTAAGATTAATGGTGAGATTATTAAAATAAACGTCGTTAATTATAATAATATCCAAAATAATGTTTTAGTGACTAGATCTCAATTAGGAACTGAAATTGAAAACCATTTATCTGGGTCTATTGTTAGAAAAGTAAAAGCAAATTATAATATTGTAGACAATACAATTTATTTTGCAGATGCACCTAAAGGAGAAGTCCCTAATGAAAATCCATCTGACCCAGAAGAAGTCGATTTTAATAGCATAAAAACATCTTCTACATTCAGTGGAAGAATTTTCTTGAAATCAGGAGTAGAAGGAACTGGAATAACTCCTTATAGTAATAATTACATCTTTGATTCTGTTTCTGATCAATTTAACGGAATTGATGACACATTCACTATTCAATCTGATGGTCAAGATATTACAGGAATTTCCACTAATAATGGAATTACTTTAATTAGAAGTGTTCTTCAGCAACCTGCGAGAAACAGTACTATTCCAATTCAAGGTTCTTATGATCTCGTAGAGTCTCCAGGAATAACCTCTATAACCTTCACAGGAGACCCTATACAAGCAGTTTATGACACCAATACATCAAGTGTACCTAGAGGAGGTATTATCGTCTCTGTGGGTTCTTCTGCTGGGTTTGGTTATCAACCATTAGTTTCTGCTGGTGGCACTGCTATCATCTCTGGTCTTGGAACAGTTTCCTCTGTTAGTATTGGAAACAGTGGGTCTGGTTACAGAGTAGGAATTCAGACAGTTAATGTGGGTGTTGCCACTGAAATTTCCGAATCTCCTACTATTCAATTTATTGGGACTGCTGTTGTTAATAATGGTAATGTTATTTCCGTAGACATTACTGAAACTGTAGGTGGATTTATATCATCTATGCCTCCAACGATAGTATTTGATACTCCATTACCTTATTCAAATTTACCGTTAACTTATAGTTCTTCTACTCCACAATCTGGTGTTGGAACTCAAGCAACTGTAAACATTCAAGTAAGTTTGGATAGTAGTGTTCTTAACTTTGAAATACAAAATTATGGGTATTCATACAAAAAAGATGACATTCTCACTGTCCCTATTAATGGGTTAGAAGGAATTCCGACAGATTCTTCATTATCATTCCAAGAATTCCAAATCTCCATCGAAGAAACATATGAAGATGAAATTTCTTCTTGGCATTTTGGTAAGATAATTTCTATTGACCCGATTAATGATTTAATAAATGGTACTAGGAGATTTTTCCCTCTTAAAATTGATGGAAAACAAGCTTCATTCGAAGCAAAACCAGGATCTAATCTCAATCTTGCAAACAACTTAATTATCACCATTAATGATGTCCTCCAAGTTCCGGGAGAATCTTATGTGTTTAATGGCGGAAGTGTGATTGAATTCATAGAAGCCCCTCAATCTTTTGATGACTTGTCATCAAAACTTACTAATGTATCAACTTCGAAAATTTTATTCTACGAAGGAACAAACGAAATTGACGTTCGGGATGTTGATATTTTAGGAAATGTAAAGGTTGGTGATAGTCTTAGATTAGATTCAGATGATCAAAATCTGAAGGAAAAATCTAGAATTATTAATGAAATTATTTCATCAGATGCAGTTAGAACTAATGTTTATTCTGGTAGAGGAATTTCGGATAATGAAAATCTTTTTAGAAATGCAATATGGTGTAAGCAAAGAAATGATTTGTTCTTATCTTCAGCATCTTTTGTTGGATCAGCAAGTTCTTCTAGAGGATTTGTGGTTTCAAAGGCAAGAGAATCATTATCGCCATCCATAAATCCAACTGCGTATTTGATAAAAGATCTTTCTATTAGTGATAATGAACTATTTGTTGATAACTTAAAGACTTTCTTCGATAGTTTTGATGAACTTGGTGCAATTGACAATACATTTAAAACTATAAAAATCTTTAATCAAGATAATTTAGTTTCATGTGCTGCTACTGCCGTAGTATCATCGACAGGAACTATAACTTCCATAGAAATTAATGAGAGTGGTGTTGGTTATAGCACAACACCTTCGGTTATTATTTCTTCCCCAGTTGGACTTGGAACGACTGCTACTGGAACTGCTACATTGTCTGGTTCTTCAGTTTCTATAATAAATCTTACAAATTCTGGTTCTGGTTATACTTCATCTACACCACCATCAGTTCTTGTTGAATTTCCAGAAAGAACTTTTGAAACTATCACAAAAGTAGAATATGAAGGTGATTTTGGAATCGTTACTGGAATTGGAACTACTTCTATTGTTGGAGTCGCTTCTACTGGAATTGTTTTTGACCTGTTTATTCCAGAAAATTCATTTATAAGAGATTCTGAGATAACAGGTTCAGCATCTACTTCTATAAGTGGAATCCAAACAGGATACTATTTTACTATTAGAGATAGTAATGTTGGATATGGATTAACCTCACTTGACGAAAGTAATAATGTGATTGGAATTGGATCTACTTTTATAGATAATGTTTATAGAGTTTCTCAAGTTTCTATTGCACAAACTACAGTTTCTGGTGTAGGAACTACCTCAATTGCACAAGTAGTTGTAAGTGTTTCGGATTATAATGGATTAGTAAGTTTAGGTCAAACTTATTATTATGGCGATTACAGTTGGGGTAGAATTAGTAATTTGACTAGATCTAATGAAAAACAATTTGATGTATATCAAAATGGAATTTCTGGAATTGAGACTTCTGCAATTATCCAGAGATCTAAACCATTAAAGAATGATCTTTATTCTTCATAAATAAATAAATAAAAAAACTATAAAAATGTCGGCAATTATAACTGATCAGTTAAGAATATTGAACGCTAGTAATTTTGTATCTAAAGTTACTAACTCGGATGATAATTCTTACTATGCGTTTATTGGATTGCCAAATGCTACTGAATATGCTTCAGATTGGGATGTTGTTCCACCAGCACCTAAAGACTCTTTTGATCAAGAAAATGATTATTGGGATACTATGATAGGGTTGTCAAAAATCCTACCTCAAGATGCATCTCAAGTTGTAAAAAAGAATGAATGGGAATCTGGATCCATTTATGATATGTATCGCCATGATATAACATCATCAAATATTTCTCCTCAGTCTGGAGCAACAAGTCTCTACTCTTCAAATTATTATGTAATTAATGAAGATTTGAATGTTTATATCTGCTTAGATAATGGAGCATCCCCAGAGAATGATTTCAAAGGAAATCAATCTTTAGATGAACCTACATTTATTGCATTAGAACCAAGAAAAGCAGGTAACAGTGGAGATGGTTATGTTTGGAAATATCTCTATACTATTAAACCAAGAGATTTAATAAAATTTGAATCTGTATTCTACATGCCCACACCAAAAAATTGGGCAACAAATACAGACACTCAAGCAGTTAAAAACCATGCTTCTTCTAGTGGACAATTAAAAATTGCAAAAATTAGAAATAGAGGAGTAGGTGTAACATTTACTTCAGGTAATACGATCACAGATGTTCCAATTAAAGGAGATGGATCTGGTGCTTTTGCTACGGTAATTTTAAATAGCGACCAGAAAGTTGAAAGTGTTGTTATTTCTAAAGGGGGTTCTGGTTATACTTTCGGGACACTTGATTTGGTATCCAGAGGAGTAAGTATTCAAGATACTGCTCCAGTATTTGATGTAATTATCCCACCAAAAGGTGGTCATGGATTTGATATTTATAATGAACTTGGAGCATCAAATGTTCTTCTTTATACCAGAATTGAAAACACCACAGAAAATCCTGATTTTATTACAGGAAATCAAATCTCAAGATTTGGTATAGTCGAAAATGCATTAAAATATGCATCTTCAGAAATTCTAGAAGATTCGACAGTAAGTTCGTTGTATGCATTAAAATTAAAATCATTAAACACCCAATCTACAAATTTTTATAAAGAAGTAACAATTAACGCAGATTCTTTCTTTACTCAAACATTAGATACTAATGTAACTGCTGTTGGTAGAGTAATTTCGTATGATAAGAATACGGGAGTATTAAAGTATTGGCAAGATAGAAGACTTGTAGGATTTAATACTGATGGAAGTAGAAATTCTTCTCCGTCTTATGGATTTAATTTAGAAAGATTTACTGATGCTCCAACTTCAAATGGAAGTGTTGAAATAAACTTTGAAAATAGTGTAGATTTACAGATCAATGTTGATTTTGATGGTTCAACTGAGACAATAAATAATAATACATATCAATTAGGACAATCCTTTATTAAAGGAGTTTCCAATCCAGAAGTTGAGAAGTATTCTGGAAACATAATTTATGTTGATAACAGACCTTCTATAACTAGGTCATCAAATCAAAAAGAAGATATTAAAGTAATTTTGCAATTCTAAGGAAGCATGTCACAGGAAACCAATCTCAACGTCTCACCTTACTTTGACGATTATGATCCTCAAAAAGATTATTACAAGGTATTATTTAAGCCAGGATATCCGGTTCAGGCTAGAGAATTAAATACTCTACAATCAATTGCACAAAATCAAACTGAACAGTTTGGTAAGCATTTATTTAAAGAAGGGTCTGTAGTTATACCTGGGCAGTTAAAATATGAAAATCCATTGTATGCTGTTCAGATTGAATCAGAATACAATGGTATTCCTGTGTCTGTTTACTTTAATGATCTTAAAGGAGTAAAGATAAAAGGTCTAACCAGTGGTGTTAGTGCAGAAGTAGTAATTCTCTTAACTGATACAGATTCAGAAAAAGGAAATTATACATTATATGTAAAATATCTTGGTAGTGGTGGTGATAATTTTGACACCAAAACTTTCTCAAGTTCAGAAACTTTAATCTTAGAATCTGACGTTTCTCTTGGGAATAATACTTTTATTCAGACGGGTGAAGGTTTTGCTAACACTATTTCAGAAAATGCTATATCTGAAGGTAGTGCTGTAACTGTATCTGAAGGTGTCTACTTTGTAAGAGGAGTTTTTGCTAGAGTAGAAACACAAACAATTTTACTAGACCAGTATGGAATTAATCCATCATATAAGGTTGGATTTGATGTATTAGAAACTATTGTAAATTCTGATGAAGATGATACTCTATTCGACAATTCCAAAGGATTTTCCAATTTTGCTGCTCCTGGTGCAGATAGATTTAAGATAGAACTTAAGTTTTCAAAAAGAGAAATTGATGACTTAAATACAGATTCTTTTGTAGAAATTCTTAGAATTAATGGAGGAACTCCACAATTTTTTGATGAAAATCCACAGTATAATTTAATCAGAGAAGAATTAGCAAGAAGAACTTTTGATGAATCTGGAGATTATTTCGTAAAACCATTTACTGTTAATGTTAGAGACAGTCTTAACGATAGAGTATTAAATAGAGGAATTTATTTCGAAGAACAGACTACCGTAGAAGGAAATAATCCATCTGAAGACTCAATGGTTTATCAGATTGGTCCAGGAAAGGCATATGTCAAAGGGTATGATGTAGAAACGATTTCTCCTACATTAATAGATGTAAAGAAAACAAGAACTACAGAAAAATCTCCCCAAATTAACTTACCATATAATTCGGGAACGTTAGCAATTTTAAATAATGGAACTGGCGCTCCATCAATAGGACTTGGGACTGATGCTGTTGTTTATCTTCAGAGTGAGCGTAAGGGTTTAGACCCTGACGTACAATCTGGCACTACTATTGGTGTTGCAAGAGTTTATGATTTTGTTCCAGAAAGTGATTATGTAGATCAAACAAGTAGATTAGAGTTACGTCTTTTTGATATAAGAACATACACTACTATCGGATTAACCACTTCAATTTCTGAAGGATTATCATTACCCGCATTTATTAGAGGCAAAAATAGTAACGCTACTGGATATCTCAAAACTGCTTTGGGATCTTTAGATACAGAGATGACTTTATATGAAACTACAGGCAATTTCCTAGAAAATGAACAGATAGTTATTAATGGAATTGATAATGGTAGATTAATAAACTCTGTAACTGATTATTCTGTTTCTGATATTAAGTCTGTTTATGGAACAAATTCTGTAGGATTATCTACATTTAATGCAGATTTAGTTCTTTCGAGAAGATCATATACTGCAAATCCAGGAACAACTTTTAAAGTAGATAATGGTGTTGTCTCTGTTGGATTAGATACTAAATTTACCAATGTAGTAAACGTAGGTGATATTGTTTCTTATGCAAGTACTGAATTTACTGGTGATCCTATCTACAATAGAGTAACTGCTGTAGGTGCTTCAGGAACAAACTTTACAATTTCTTCAATTACTGACGTAACTGGAGTTTGTAATGGTACTCTTCCTACTGGATCTTTTGAAGTAACTAATATTCTTAAGTATCAACCAAGTTTAAATTCTAGAAATAACTCATTTTTAACAAAACTAAATCATGAAAATGTCTCTCAAATTAGTTTAAATGAGACTGAAATTATTCAAAGAAGAACTTTTAATGTTGCAAGTTTTACTGGTTCTTCTTTTAGTATTGATATAGATGCAGATGATACTGATTTATTTTTTGAATCTTTTGATGAAGATAGATATTTGATCTCTTATGAGGATGGCACTACAGAATTAATGAGACAAGATAAGTTTTTATTGTCACTTGATGGTAAAACTGTAACTTTTAATGGTTTATCAAAATCAAGTGGAAGTAATACTGAAGTTATCACTACAGTCAAGAATATAAAACCAAACTCAAAGAATAAAAAATTAAATAAAGTTGGCAAGATAACTATAGAAAATTCTTCATTAGTTTCTTCTGGCATTGGAACAACTACTTTAAACGATGGACTATCTTACAGTAATGTGTATGGAACTAGAGTACAAGATAACGAAATTAGTTTAAATGTTCCTGATGTTGTTAGGGTTTTGGCAGTTTATGAGTCTGATAATACTTTTAATCCAACTCTTTCGCAATTACAACTAACTGGTTCTTCTGGAAATTCTAATTATATTGTTGGTGAACGTATAGAAGGAAAATTATCAGGTGCTATTGCAATAGTAACTTCTAAAGTTAGTGTAGATAAGTTAGAATACACTTATTTGAATACTAGTCAGTTTTCTTTGGGAGAGATTGTTTCCGGGAAAGATTCTGAAGAAGAATCAATAGTATCTGCAAAAATACTTTCAAGTAAAAATATTACTCAAAACTTTGATTTTGATGATGGGCAGAGAGATACATTTTATGATTTCTCCAGAATTATCAGAAGGCAAGGTGTAGAATCTCCCAAAAAGAAATTAACAGTTATATTCCAAAACTATACTATTGACTCTTCAGATACTGGAGAATTTATTACAGCAAATAGTTATTCTCAAGAGAACTTTAAGCATGATGTTGGTTTTTATCAAGGTTCGAGATTAACTGATTTTGTTGATATTAGACCAAGAGTTGCTCCATATACATTAACAAATAAATCTCCATTTGAATTTGATTCAAGAAATTTTGCGTCTGATGGACAGTATTCTGATTACATTTTGGTGCCAAATGAAAATATTCTTTTAGACTATGAGTTTTATGTTGGTAGAATTGATACTATCTTCTTAAATCCTGATGGACAGTTCCAGATTCTTTCTGGTGAACCATCAGCAAATCCACAACCAGCAGAATCTATATCTACTGGATTAAGTATTGCCACAGTGTTCATTCCTCCATATGTATTCAATACAAAGAATATAAATGTCTTTATGTCTGTGCATAAAAGATATAGAATGCAAGACATCTCATTATTGGAAGATAGGATCCATAGAGTAGAAAGATTTACTACTCTTTCTATGCTTGAATCCAAAACTGAAAACTTTATGATTAAAGATGCAGAAACTGGATTAGATAGATTCAAGTGTGGATTCTTTGTGGATAATTTCAGTAATCATCAGTATCATAATTTATTAAATCCTAATTTTAAAGCAGCAATTGATACATCATCAAATACATTAAGACCAAAACATTATACAACTTCATTGGATCTTCAATTAGGTTCAGAAGTCATTGAGGGATTTACCAGTACATTTACACCAAATGCAGATTCTAGTTTTGTCTCTGATTTGGGATCTGTAAATGTTAGAAAGACGGGTGATCTGGTTACTCTAAACTATGATTCTGTTCTTTACTTTGAGCAACCATACGGAACTAAGACTGAAAGTGTTACTCCATTCTTAGTTAGATACTGGCAAGGAACTATTCAACTTAATCCTTCAATTGATGTTTGGTTTGATGAAGTTGCCAGAGAAACAAATGCTACTCAAGAAGTCGTCAATCGTGTTGAAAGAGAAGATGAAAATATCACAGTTATCAATAATGTAACTGTAGATAATGAAGTTTTTGTTGGTGGTGCAGGTCAAGTTCTACCAAATCCACAAACAGGAGTTGCACCTTTTGATTGGATTCAAAATGCAAAGGATTTACTTATTGGCGTGTCTAGATTAGGTGGTAATAATGTTGCATTTGATAACAATAGAAACTCATCTAATATTAGGACTTCAGGCACGGGCGAGAGGCGAAATGTTATTGGTAGTGATATTATTCATTTGAATGTATGGAAAAGAAGGGTTGATCAACAATCTAGGAACTTAATTAATCAACTTCTCCCTCCAGATGCAGCTACTCAATTCTTAACTGCTATTGATGCCAACAATGGGAACGCCAGAGCGGTTATAAACTTTATCCCTCAAACTGGTTCTGCTACTGTCACAGAAACTAACACTACAACTACAGAATCGACTAGTGATGTATCAACGATTATAATTCCAGAAGAAATTATAACAGATACAAATACAGAAACATCAACTGAAAACTTTACAGAAGAAATTAGATTCCTTAGAAGTAGAAACATTGAATTTGATGCAACAGGATTAAGACCAAGAACCAGATTCTATCCTTTCTTTGAGGGTATAGACGTAAGCAATTATGTTATTCCAAAATTATTAGAAGTTGAAATGATTTCTGGTAGTTTCGTTGTAGGAGAAACTGTAATTAGTGATCCCGTAAGAAGTGTTTCTAAAGAAATTTCATTCCGACTATGTACCCCAAATCATAAATCAGGTCCTTTTGATGGAACTGGAGATGGAACTCTCTTTAAATTAAATCCTTATACCTTACAATCTTTTGAAAGTACATATACGGCATCATCTACACTCCTCAATGTAGATACCAAATCATTAGAATTACAGCAAGAATCGGAATATTATGGTTGGATTGAAGAAAACATGAGGTTGATTGGTAAGGATTCTGGTGCTGTGGCAGAAATTAAATCCACTAGATTAGTCTCTGATAATAGTGGAAGACTTATAGGTTCATTATTTGTTGTAAATCCAAATGTCCCAGAAAATCCAAGATGGATTAATGGAGAAAATACTTTTACACTAATTGATACTCCTTCTCTAAATGAGTTAACTCAAGTATTTAATAAATTTACACCAAATCAGAGAATTAATGAAAGTGGTGGTGAGGCAGAATTTACGTCTGCAGGAACTCTTAGTATAACTCAAACAAACATTCTCTCGACCAGAAATGTAACAGTTCTCAGTTCATTTAATAGAAATACAAATAATATTACAAACACCACAACAAATACTACTACAACAACTATATCTGGTGGTAATGGTAGTGAGAGCAGTACTGATCAATTCACTGTTTGGGAAAACCACGATCCATTAGCGCAATCTTTCTATGTTAGAGATAACACTGGAATTTTCTTAACTGATGTTGAGGTGTTCTTTGAAACTAAAGATGAGGAACTTCCTGTAACACTTCAAATTCGTCCAATGATTGCTGGTGTTCCTAGTAATGAAGTTGTACCTTTCTCAGAAGTTACACTTGATCCAGATCAGATAATTCTTTCTTCTGATGGCAGTGTTCCTACTAAATTTACTTTCTCATCACCGGTATATCTTCCTGGACCACAAAGTCTTGAGGTTCGTTCTGCTCCAATTGCAAGTCAACAAAGTTCTGTATTTTCTGTAGTTCTTTTATCAGGAAGCCCTAATTATAGGGTATACATTGCAGAGTTAGGTCAAAATGACATTGAAACTGGTATAAAAATTTCCAAGCAATCAACTTTAGGTAGTTTGTTTAAGTCTCAGAATGGTTCTACTTGGACCCCCTCCCAATTAGAGGACTTAAAATATAGACTATACAGAGCAGATTTTACAACTAATCTAGGTCTTGTTAAATTCTTTAATCCAAAACTTGGTCTCGGAAATAAAAAAGTAACTGTAACTGGGACTAATCAGTTTTTACCTCTTTCTAAGAAAATTATTGTTGGTTTAGGTTCTGATGGTTACGATGCAACTGGTCTTGTTGAAGGGGCATCATTAGTTCAAGGAACTGCAACTGGAAATCTAGTTGGTCTTGCCGGAAGCGTAACTACTTTATCAGTAATTAATACAGGAACTGGTTATACTACTGGAACATTTACTGGTGTTGAGTTAGAAACTGATACTGGAGATGGAACTGGTGCTATTGCTACTTTAGAAATAGATTCTTCGGGAATTGGAACAGCAACAATTACTAATGGAGGATTAAACTACTTAGTTGGCGACGTTCTTTCTTTACCATCAAGAGAATTTGGACTTGATGTTGGATTTGGTGGAAAGGTTGGAGTTACCTCAATTTCTGTAATTAGCAATACACTAGTCATTGATAATGTCCAAGGAGAATTTGAAGTCGGAATTACTTCAATCTCTTATGTTAGTGGAGTAGGAACAAATGTATCTACTGGAGCAACAGTTTCTTCTATTATTAATGACCCTTATTATGATGGTCTTCACATGAAGATTACTCAATTAAATCATGGAATGCATTCTTCAGAAAACTATGTAAAGATTGAAAAAGTAAGACCACTTCTTTCAGAAGTCAATAGTACTCTCTCATCTGACATTACCACTACAGATACTATATTATCTTTAGATTCTGTATTTGGATTTGGCACATTTGAAGGTCAGACAGTTAGTGGATCTTATCCTGGATACATAATTGTCGGAAATGAAGTAATGGAATATACAAATATAAGTGGAAATAGTCTCACAATAAACACTAGAGGAGTAGATGGTACTCTTGCATTTAGTTATTCTTCTGGAACAAGAGTAGCAAAATATGAATTCAATGGAGTTTCTTTGAGAAGAATTAATAAAGTTCATAATTTTGCTGAGGTTGATCGTACTAATCATCCAACTACATTGAATTCTTACTTTATTAAAATTGATAATTCGGACACTGATTTTGAAGGTAGTGTGATTGGAAAAAATAGATCTATCATATCAAAACTATATTTTACAAATACTGAAAAAACAGGACGAACTGGATCTCATCTTTCCAATAATATTCAGTATGAAGCAATTACTCCAAAGATTACAAATATGCTTCCTGGAAAAACTACAATTAAATCAAGAGTAAGAACATTTAGTGGAACTAGTATTTCTGGTAGTGAAAAGTCTTTTATTGATAATGGATTTCAAAACCTCAACTTAGACCAAATTAATTACTTAGGAGCACCTTGTTTAATTTGTTCCCAAGAAAATGAAAGTAGATTTATTACTGATTCTCCAGGGAACCGTTCACTTTCCATTGAACTTGATTTAAATACTACTGATTCTAGAGTATCACCGGTAATAGACACAGTTCAAACTAATGTTGTATTAACATCAAACTTAATTAACAGTCCAACTGGAGGAGTTAATGAAAATGCTAATTATAAAAACGATGAATTAGTTAGAAGTCTCAATGATGATAATCATGCGTGCATTTATCTTTCAAAACCAATTAGGTTGAAAATTCCAGCAAATTCAATAAAAGTTATCCTAAAAGCATTGCACATGAGAGATAATGACATTAGAGTTCTTTATCAACTTTATAGAGATGATGCTCCAGAGTCAGCAATGAATTATGAACTGTTCCCTGGATTCTCTAATTATAGGGTTGATGGTGATGGAATTAAGAGGGTGATTGATCCATCGCAAAGTGATGGAACTAATGATTCTAAAGTTATAATTGGAGATGATCCTACTTTCAAAGATTATGAGTATTCTGTAGATGATTTGCCTGAGTTCAATTCCTTTGCAATTAAAATTGTATTGGCAAGTGAAAATCAAGCATTAGTTCCTCAAGTTAAAGACCTGAGAGCAATCGCTACCATTAAACCTAAGTTATAATTATGGATTATGTTAAAGTAAAGGATAAAGACTATCTCATTAGAGAAGTTGAATCTAACGGGATAGTAAGTACAGATTATGAAAACTATAAAAAGTATATTGAATCTTATAAGCAAAAATTATCTGAGACTAAAAAAATAAAAGATCTTCAAGAAGAAGTTTCTTCAATTAAAGAAGATCTTGGTGAAATTAAATCTTTATTAAGGAGTATTGCAGATGGATCCAAATAACATTGAATTAGATACAGTATCCAAATCTTTTGAATATGAGAAAATTGCTAGAGACATAGATAGTATAGATGATTTAGATGCTTTGAAAAATGTAGCAAAGTCTTATCTAAAATTATACTTCAAACAGCAAGAAGTCGTATTTAAACTATAATGGCACAACCATCTACCCGACAAGAATTAATAGATTACAGTTTAAGAAAACTGGGCGCTCCTGTTTTGGAAATTAATGTTGCAACAGAGCAAATTGAAGATCTTGTAGATGATGCAGTTCAGTATTTCCAAGAAAGGCATTTTGATGGTGTTTATGCTACTTTTTTAAAGTATCAAGTAACACAGGAAGATATTGATAGAGGTAGAGCAACAGGATTATCTGGAGTTGGAATATCATCAATTTCTACTGTTGGAGCTGGAACTACTTTCAATTATTATGAAAATGGTAATTATCTTCAGGTTCCTGATTCAGTAATTGGAGTAAATAAAATTTTTACTTTTGGAGGTTCTAATTCAGTCTCATCTGGAATGTTTAGTATTAAGTATCAGTTGTTCCTAAACGACATTTATTATTGGGGATCAACTGAACTTCTTACTTATGCGATGACTAAAACGTATTTGGAAGATATTGATTTTTTATTGAATACTCAAAAACAAATAAGATTTAACAAAAGACAAGATAGATTATATTTAGACATTGATTGGTCTAGTGTATCAGTGGGAGATTATTTTGTAATTGATTGTTATCGAATGATGAACCCAAATGATTACTCTCAAGTTTGGAATGATTCATTCCTTAAAAAATATCTTACTTCTTTAATTAAACGTCAGTGGGGACAAAATTTAATTAAGTTTCAAGGAGTAAAACTTCCGGGAGGAGTTGAGTTGAATGGAAGGCAAATGTATGATGATGGACAAAGAGAACTTGATATGATAATGGATCAAATGTCTTCAACTTATGAACTTCCACCCTTAGACATGATCGGATAAATTAATGTTAAATCCATTTTTTCTGCAGGGTTCAGTCGGAGAACAGGGTCTAGTTCAAGATCTAATTAACGAACAATTAAAAATTTATGGTGTTGAGGTTTATTATCTTCCTAGAAGATACGTGACTGAAAAAACCATTATGAAAGAAGTTGTTGAATCAGAATTCAGAAACGCCTATCCAATTGAAGCTTATGTAGATAATTATGATGGATACGGTGGGCAAGGAACTCTACTTTCTAAATTTGGTATACAGGAAATTGATGACCTCACTTTAATTATTTCGAAAGAAAGATACGAAAATTATATTGGACCATTGTCAAAAGATATACCTAATACAAAACTTACCAGTAGACCTAAAGAAGGTGATTTAATCTATTTCCCATTAGGTGATAGATTATTTGAAATCAAGTATGTTGAACATGAACAACCATTTTATCAACTCAAAAAAAATTATGTTTATGAATTAAAGTGTGAACTATACAGGTATCAAGATGAAGACATTGATACAGATATAGAATTTATTGATGATAATACTAAAGACATTGGTTACATTCAGACATTACAAATGATTGGTGCAGGTTCTACTGCAACTGCAATCACTAGCATCGTTAATGGTGCTGTCCAGTATGCGGATGTTACTAATAGAGGAAAAGATTACTTAAGTGTACCTAGAGTAGCATTCTCAGCGGCACCTGATGGTGGTACAACTACTGTAGGGGTTGCTACTATGCTGGGAGGTCTCATTTCCTGCACTCCTGACGATAGAAATAAACTTATGGTTCAAGGTGTTGAAATTAGTAATCCAGGTTCTGGATACACCGTAGCACCTAAAGTTCTTTTCTTTACTGATGGAGATCCAGGTTCTGGGGCAGAAGCAACTGCATACATTAATGATGGAATTGTAGGAATTGTTACTATAACTGATGGTGGCGGAGGATATATAACACCTCCACCAGTTTCTTTTGTTGGAGTTGGATCTACTTCTCCTGAAGTATATGCTGTTGTAAGTGCTGCTGGAACTATTAGTCAAATAAGAATTATTAATGCTGGTTATGGTTATACAGAAACTCCAACAATAGTTATTGGTGATCCAATTTCTTTTGGAGGTTCTGGATCTTATGTTTATAATGAGATTGTTACAGGTTCTTCGAGTGGTGTTACTGGAAGAGTTAAATCTTGGAATGCTGTTACAAATGTCCTAGAAGTTGCTAACATAAACGGAGACTTTATAAGTGGAGAATCCTTAGTTGGTGAAGAATCTGGAGCATCTTACTCATTAATAATACTAAATACAGATAACCTAGAAGATTCTGGAGATTCTACAAATAAATCTGGTCAATACGAAGATAATAACCAAATTCAAATTGAAGCAGATGGTATTTTAGATTTCACAGAGAGAAATCCTTTTGGAATGCCTTAAAATTATTGTAAATAGAGACAATGTTTGAATATTTTTATCACGAAATTCTTAGAAGAACTGTAATTGGTTTTGGAACTTTGTTTAATAACATTATTATTAAACAGCGAAATAGTTCTAATCAAATTGTATCACAAATTAAAGTTCCTCTTGCGTATGGACCTACTCAAAAATTTCTTGCGAGATTAAATCAATCTCCAGATGATTTGAATAATCCAACTCAGATTACTTTACCTAGAATGTCATTTGAGTTTACTGGACTTAATTATGATTCTTCTAGAAAAGTTACTACTACTCAGTCATTTTTAGTTCCATTAAAAACTGATAGTTCTAAAGTAGCTAAAGTTTTTATGCCAGTTCCATACAACATGGAATTTGAACTGAGTATTATGACAAAGCAGAATGATGATGCTTTACAGATCGTAGAACAAATTCTTCCGTACTTCCAACCAGCATATACAGTAACTATAGATTTAGTTGATTCTATTGGAGAAAAAAAAGATATTCCATTTACTCTAACGAATATTAATTTTGATGATGATTATGAAGGAGATTTCAGTTCCAGAAGAGCATTAATTTATACTCTTAGATTTACTGCAAAAACATATCTCTTTGGACCAGTTCCTTCAGATTCTTCCAAAGACATTATCAAAAAGGCATCTATTGGTTTTGTTTCTGGAGATTCAAACGGTTCTATCAGAGATGTTACTTATAGAACAGAACCTGTTGCAACAAAAAGTTATACCAATAACATAGCAACAACACTCTCTAGTGATTTAGAGATTTCTACTGACATCTTTAATGTAGGTGATGCTTCTCAATTGATCGTGAACGAATACATTACTATTGATTCAGAAACTATGAAAATTACTGCTATTGATGGTACAGAAATTCAAGTAGAAAGAGGTTCTTATGGAACTCCAATTACTCAGCATGTACTTGGAACTGATGTTAAACTTATCACGTCCGCAGATAACGACCTCATAGAATTGGGCGATAGTTTTGGATTTGATACTACATTTTAAATATGAAAGATCAATTTGACAATCTAAATGAAGTTTTTAAAACGAAGGATGATGAGCATGTGGAATTAAAAAACGTTGAAGTTGAAGCAAAAGTTATTGATAATAAGGTTAAAGATGTTGTTGTAGATATTGATAAAGATTACAACTATACCAGAGGTAATCTTTATTCAATTATCGAAAAAGGTCAAGAAGCACTTGATGGAGTTTTAGAACTTGCACAAGAAAGTGATTCTGCCCGTGCGTATGAAGTTGCTGGGCAACTTATTAAGAGTGTTGGTGATGCTACAGATAAGCTATTAGACCTTCAAAAGAAACTTAAGGATCTTGAAGAAGATAAGGGATCGAAAGGACCTACTAATGTCACTAATGCTTTATTTGTAGGTTCTACAGCAGAATTATCTAAACTCCTAAAGCAGAATAAAGAAAAATAATAAATAATAATTGTAGATAATACTTACTACCTATGCTTAGTGAAGGCAATAAAAGTGGAGATTCTTCTCTTCGCGACTGGTTTGGAAAGAGTAAGTCTTCTGATGGAACACCCGGTTGGGTTCAATTAGGTGGTAAGTATGCAGGTAAACCCTGTGCAAAGCAACCGGGACAGACCACAAAACCAAAGTGTGGTTCTTCAAAAATGAAGAGAGACCTAAATAAAGACGAAGAGGATGCAGCATTCCGCCGTAAAAATGCTGAAGATCCAAATCCAGATAGAAAAGGGAAAGCAAAAAACGTGGCAACTGAAGGAAAAGAAGAACTCCGTTATTGTCCAAAATGCAAAAAGGCAGAAAAAAGATCTGATTGTGCATATGGAACAAGTTATTGGGACAATAATGCTGAACCAGTAACAGTGGAAGAAGGCAAAAAAGATGCTTGCTACAATAAAGTAAAGTCACGTTATAAAGTTTGGCCAAGTGCTTATGCATCTGGTGCATTGGTTAAGTGTCGTAAGAAAGGTGCAGATAACTGGGGTAATAGCACTAAAAAGGAAGAGTTTAGTCCTGCACAAATTGCTGCATTGGAAGCAAATGGATTCGTAGAACTTGACGAAGAAGGTAAGAAGTGCTGGAAAGGTTATAAGAAAACAGGAACTCAGAAACTCTTCGGTAAGACTTACAACCGTTGCGTAAAAGAAGGTTCATTTACTATTGACCCTAAAGAACACAATAAAGAAAAGCGTGCTGCAAAGATTGGCAATCTTGCCAGAAACACTTCCAATCCAGGAGAAAAAGCAGCAGCAGAAAAGAAAGCAAAGGGTCCAAAACTTTATGGTGAAAACACTACCATTGAAGATGCAAATGGAAACACTTTTATTGAAGTAATTGATGTTATTAATCCAGATCCTTTAGTATCTAAAGTTAATGAAGCAGTAAGACTTCCAGCAAAAACGGGAAACATTGTTGCAGTTAGTTTTGGATGGAGAGGAAGATACTACAGCATTAGAATTTTCTTCCCTCATACAAAAGTACCCAACAAAGCAGAAGTACAGAACGAAATTAATAAGGTTTATCCAGGAGCAAGAGTTTATAACTTTATGGTTTCTGACTATGAACCAGGACAACCGTTACTTCAAGTAACTGAAGGTGCTGCTTGGACTAAGAAAGCAGGTAAGAATAAAGAAGGTGGACTCAATGAAAAGGGACGTAAGTCTTATGAAAAAGAGAATCCTGGTTCTGACCTGAAAGCACCTAGTAAAAAGAAAGGTAATAAGAGAAGAGCATCATTCTGTGCAAGAATGAAAGGTATGAAGGCAAAACTAACTTCTGCCAAGACTGCTAGAGATCCCGATAGCAGAATCAATAAAAGTTTGAGATCTTGGAATTGCCGATGAAAAACTTTAAACAATTCATTTCAGAGTCAGTCAATATTTCTGGCGACTTCAACGGAAACCTATACATCAACTCTCAAGATCAACAATCTCAAGAGGAAGTTGGTGAGAGTTATGTTGCCGATATAACTTGGCAAAATAGCATATATAGAATTGAGATGGTAACAAAGACTGGAATACCATCAAAGCAGGAATTGGCTGAAAAACTTCAGAGTGAATATCCTGGTGCAATGGTACATAACATCTATCCAGCAGAAGAAAAGAACTTTAATATTAAAACAGCAAAAAGATACCACCCTTCAAAACTGGAATGGATTGACTGATTATGGCACAGTGGAATAAGAATACACAAGACTTTCTAAATCAAGAAAGAAGTCTCTTTGAGGTTAATGGGGTTGCAACAAGGGACGGAAGAATAGTAGATAACATTAACAGATTTCCTGTTAGTGTAAATCCAGATGCTTTTGGAAGAACAAGAGTATCAAGTCCATTAACTTTATTTGATTCTTCACACAGATTTGCCGACAATAATCTTTGGAGCACGGCAACTGTAACTGGAGGATCTACCAGTTTTAATGCTAGTCAAGGATTAGTTGATTTAA